>ERZ802822.1803-NODE-1803-length-12559-cov-34.189873_pt1 | contig 12559 bp, 16 predicted proteins | sample MGYA00345649_ERZ802822 | MGnify/ENA primary metagenome ERZ802822 (study PRJEB30503, sample SAMEA104212359) | marine metagenome | biome: Westerlies Biome; feature: [SRF] surface water layer (ENVO:00010504) within the epipelagic zone...; material: water...
TGGCCATAGCCATCAAAAATTATATATTTATATTCTATGCCTTGAGTATCTAATATGTTGTTTACACTTTTTTGTGCGTCCGGATAAAAGGCATCTAAGCTTTCTGTTCCGTGATCAAAATAAATCTTAATATCCTTTAATTTTTCAGAATTCATTTCTATGTATTTAACTACTCCATCCGTAGTCACTTTATCACCGATAATTTTTCTTTCATCCAGAGCAAAACTAAAAGGTAATAAAAGATACTCAGATGGTCTAATACCGATCCAATGGGTGGAAATGCAACCTACAAAACCAAATAAATCTGGATGTTCAATAACCGTATTTATCGCAGAAAGGCCGCCCATACTCGCCCCCATTATTCCAAGGTTATGTTTACCAAGTTTAGTATTAAATTTGTCTTCTAAAAAAGGTAGGAGTTTTTTTGTTATAAAGTCAGGATGATTAAGCTCTGCTTTATCTATAAGAGATTTATAAAGATTTTTTCTAAGTCCTTTGTCAAAATGCTGAATTGATTCGTTTGGAAAATACTCTGCATAACGCCTGGTTTCATCAATTATTTTTCCGTTTACTCTTTTCGCGCTATCAATAGCAATAACAACAATGTTCTTATTAGTAATTTCTTCTGCAGAATCTAAAAAATATTTATCAATATTCCATGCTTTGCCATTCCAAGAATCATTTTCATTAAACAACTCTTCTCCATCATTCATAATAATAAAAATTGTTTCGTTATCGGTCTTATCGCTATAAGGATAAAAAATTTGGATTCTTCTTTGATAAGACTGGTTTGATTCTAAGAAAACTTCCTCGATGCTTCCAATTGATAGATTAGAGCTAATATTCATAGAAAATAAGATAAGTGATAAATAGATAATTCTTTGTGTAATCATATTTTACTTGCACTAATTTTTACTGTTCGCGCTTCCAAATTAATTTGTCAGTATAGTCTCCTTGAACAGCAGAAAGTATTAATTCTTGATAATCATTACTAAAACTGTAATTTCGAATAAGCGTTGTGCCAATCCATTGAGGAAGCAAACTTGTTTTTATGTGATGATGAACATTTTCATCAGTAATTTCAAAAGGCCCTGTATAAGATATATAACCATGTGCCGCTAAAAAATAATTCTGCATATCTTGCTGCATTTCGGTTGAAACTGAAGGATCAATGTCATCAGTAATTTTTTTTCTTAATTTGCTAAGTTGTCCCCTATTTTCAGACAGCTCAGGGCGATTTTTCTCCATTAAAGTAGCAGATACCCAATTATCAGGATGATAAATCAAATAACCTTTAACATTCCCGTAATAAGGGAACTTTTTGTCGCCATCAATTTTGGCAACGCTCCATTCAGAGAGATTCCATATCCCATAAAACTTATTTAATGATTCTTTGCTGCTCATATATTAATTTTAACCTAAGGATATTTATTTTATAAATGTTGAATGATTAAAGTTGGTACTCCATGGGTATGAGATCTTATAGTTGATACTAATGTTTTATCTTTGATGCCTGGCTTTACTAGAGTTAATTCCAAGCCCTCTTTTATTAGCCTGTCATAGGTTTCTTGCAAATCTTCAACCGCCCAGGCTAGTCCCCATAGCTTGTCAGAAGGTTCCTTATCATCATTTTCTTCAATTACTTCGATGGTGGTTTTATTGAATCTAAAAAACAACATTCTTCTATTCCAAGCTTCTATTGTTTTATCAAGTGCTAATCGAAGCCCAAAAACATTCTTATAAATTTCTATAAATCCATCAGCATCATTGGTATTTATCACAATATGATCAAGCTTATTTACTGCTGATTGCATTTCATGCTTACTTGATGACAAATTACCATCTGTATGCTGAATAATAAAAGAAAATAAGCCTCTTGTTAGTTCTGGGGGTAAAAATAAATTTTTCCATTTTCTTTTCTCTGATTCATCAGAGTTAGTGCCTTCGCCCTCTGTAATATCTCCAATATTAAATCCTTTATCTTTAATAGATTTAGCAGCCTCATTAAGATCATTTGTTCCAAATACTATTCCAATAAGTCCTTCACCATCTTTTTCTAGATAATGATTAACAAGTGCGGCTCCAAGACCGTCTCCGTTAGCAGATAAAAGTTCTAAATAAGTATTTTCTAAATTAAAAATTACATTAGCAGTCCCAAGTTCTTTATGCTCGCCCCTCCAAACAGGATCAATGCCAAATATTTTTTTATAATTTTTTTCAGCCTCATTCAAATTTTCGACTGCTAAGATTATGTGATCTAAAGTTGAAATCATGTTTTTATCAAAGTTATTTAAAAAGATTTCTTAAAAAAGGGAGTATCCATATTATTTTAAGAAAGCTTTTGGGAAATAGTCGGCTCATTAAGTCATAAAAATGAGCATCAAAGCCTACTAAGATTCTTTTGTTTTTCTTTTTAATATTCTTCAATATAACTTTTGCAGCATCTTGTGGTGTTAATGGTGCGTTGTTTTTGAACTGGATTCCTGCCTCTTTTTCTGTGGAGGCATCAACTCCAAAAATTGCCGCACCAGGATCGTCTGCTTCAAAGCTTTTAAATCTTGATGAGGCATAAATATTTGTGCCTATGTGTCCTGGGAATACGCAATATACCTCTACAGGAGAATCTGCCATTTGCATTTCTAAAGAAAGTGATTCTGTAAATGCTTTAACGCCAAACTTTCCAACATTATAAATTGATTGTTTTGGTGTACTAAATAATCCAAAAATAGATGACGTATTAACAATAGCGGACTCTGGCCTCTCTTGTAAATGTGGAAGAAAAACTGTTGTCATTTGAATTACTGAGTTAAGAAGAATATCCAAACCATAATTCCAATCATTTTCATCTACTTCATCGACAGCCCCAACAATTGATAGCCCTGCATTATTAAATACAATATCAATATTGTTGTGATGAGATAAAACTTGCTTTGGTAAATCGTTAACTTTTTCTCTATCACTGATATCAAGGACATGAGTTGAGACAGCAATATTTTTCTTTTTTAGCATTGCTTCGGTCTCTGCCAGAGAATCTTTATTCCAATCTAAAATTGCAAGGTTGCATCCGTTATCAGCAAGATCAAGGGCAAGTGCTCTTCCTATACCTGATCCAGCACCTGTGACTAAGGCTACTTTATTACTAAAATCTTTCATCTCTTATTTGTAAACATGATTATTCTAAATAAACTCCTTTTAAGAAGGATGAGATTGTTCCCCTTATCAATTCATCTTCTTTCTCTGAAAAATAGTAATGCCCTCCACCGTCAATAGTTAAAAGTTTGTGCTTACTTCCAAGCTTATTATCTAAAAGTATTGCTTGTTCATATGGAACCCACCTGTCACTTGTGCCATGAATTGTTAAAACATATGGTGGATTTTCATCGATTAAATAAATAGGTGATAACTTATGAGATATTTCAGCAATATCTTGATCTGGTTTGATCCATCCCTTTACATAATTTGAAGCTTTAAAAAACTTAGTTTCGTCTAGAAAATCTGAATTTCTTTCAATCTCAGTGATGCCAAACAAATTTATTATCGCCTTAGGCTTTGTCATCGAGTGACAAGGATTATCGATATAAGTTTCAGAGAGTCCTGTCATTAGTGCAAGGTGTCCACCGGCACTTGCTCCAGAGACAACAATATCTTCAATAGATAAATTTTTTGTAGTAGCATCATCAAGAATTTTTTTATATGCACAAATAACATCATTCACTGCATTAGGAGCAGTATCCTCACCGATTCTATAACCAATCATATAAACATTAAGATTTTCGTGATCAATGAAATGATTCCTAAATCTATTGACCCACCTGCTTGCTTGCTTGTCTCCGAAAATCCATCCACCCCCATGAATCCATATTAGGACCTTATCTGAAGAACCCTTATAAAAATCAATTTTTTGTTTTTCGTGCTCACCGTATGAAAGTTCATCAATTTTAAAATCCTCATCTGAAATCACTATTAAAGGTATTAATAGTAAAAATTTTAATAAGCTTTTCATATAATTCTTAACCTTTGTAGAGTTTGATATACATAAAATAAAGTGCTGCAGGAAGAATAGCAACACCAAAAAATGCAAGCAATGATGAATTGCTTTCAATCGCTGCTGCGCCAATGCCAGAGAAGATTATTGCAACTCCAATATTTGCTGTACTCACCACTAAAATAAAAGTTTTAAAAGGTATCTTAGAAAGCCCTGCTGTAATGGCAATCAACTCAGCAAATCCAGGAACTGGTCTTGATAATATTAAACCTAGGATATTAAAGTGTTTTAAAGAATTTTCAGCCTCTTCAAACTCATCTTTGCTAATAATTTTCTTTGCAAGCGGTCTTCCAGCAACACGACCTAAAAGATAGGCAATGCATGCTCCTAGATTTAAGCCAATCCAGACAACTAGTGAAGAGATTGCCCAGCCTAATGACATTCCGGCAAAAGTATTTGTAAGCCCATTGGGAATAGGTAAAATTACATCGGCAGCTAGTGCAAGAATTACTATAAAAGAAATGAACAACTTATTTGATCCTGCCCAATCAAGAGCAATAGTTCCATAGTTCGCAAGAGATGGCTCTAACAAGGCCAAAGGCAAAACAAAAGATGTAAAAATTATTATGCTAAAAAATATCCATTTAATCCAAAGAGGTATTTTCATGCTATTGCTGACTCTTAAATAAATTCACTATAGTTACGCCTATTACTATTAAAAATAGTCCGCCAACCGTTTGCCAATTCAACTCTTGTTTGTAGAAGAAATAGCTAAGTATCGCTACAGAAAATACTCCAATTCCAGCCCATGATGCATAAACAATTGATAAGGGTAATTTTTGAGATACAACTGCAAGAAAATAAAAAGATACACCATAGGAAATCATTAAGATTGATGTTGGGATTAGCTTTGTAAAATTTTGGGAAACAGGAAGTAACATCGTGCCCAAAACTTCGAATGCAATAGCTGCAATAAGCATTAAATATAAATTCATTAAGCTACTTTATTAGTTTGGTTTGTTTTTTCTTCAATTGTTTTAATAAGAAAATAAATAAATATTATTATTTGGGTTTGCTTAACTAAGCTTTTGTTCGTGACAAGAACACTCTAATTCTTTACAAACCTGATGATTTCTATAGTGCGCAAAGACAACTAGCATTGAACCAAAGAAAGTTAAAGTTTTTTCACCAGCCTCCCCGATTATTGCTTCTCCTAATAAAACTGCTGTGACAAGAACGGCTAATCCAGACAATCCTATAAAAAAGATAGAGGATACTTTATGATTTTGATAGCCTAAAGTTAAGGCATATAAACTAATTGGAACAGCGGTTATCAAGATTGCTTTATGAAGCCACTCATTATCTATCGTAGTAAACAAAAATCCTGAGGTTAAAATAATAAAAGATGGCATTAGAAAGCAATGAGCTACGCATGCTAAGGACAATCCTATTGCTAACTTATCTGATGTTGGTGAATTATTCATAATTTTTGGTGGTCAATTCTAAATGAAAAAAATACTTATAACAATAATACACTGATAATCCCAAAAATTTACCAGTTATCGCGCAGACTCCTTAGGCCTACGAAAGTATCCTGTTCACTCATGTTGCTTGCGTCCAGTTCTAGGCTATTGGCAACTCCTTTTATAACTTGATTCTCACTGAGTCTAAAAAAGACATTAATTTTTCGTTCTAGGCCAATGTTGCTCAGAAAACTTTCTGCATCAAGTCCATTTTTAAACTTTTCACTTAATGCAAATGCAGACTCATTGTCTGGCTCTCTATTAAGAGTAAATTCCAGATTATTTTCAATATAATCATGGCCAGGGAAAATACGAACACTGTCACTTAATAAAAAAATCTGCTTTTCAAAAGTTTTATAGAGAACTACAGGATCTCCACCAAAATCGCATCTCCCTACCCCAGCGTTAAAAAGAGTATCGCCACAAAATAATGCAGGTTCTTCATTTGAATTTCCAGAAAAAAATAAACAAATATGACTCATAGTATGACCAGGAGTATCCATTATCTCTAGAACTAGCTCCCCACATTTGAGTATATCACCGGCATCTAAGCCTCTATCAACATTTGGTATTGCTTCCATTGCCTCGGTATGAGCTACCAATTGAGCTCCAGTGGCTTGAATAACTTTATCATTTCCGCCGATATGATCATGATGATGATGCGTATTTGCAACAATTTTGATGCTCCAACCCAGGTCTTCTGCTGTTTTAAGGCATAAAGCGCTATCTAACGGATCGATGGCTATGGTCTGTAAAGTTTTTTCACATGCTATTAAATACATGTAATTTTTTAAGTTATTTCTAATTGGTATTTGTTTAACTAACATACTCTTTAATATTATTTATCAAAATATAATATAACACTCTATTTAGAGCTAGTTTTCCATGTCCAATTTGAATTAATCAGGTAATTCATAATCGCAGCAGCTGAAATTCCTAATAAGTTTGCAAAAATATCATTAATCATTAAATATCTAAAACTTACAAAAAATATACTGTAGTTCAAAATTCCAGAGATGCCAGCCACAAGATGAAATTGAAATAATCGTGATAAAAAATTTGATTTAATCAATCTCTTTTTGAAAGTCCAAAAATTATTAAACATGAAGTTTGAAAGAAGCGATACCTCAATAGATAAAATAGGTGCTATCTCGGGCATCATGCCTAAATATCTAGTTAAAAAAACATATACCCCTAAATTAATTAAGACTCCAGAAAAGCCAACAATAGAGTACTTTACAAAATCTTTATGCGTTCGAAAGCCCAATTTAGGTATATTCCAAATAAACTCTAGTTGATCTTTAAGCGATAGTTTTGAATTCCCAAAAAACCTCTTAGAAAATACAATAGGAATCTCTTTACAATCAGCTCCTTGAGCTACCAGATCGCATACTAAAGAAGATTGAAAAGAATAGCCCTGTGTAGAGAGAAATCTAAAATTACAATTCTTAAGATAAGAGGCTGATATACATCTATAGCCTGAAGTACAGTCTCTTATGTGTCTCACGCCTCCTATATAACGAACAAGAATATTGCCTAGCCAACTTATTAGTTTTCTTCGTACTGAAAATTCTGGAGTAGCTCCTCCCTCAATAAATCTTGAGCCTATAACCAAAGAGTAACCCTGATTAACCTGTGATATAAAATCGGGTATTATCTGCGGATCATGTTGGCCATCTGAATCCATTTGAAAAATGAAATCTGGATTTAAAGTCTCTAGAGCGTATGCAAAACCTTTTTTGTAAGCATTTCCAAGACCATTCTTTTCTCCTGTTATTAAATAAAGAGAATCATATTTTTCAATTAACTGATTCACAATTTGTTGAGTTCCGTCGGGTGAATTGTCATCAACAACTAAAACCTTGAATTGATAGTCTGGAACATTAACTTGTTGGTCAAATATCGCTTCAATAATATTACGAATATTATCAGCCTCATTAAAAGTTGGTAAAACAAAGCATACTTGAGCTTTTATTACGCTTTTTTTGTTTTTTTCAAAGACTAAATCCAAAACTTACCTCGTATCTTTTTTATAGAGCTATGATTATTTCGATATCTTATATTGTATTAAGCCTGCTCTGTTGGCTTCTATGCTTTCAACCTCAGTAAGATTATCTAAAATAGTTTTGTTGTGCTCGAGATCTTGAGGCTGAATGGTCGCCCAAAGCACCCATACTAAATCATCTTGTTCATAATTTTCAATCTGTAAGTCTTTTAAACCCATAATCTCAATATCATCAATATCTAACCATCTTTTATAGACGTTCCATTCTCCCTCCCATGCGCTCACATATATATGATTTTTATTTTTATAGGGAGATTCAATTGTTGAGGCTTGCTTAATAATTCCTCTCCAATTTTCTCTTTCTAAATTATTATAAAAATTAATATTTGATAGTATTAGAAATGCTCCAATGCTTGATAATGCATAAATTCTTTTAACCTCAATCTGATTAATGCCCCAAGCAATTACTAAGATAATAAATGGTAGAGCAGGTAAAGAGTTTCTATTGTTAAACATTGGGGCTAATAAAACCTCCAATAAGATTGATACTATATAAACAAAGAAAAATACTAGGCTTATATAACAAAATCCTTTTGATAATTTTTTGTTCACAGAAAGTTTGGTAAACGAAATTGCAAACAAAGCGAAAAATAATAGGCCAACTAAAGAAATTTCTATAACTTGATAAGGCCTGAACATATTGGCACTTCCAAAATATGCAGAAAATGCTTCAAATAAATATGTCGTGATTTCTATTCCTTGAATCCATGTGGTTCCTCTAGAGGCAGCTTGAATCATCTGACTTATTAAAGGTATATATGAAGCAAAAATAATACATGATGTAAATAAATAAAAAATCATATCTTTTTTATTTAAGGATTTACAAAGCGATATCGATATAAATATAACTTGAGCAGCAAAAATCCATACTCCATAAAAATGTAAATTAATTAAGATAATCGATGAAATTAAATATAAAAAAGTATAAAAGTAAGTTCTTTTATCTTGTATTAAAAGAAAAAAATAGCTTGATAAAATAGAAAATAAAACTAATAGCTCGTATGCTCGTGCTTCTTGTGCATAATAAATTAGTGCAGGCGTTATGGTTAAAAGAATTGCTGCGTTGAAACCAACTCCTTTCGAGAACATAGTTTTCCCTAAGAAGTAAATGGCTGGAATGCATAAAATACCAGCTATAGCCGAAATCAACTTCCCAACTATTTCATAGTATCCAAAAAGGTTGTAAGAAATCCAAAGTAGGATGTAATGTGCTGGAGGATGTGGCTCTGGACCCCAGTAATAGACATCTAAAAGATCTTTCTCAGGAATAGCCCTTGCGGCACTATATAACTCATCTATCCAATAACTATGTTCAGTAATATCCCATAGTCTTAGAATTGCTCCAACAATGAAAAACCCTATTAAGATTATCCTACGCTTGTATAAAAAAAAGAGATTCATTGTTTATCTAAAGCAAAAAGTTTTTAGGGTAGTTCTTGTTTAAAAAAACCACCCGCATAGGTTCTTTGCTCAGCGTTCCAACCTTCTAATTTTTCTCTCATATCTTTTTTGATGTTGCCTAAAACAATAAAATTTTTAATTTCAAAATGTTCTGGGAACTCTTGTATTAAATGACTTTCAGAATGATGATCTAAACGCAATTTGGCAGCATCACTGTCTGCAAACATCTCTATAAGTGTTGCTGACTTTTGATCACCTGATAAAAACCATTCGAATCTAATAGTTTCAGGCTCATCACAACCAAAGACATATGGTGAAGAGTTTTCTCTCATAAACTTTTTAACATCATCTAGACTTTTAGTTAGCTCTAATTCGAATATGTATGTAATAACTGAATTTTCTTTATTGAGCTCTATTGTCATAGATTTTTTCCTTATATTTTTTTTATGCTATCTTCAAAATTTTTACCGTCGAAATATATTATTTCATTAATTTCAGGAGGATCATCAACGCACTTAAGATGAATGCTATAAGAATCTGGATGTGATCTAGGCTGATAAAAAGATTTGATGCCACATAATTTACAAAAATAATGTTTAGCAGATTCTGTTTCAAAAACGTATTTTTCTATTAATTCTTTACCGGATGTTAATTTAAATAAATCATGTTTTATAAAAAGATGATCGTAATCAATCATTTCGCATATTGAGCAATTGCATTTCCACATTTGAGCTGACTCTTCAGAGTGAAATGCAAATCTTATTGCGCCACAATGACATCCGCCAGTATATTCTTTCATATTTTATAATTTATAAGATTTTTGACTGCGACACAAATCGTTGCCCAGAAGAGGCAGACTTAAGATTTATTAAACTAAAATTTAATATTTAACTATGAGCAGCAAGTGCACTCACAGCAACTACAACAATCACACATAAATACACTATAAACTAATCTCATTGAAGGGTCACTATCTGCTCAAATAACATTAAGTATCCAGATCATTATAAAATGGCCAATAAAGCCGTATAAACTAAGAGCAAATATGAGCTTAAAAGTTACATTCCTCTCAGCCGCAAGCAATACTGATTTTATGTATAAAGGTAAGAATAAAAAAAGCGCTGTTACCATGCCTGGACTGTAATCACTTTGGATGGTTGAGCCTCCTAAATGAAACATGCTGTTAGCAAGCAAAGATCCTGAGACAAAAAGATACATTAGTGAAAATGATTTACTCGCTTGTTTAAATAAAAATGGAAGGAGAGCAATCAAATAACCAATTAAATTAATTGTTACGACAGCAAGTGGAGTTATATCAACTCCGAACCTATATGCCCAGTTCAAAAAATGATATTCCTCTCCAAAAAGATAAGGTGAGATTAAATATTCATCTACTTGATGGAAAGTAATTACAAATATTGGCAAAGCAGCTAAAAGATATGAACTTTCATTTCTTTTTAAAAAAAATATAACCACTGCAGAAATAAATAACCCCAACAAAAAGACATATTGCATGCTGATAACATATGAATGATCAAATAGAGGGTTCATAGGTTTATTCTCATCTAATTTAAATTTACGCAGTCCAAGGCATGGCCACTTATTTTTATTCCCGCTTTAGAAGAAGTTTTGCTTGTCACAACTACTGCATTTGCCCCTGCTTCTTTTGCTTTATTAGTAAGTTCTATTATTGCATTCCTTCTATCAGCGTTGGCAGTCATGGATTTTTTTCCAATTGCATTTAAAGAAAGAATTTTCTCACATTTAAATTCCTGAGTTTGTTCTGAAGTTATTATTTGCACCATTGAAGCAGTATCGAAAGATGGGGATGATGCACACCCGAATATAAAAAATATAGATGTAAAAAATATATTCTTGCTTTTCATTAAAAAAATATAAATGTTATTACGACTCTTTATTTGGATTCCATATAACCAAGTTTTTGGTTTTTAATCTATTTACAACTAATTTGTATCTTGATTGCTCTTCCTTCCATTCCTTTAACCATTTCGCGCCATCTCTCTCTGCATCAACAAAGATAGCATTGGTGAATGCTAAGGGTAATAGAATTGCAACATGAATCACTATACTTGCAACAGTATTATAGTTAAAAAATCCTAGATAGTTTGCTGCCAAGAACCCAAAGAACACACTCCATACAGTAAACAACACTAACATAAAGTAAGTTTGTAAACTTGGGTCAGGTATATACCTTAATGGATTATATCTGACGTCCATTACCCTTCTCCAACCACTTACGATTTTCATAACACTTCTTCTGAACAAACTAGGTTTTTTTACATTTGGTTCAATCATCTTTCCTCCTGTTAAATCTTATAAACTCTTTAATGACATGCATACCAACAGTTATCCAAGTCACTATAACTAGACTCCAAAACAATATCTCAATCATTTAAATTTAACAAGTTTATAGTTACCTTTTGTTATTACTAATTCTAGATATCCGATCTTATTTCTTTTTTCTAATCTTGTTTAGGAATGCCTATTCTAAGTTTTATATTTTGTGTAGTAGGTCCCGCGACCAAAAATTTAGCTTGATCAAAAGTTGGTGCTGACATTCTGCCCATTACATTATTAGAAAATCCATATTGCTCTTTCGGAATCCCTAGAAAATTTTTATCAATTTTCTTATTCCCATTAGAATCAATAAAAAGGGATATAGCATATTCACCATGGGGTATCATGCCATTGATTTCAAAGTTTTGAAGCTCTATTTCTCCTGCAGAGGTAATACATGATGCTTCTTCAGATTCGTTTTCAACCGTTTCCTCAAATCCTGCCGCATCCTTGCATATGCTTAAATACAAAACCCCAGGCTTGTCTAAGTTTAATATATTTATTTTTAAGTTTGCTTCTTTAGAATAAGACTTAGTTGTAAATATCAAACAACTTAAAATAAGAGGTATTACCCAAAAGAGTCTTCCATAATTAAATAAGGTATTTTTCATAATCTTATTTTATATTTATTCTTTTATAGTCTTAATATACCTTATTTCATCGCCTTAATAATATAACCATCCAACGACCAAGGTTTAAAATATCAGCCAGAGCGGCCGAGACGTAAGTGAGGGCTGCTGCCCTCAGAATACTACTAACGGCTTTTTCATTTGACTGCGAAACGTATTTACCTTCCCTTAACAAAGGGAGCGCTTTAGAAAAACTTGCATCAAATTCAATCGGCAGAGTCACCGCATGAACCATCATGCGAGCAATAAAACCAGATAGCCCCAGGAAAAGCAATAAAGAAAAGGGCATTGGATGTCGGGTAATAATACCGATCACTGGCGATAAATATATAATAGCTACACTCCAACGGGCCACCTTATCAACAACGGGGATCATTTTTGTTCTGGTAGCCAGACGTTTATCACCCTGGTGATCCTGAATCGCATGCCCAACCTCATGGGCTGCGATAGCGACTGCAGTTAACGATTTCGATTCATAATGCTCTCGCGAAAGCCGAACTTTTTTTTCAATTGGGTCATAATGATCTCCTAGCTCAGTTATTTCTACCTTCACATCTTTTAATAAAAATCGCTCAATTAAATGCTTTGCAAGCTCACC
>ERZ802822.1804-NODE-1804-length-12554-cov-4.807486_pt1 | contig 12554 bp, 8 predicted proteins | sample MGYA00345649_ERZ802822 | MGnify/ENA primary metagenome ERZ802822 (study PRJEB30503, sample SAMEA104212359) | marine metagenome | biome: Westerlies Biome; feature: [SRF] surface water layer (ENVO:00010504) within the epipelagic zone...; material: water...
AGTTCAGGTATTTTTGAGCCCATCAATTGATAGGCCTTCGGGCAACGGTCTCGATACGAATGGTTTGAAAAAACTCCACAGCGAGGTGAAGCACGGCGGTATGGTGTGGACTACACTTGACCCTAACCCTTCTCAAAGTGTGGAAGAATGGACATGTGGTGCTTTTGATTGCATCGCCGATGCCATTGATACTGAAGAAATGGAAGTTTTCCACTATCACAAGGCTATAATCGACACCAATTATAAGCTATGGCACGACACCAATAGTGAATTCTATCATGATTTTATGCACTACTTTAATCGCGTATCTGGTTTCAATGACGAATATTTCGCTAGGAAAAATATACCCTTTGATAACGGGCACGTAAATGTAAGTAGTTTTACTGTCAATTATGAAGAGTACGAGGGTTTTAAGGATCGGGGGGCATTGTCCTTCCCTAATCTTCCACCAAACCAGTGGTACATGGTGGATTTGTTCCCTGGATTTAATTTCAACCTCCGTGGAAATGCATACAGAAGCGACACTGTAACGCCACTTGGTCCAAATCGTGTCCTTATTGAGTTTCGTGGTTACGGTTTGAAAAAAGATACGCCTGAAGAGCGCAACACCCGCGTCAAAGCACATAACTCAATTTGGGGACCTTTTGGACGCAATTTGCATGAAGATTTAATTGGAGTTGCGGGTCAAGGTACAACCATGAGGGAAGGTACTGAGGCGCGAAACATTCTTCACGGTCGCCATGAAAATTCTACAATTCATGACGAGGTTGGTATGAGGCATTATTACGAAGCTTGGGGTAAGTTTTTAGGTGTAAGTACGATGAACCCTCTCGCTATGCTGCAAGAAAACGTATACGCAGCAGAATAATCCGTGGCGTTTAAGTAAAGGGTGAGTGGGGATTTGACTTTCCCACTCATTTTTTTGAGCGAAATTCATAAAACCGAACGTTGCGACTTGCCGACCCGTTACCTACGCATTTCGTTGATTAGTCAGTAGAGATAGTTTTGCATTTCGCCTGACTCAGCTAAAGATTTTGCAATTTTCTCAGCTATACTCGGCATAGGCATTACATTATCTGTTTTTACCCAGAAAAGTGATACGCCCTTTTCAATCACAGGGTCCTTCAGCAGCAAGGCTTTCGTGCCCTCCAGTGTGCCGGGCATCCTCGTAAAATGTGTAGGTATGATTGTGCATAGCTCTGTATACTGGGTTTGAAACATAAGGTGCAAAATAGACTCTGATTCAATTTTTGGAGTAACCTCAAACCCTAAGCCTCTAAAAATAGTATCCGCTAATTGGCGTTCGTGCATTGATGGAGTTAACATTGCGAATGGTAATTTTGCGGCGTCGTTCCATGTGATATCTTCCATACTTTCAAATTCGTAGGAGTCTGGAACAAGCAAGCTCCATGTTTCCTTGAATATTGGCTGAGCGTTACACCAAGACATTTCAGCCGCGTAATCATCATATGTTATGGCGCAATCCAACGCGTATTTATCAAGGCTCACTTTTAATTCTTCGTTTCCAACAAAATGAACATCCACACTTACGCCGGGGTAAGCCCCCCTTATTCGTTGCAAAATAATTGGCAAAACTGGAGACATCGATGGCATAGCGCCAATCCGCAATCTTCCCTGCAAATTTTCTTTCATTTCACCAATTTCATCACGCATCGCATTAAAATTAGCTAAAATTAAACGGGCCCACTTCGATACTTTTTTTCCCTCTTCAGTGATACCGTACAACCTTTGGCCACGGCCACGTTTGAAAAGCGTAATACCTAGCTCGCTCTCAAGCTGCTTGATACCATTTGAGAGACTGGGCTGCTTAACATAGCACTTTTCAGCAGCGCGACCGAAATGGTCTTCCTCAATAACAGCGATCAGATATTCAAGTTGTCGAAGAAACATTGATAGCTCCCAAATCTAGGTGGCTTGGCATTGCAAACTAAAATTCCACGTAAACTTATAGTGCTTATCGATAACTAAATGTCAATATCATAGGCAATAGCTAAATAAAACTTCAAATTAGTCCACATGATCGCCTTGAAAATTAGAGATGGTCCTTGTTTTTCGACCATTTTGCAGCCTCGTTAAGGTAGTCCATGGTTTCATGTCAGGCTGCTAATCTCACTGGTTCTGCCTGGCTGGCTTAGGCCTCGTCCAGGGTCAAGATGCCGTGGGTCATGATACCGCAAGTCGCGTGAGGACACTCGGTGTTGTAATATGCCATCCATTTCCCGATACCAGCCTATGCTTGTGAGCCGCTCTAAAACATACAAGTAAACGCATTCATCCTTGAGACACCGCCGCAGGCGTTCGATCATGCAGTTCTTTATCCAGCCCCCCTTCCCGTCCCTGCTGATTTTGAGTTTCACATCAGTCAGTACGTCAGCCCAATCACCGCTGGTGACCTGCGACCCCTCGTCGGTGTTGTGTATCTCCGGCGCGCCATATTTTGCCAAAGTCTCTTTCAATGCTTCAACGCAAAGTACCGCATCCACGCTGTTGGAGAGCTGCCAAGCAAAAACTTTGCGGCTGAACCAGTCCATGATCGTCACGAGATATAGGACCCCGCGCTGCATCAAAATATACGTAATATCTGCGCACCAGACTTGGTTTGGACGATTGATCACAACATTCTTCAGCAGATACGGTCAGATCTTGTGTTGTTGATGAGAGGCATCAGCCAAAAAATCCCACTCTACCATCAACTGCCCAATCTTCGAGTGCAGCTTTCTCTGCCTCAGCGGCGCGGACATCAGGCTCGGAATCTCTCCCACATTACTGGATGGCTGATGTCATGTTGTCCAAGGCCGCCCGTTTTCACGTACTGATTTGGCCCGAATGTACGCCGAATTTTTTTGACAATTCTGCCAGCGTCATTTCCTCGCGGATCGCAACACGCGCCTTGAACGCGGTTGAATGGTTCTTTCTATTTGTCGTCTCAGATCGTCTTTCAAGTCAGTCGATCCACCGTAACAAGTGATGTGAACTCCTGTGACAGCCTCTATCATCAAAAGCCAAAATCAGCTAGTCTTGACAGATGATCAAGAATTGCCCCACCTGTGAGATCATCGAAAGAAAGTTGTAATTTATGGACCTAATTACTAATTCGTCCCTAATTTACATCGCTTGCGGATTGAGTTCTGGAATTCTAATCGGGGCGGTGGGCATTGGAGGCGTTATTCTTGTACCATTGCTGACTTTTATTGTTGGCGTGGACATCTATCACAGTATCGCTGCAAGTATTTTCTCTTTCATGATTTCAGGCTCAGTCGGGACAATAATCTATCTAAGAAGGGATCCAACCTTGTGGAGGCAGGTAAAACTTGTCTGGATTGGAGCGGTCCCAGCGACACTTGCAGGATCATTCTTGCTATCTTATTTCACTGAAGAAATACTGACACTGCTAATCGCGGGCCTTACCCTCGGTTCCGGTGGAAGAGAGTTTTTGGTTAAAAAGCAACTACCAAGCTTAAATATTTTCCCAATTAGTGACAAAAAATTAATTCTGTTTGCATGCATAACTGGACTTTTCTCAGCGCTAAGTGGAACTGGAGGCCCGTTAGTTATGATCCCGTTACTGCTCTGGTTCGCCGCACCAGTAGCTGCAACAGTTGGTTTAGCTCAGGCGATTCAGTTGCCAATTTCGATATTTGCTACCATCGGAAATAGCCTGAATGGTATTTTAGATCTAAGCATTGCTATTCCAATCGCTTTTGGCATTGCCATTGGAACCTTCCTCGGCAGCCACTGGATTAAACAAGTCCCAACTAAATATGTAAAAAAAGCTATTGCAGCGTTACTGGTTGTAGTTGGCGTGGCAATGAGTTGCTCCGTGGTGATTTGATTACTTGTGAACACGAAGATAAAATAGATAGCTTTGGCAGAAAGACTAATAGGCTAGAAAGATTTTATTATTTGGGGTTTTTCCTTCTACATTGATTTATTGATAAAGTGATTGGTACTTAATAGTTACCAACCAATGTGATGTTAGGGAGAAAGCAGATGGCCGACGCAAAGCCACGTAGAAAAGTTACTTATAAAACATTGTTAAAAAAGATGGAAGCGGGTGAACCTATCACTCAGCTTGCAGCATACGATTACAGAACTGCAGTTGTAGCTGACCGGTTGGGAATGGACATTTTGTGCGTTTCTGACACTGGTGGAATGATCCTTTTTGGCCATCAGAGCACCACGTCAGTCAGCTTTGACGAAGTCATGATGATGTCAAAAGCAATCGACCGAGGATCACAATATGGCCTCAGAATGGTCGACATGCCATATTGGAGCTTCCACGTCTCCAAAGAGCAAGCCGTTGAAAATGCCGGGCGTTTTGTTCACGAAGCCAATGCCGAGGTTATGAAATGTGAAGGCAACCGCCATCACGCCCCCGCAATCGAAGCCATAGTAAGTGCTGGCATACCAGTGCAAGGCCACATCGGTATAACACCAATGCGGATGCCACAGCTTGGCGGCTTTATTGCGCAAGGAAAAACTGCCGACCGTGCCAAAGAACTGATTGATGACGCGAAAGCAATGTACGACGCCGGCTGCTTCTCCATCCTGTGTGAAGTCACCACGTCTGAAGTTGCCGAATACCTCGCGGAAATATTGCCCGTTCCCGTGATCAGTTTAGGCGCAGGAAATTGTGCCGACGGGGTGCACATTATATCGTCAGATCTTTTTCATCTTTGGGAAGAGCACGTTCCTAAACACTCAAGAATATACACAGATCTGATCCCAATTATGGAAGACGTCATAACAAGATACATGGATGACGTAAAAACTAGAAATTATCCGGGGCCAGAAAACACCATTAAAATGCCTGAGGACGAACTGCGAAAATTCGCCAAAGACATGAAATGGGAACGTAAGCTTGACGAATTAGGCTAGAGGCCAAGAAAGCTCACAGATGTATATGACGAAATAACTTGTTCTAGAAAGTTATTGTCAATTGAACACCTTCCCTGCTCTTGAGAAAAACCTCCAAATTTCAAGGTTTTACTCAAGAGCGCTCATTCATTAATTGACCAAAAATCTACACTGAGAGGCAAAGGGCTTAACATTATGGGTTACAAATCAGACATTGAGATTGCTCGCGAGGCAAAAATGTTACCGATCCAGCAGATTGGGGCTAAGCTGGATATTCCAGAAAAGGATCTGCTGCCATTCGGTCATGACAAGGCAAAGATATCGGCCGAGTTCATCAAGGCGCAGCGCGATGGCTCAGATGGCAAGCTGATTCTTGTGACAGCGATCAACCCCACGCCTGCTGGTGAAGGCAAGACAACGACCACAGTCGGGCTTGGTGATGGTCTTAATGCGCTTGGCAAGAAAGCGATGATTTGTATCCGTGAGGCGTCCCTAGGTCCATGTTTTGGAATGAAGGGCGGTGCTGCTGGCGGTGGATATGCTCAGGTTGTGCCGATGGAGGAGATGAACCTGCATTTTACAGGTGATTTTCATGCGATTACCTCTGCGCATAATCTGCTTTCGGCGATGATTGACAATCACATTTATTGGGGCAACGAGTTGGAGATTGACCAGCGGCGGGTTACATGGCGCCGTGTTGTCGATATGAATGATCGGGCGCTGCGTGATATAGTTACCAGCCTTGGTGGGGTTTCCAACGGATTTCCTCGCCAAGCGGGCTTTGATATCACGGTTGCTTCTGAGGTTATGGCAATCCTCTGCCTTGCACTAGACATTGAGGATCTGCAAAAACGGCTTGGCGATATCATCGTTGCCTATCGTCGTGATCGCACTCCGGTCTATTGCCGCGATATCAAGGCGGATGGTGCGATGACTGTTTTGCTCAGCCAAGCGATGCAACCAAATCTGGTGCAGACGTTAGAGAACAACCCTGCCTTTGTGCATGGCGGCCCATTTGCCAATATCGCGCATGGTTGTAATTCGGTGGTGGCCACGACGACAGCGTTAAAACTGGCCGATTATGTTGTCACCGAGGCTGGCTTTGGCGCCGATCTGGGTGCCGAAAAATTCATGAACATTAAATGCCGCAAGGCGGGCATTGCGCCGAGCGTGGTTGTGTTGGTGGCAACGGTGCGGGCAATGAAGATGAATGGTGGTGTCGCCAAGGCAGATCTCGGTGGGGAAAATGTTGCTGCTGTGCAGGCGGGATGTCCGAACCTTGGTCGCCATATCGAAAATATGAAGTCTTTTGGTGTGCCTGTGGTGGTTGCGGTGAACCATTTTGTCAATGACACAGATGCCGAGGTTGAGGCGCTACAGCATTATGTGGCCGAACAGGGTGCGGAAGCAATTGTTTCAAAACACTGGGAGCATGGGTCCAAAGGAGCGTTGGATCTTGCCACGCGCGTGGCTGAGATTGCCGACGCCGATATGGCGAATTTTGCGCCAATCTATCCCGATGAAATGCCACTTCTGGAGAAGATTGAGACTATTGCTAAGCGGATTTACCGCGCTGATGAAGTGCTCGCCGATCAAAAGATCTGTGATCAGCTCAAACAATGGGAAGATCAGGGATATGGCAATCTGCCTGTTTGCATGGCAAAGACCCAATACAGCTTCAGCACGGATCCGACATTGCGTGGTGCGCCAACAGGACATAGCGTTCCGGTCCGCGAGGTACGCTTGTCTGCCGGAGCCGGCTTCATTGTCGCTATCTGCGGTGAGATCATGACAATGCCGGGCCTGCCTCGTGTTCCGTCTGCTGAGGCAATCATGCTGAATGAACAAGGCCAAATCGAGGGGCTGTTCTAAAAATTGATGCTGTTATCTCTCATGTCTTCAGCACGAGCCAAAAAACTTGTTAAGGAAAACCAGTTCGCCGAGTGAAGTGGTCCTGCTTTTTAGCACAGGTTTGTGGATTGGCTATGACCTGCCCTCCTCTGCTCCCTCACTTATAATGAGAGTTTGCGGATTTGGGTTTCAATTTCTTCGCCGTCAGTTTGGGCAAGCACGTCGATGGCGGAGCCCTCAAATTGCTAATGCGGTCGACGCCCTTAAACGGGTGTCTGGTTCCTCAGTGATGAATGCGGTCTGACGTTGTTGTCGCCGTATCGTCACAGGGCCAATTTGCGGCAGGCATCGCTTGACGTGTCGAAGATCGCCTCATTCAGCAGTTTGTCGCACAGGCTGCCATTGATTGACCTGATGAAGTCGTTCTGTTGCGGCTTGCCCGGATCAATACAGTGCCAATCCATACCATTATCGTTGGCCCCCACCTCAGGATCGCACGATCGGCAAACTCCACCCGCAAACAATAAAGCTGCGGCCAATCAAGCGGTGTGTTCCACCTCAGCGTTGGGCTGTTCGGCGTTTATCATGTCCCCATACGCCCTCGGTAGCAATTCTGCGATGCGACTGACGGGGTAATCTTGGGTACGCGTGAGGCCCCCAAGCCAGCCACGTTTCGGTGTTTACCTTGTTCATTTTTGCGGTCTCGGTGAGGCTATAGGCGATGGCGACGGACTTGCCGCCGGCCTCTGACCCCGTGAACGCTGAAACACTGGATCAAAGAGGATGTGTTGGCCGTTGTTGAACGCTGCAATGAACGCGCTGGCGGGCTTTCAAAGTATGTTGTTGCCAGATCAAATAATCCAAAAATCACGGAGGCTAGAGGAGGATCGCCACCACGATAGCCACGATGATTCACACCAATCTCCACGATCGGCGTCGGCATCCAAACCCACCACCACCGCGATACCCTATTTAGTATCGTAGCGGTGGTGGTGGAAGCCATTTGGAACAACAGCCACCACGATAAGCCTCACCAGAGTGGAGATTACAAAATGATTAAACAGCCAATATCAGTTCTGATGAGGAAGCAGCCGGCGTGGCTGATCGCGGAGAGACAAAATGCCTATCGGTATGATCGCCGGTGGCTGTTCACGGCAATACAGCGCCTCGACCCTTGGCCCACGCCTAGCCGACATTCAGCAGCAGCATCACGCGGCTGATTGATCACGCAAATACTGATACCGTTGTACCCCACTGCACAGGGGCCTTGATGTAACAACGCTGGGTCACGTTGATCGCATTAGACCTAAAGATTTTTCCGGCCGGTACCCCAGAAAGACGTCGCGCGCTATGTCTTCATCATTCAGGTCGAAAACCGTCTTGACCACTTCGGCATATACGTCCCGAGCGTCTATAGTCATTAAAAGGTCGCGCCCCTCGTAAAGATCCTTCGAACCGAGGCCCGGCCAATCAGATATCACCTGTTTACCCTTGACCAACCCTCCTGCCAAAAAGATCGCACTCGCCCAACCATGATCTGTGCCTTGAGTGCCATTCTCCGACGCTGTTCGGCCAAATTCAGTCACCGTAACCACAACCGTATTGTCGTAAAGATCGCCCATCTGCCTTTTAAACCCTTCTAGCACACCATCTAATTCAGCGAGGATTTCAGCGTGATGTCCGTCTTCATTACCCTGCAAAGCGTGAGTATCGAAGCCTTCAAATTCTAATAAGCCGACCCGTGGCCCATTGGGTTTGTGCATTTCTTTCGCCGCAAACGAAACAAGTTCACGGGTGTCACCACGACCGCCATGTTGCATCCGACGGCCGATGATCGGGTCGAGCAAACCCGCCAATTGTGGATCGTTCTGCCACATTTCTTTGACGTCTTTGTAGACGGACTTACCCGCTTTTGGGAAATTCGTGGGAAAATAATTGCTGTTAACGTCATTGCCGCGCAAAATTATCGGAATGGGTAAAGACACAGCCAGTGAGGAAAATCCTGCTGCGTTCATGGCGCGGCCAACCCATCCTGATGTTACGGCGTAGGCTTGTTCAAAACCTGTTTCCATAATGTTTTGCCCGTCAAAATGTGACCGGCCTGTATAGGGAAAAGACGTTGCGTGCACAAAAGCAGCACGACCCTTGTGATATTCTGACCCTAAAAACCGAAGGCTGGGGTTTATACCAAAAAAACCATCCAAATCATTGGCACCATTCACCAAGATATCTTTTCTAATCTTTGAAAGGTTTTTATCGCCAAGGGGAGGGATCGACGCCAAGCCATCCATGCCTCCTCTCAATAGCACCACCAACAAACGCTTTTCGGTTGGGTTGGTATCCGGCAATGCCATATTTGGACTAGCCATCATATAAAGCGTTCCCAATGTTCCTTTTAAGAAATCACGACGTTCCATAATTTAAGCCCTCATAAAATCAGGATGGCAAAAAAGCCGTATGCAAGCGTGTTTATAATTAGGTGCGCCTGCCACATATTGTGCACCTGATGATCCTTCTCCGAATACTTTGTCGGCATACAGATATGGGTCAAACCTCTTCTCTCGTCTCAGTTTGTTCGCAAGTTGACCAACATAGCGAACCCGGCGATCCATCATTTCAGGTGTCAGCCAGTCAACGGCTAAATCAGACCACCCATTCGGTTGAGGGGTGCGGCAATTCAAATGACCCAATTCTAAGAGCGTGGAATTTACCTGTCTGCTTCTTTGATCGTCAGTTTTTCCGTCGAACCCTAACGGTAAATAGCCACCCACAGCTCGGTGGATCTGGAAGTACCAAATTTCAGGCTGCAAAAACTTGGCGTAGTTATCACCAAATTTCAACACAGCATCAACAGTCGCCTGATGTATGGCGACCAAGTCGCCTTTGCTTTTTATGTAAGCGTCTGCGATAAATTCTATTGCTTCGGTCGGTGGATCATCCGCGATAAAATGCTTCGACAGCTTTGTGGCGATATGTGAGGCGGTTCTGGGATCTTTGGCCAAATCTGAACACAGCGCGCGCAGTTTTCGGGACGCCGATTGCTTGTAAGTTTTCCCCAGAACACGATGATTTCCAGGTTCATGGGGATCGATTGAAAAATATCTTTCGTCCGTGTCATCGTCCCAAATTTGACCCCAACCTGTTAAAATATATGCAACACCGTTCACATCTTCTTGACTGTATCCTGCGGCCGGTGTCAGCGTGAAAAGCTCTAACACCTCACGCGCCAGATTTTCATTTATTGCCGCAATCTTGTTCTTTTTTTTCCGCCGCCAGTGCTTTGCTCTGCGCGAATTAGGACCTGTACTTTCGTTGTTTTGCAAAAACTCCTGCATCGCCGGGTGCCAAACGGCATCGAATAGAAGATCTTCAAACTTTCCACACATATTGCTGCGAATGGTTAGGTAATAATTTCCAAAAAACTCACCTTCACAAGCCTCAACATTTACTGCAAAAAAATTAATCCAAAAATGCCAAAAACGGTTAAAAACAGGCGTTGGGCCGTATACGTTGTCAAGCGTGCGCGTCATCGTATCACGCCACCAAGGAAATGCATTGAAGCGTTGCCACCATAGGCGATTAACTTCAGACTCTGGAATTTCCCCCTCCGCATACAATTTGCGCAACCGCTCTCGTTCGTCATCTAATTCAAGGCGATGTATAACTGCGGTTTTAACGCTGGTCGGATACCGCAAGTCAGCCTGTGAAAGGTTCCATCTTGAGAAATCTCTCAACTCTCGAGGCAGTTTCAAGTGTTCTACTGGTTCGGATCTTTGCTTTTGCACCAACAACACTCGATATTGTTTATGGGTAAGCTGCCCCGTTTCCACAAATTTATTCGTTTTTTGCCAAGCTGCAATCGCCCGCCTCGTGCCTTTACCAAAATCACCATCGATCGCGGATTTATACAGCTTTGTTTTTTTCAGAAACCTTTCAATGTCCTTTTTTTGGGTTTTATCCAAGGACAGCTCAGTTTTTTGTTCCAGGTCCGTGCTTAAGTCATCGCTGTCGATATTCATGCCCGGGTCATTAAATTCAGCGATGTATTGCCAAGGATTAAAATCAGGCAAGCTTTCTAACTGTTGTTTGGCGTTCTTAATGAAATTGTCTTCATCAAGCAGGGTCTCATCAAACGAGAAGCCGTAAGCAATTCTTCGAGAGACCTGTCTAATCTTCATTTTAATCCTTTTAAGGCTTTAAGGAGAATAGGAATCAGGCCCAATTCACTTTCTTGAAATTATTAATTTCAATATCATTATCAAAATTTTCAACTGAAGCTTTTATTTCCATTAATCCTGAATTTTCTCCAATTGGTAAAGCCCCTGTATTGCATAATTTTAAACCGTTATATTCCTTTGGATTGTGAGATGCTGTAATAATAAGGCCGGGTTTATTAAGGAGTCCCGATAAAGAATATACAATATCAGTAGGAACAATACCTATATAAATTATATTTTTATTAGCAGAAATAATTCCTGAAGATATTGCATCTAACATTTCCTGATGAGAATTTCTTCCATCATGACCAATTAAAACTGAATCATCGTCAACAAAGTTTGCAAACGCATATCCAATTTTAAAAGCTATTTCCTGGGTTAAAGTGTCACCATAAACACCTCTAATATCATAAGATTTAAAAATTAAATCTAGTTTATTTTTTGTCATTACTCAATTATTGTACTGTTCATGGATTCAAACTTTACCTTTAAAAATTTTTCAATAGTAATTCCAATTTATAATGAGGAAGAAATACTAAAAGAATCTTTAAATAATGTTTTGTCCATGTGTGAACGTACAAATATTGATTTTGAAATAATCTTATCTGAAAATGGTTCAACTGATAACACTAAAAATATCGCATCTGAAATAGCTCAATCGAGTAAAAACATAAAACTAATTGAGCACGATACTCCAAATTATGGAGAAGCTCTCAAAAGAGGATTTTTAGCTTGTACAAATGAAATCATTATCTCATTTGATATAGATTATTATTCAGAGAAATTTTTATTGGAGTGTCTGCGACTTGAGAGTCAATTTTCTGGAATAATAGCTTCGAAAAGAATGGCTAAATCTGAAGATGGTAGAAGGCTAATTAGAAAACTTGCAACAGGCTTTTTTGTAATAATATTAAAAATCTTGTTTGCCACTAATCTATCTGACACTCACGGAATGAAGGGTGTAAAAAAAGCATCTGTTGATAGATTTATTCAAAAAGTTGTTTCAACACAGGATCTGTTCGACACAGAACTTTTAATTAGGATTGAAAAAAGTGGACAAGAGTTTAAAGAAGTTCCAGCTAAAATAAATGAGATTAGGCCAAGTGTATCTTTAATCTATAAAAGAATTCCAAGAACTATTAAAAGTTTGCTCAATCTTAGATTTGTACTTTACAAAGAATCTTTAAAAACAAAAAATTTATAAATCAAATACTTTATGGGCAGTATTGCACCATTGATTAAAACTGTAATTACAAGAAACCAAACCTCATCTTTTTGTAAAGCATCATCTATAAAATTAATTATGAACCAAATTATATTTGGAACAAATAGACTAATTAAGTTGGTATAAGAAAAATTCAAAAACTCTTTAAGTTTTCCTCCAAAAAAACTAAATTTAAAAATTATTCTTCTAGATAAATAATAGGAAATTACGACCCCTATTACAAACATGCATACATTGGTTACATAGGTTCTTAAAGGAAATGATATAAAAGTAAGAACCCAAAATTGAAATATATATGACAAACTCAAACCAATTATCAAATTTATCGCACCTACAATATAAGTTCTAATAAGCTGCATTGTTGTAGTATCGCTTTGAAAAAT
>ERZ802822.1805-NODE-1805-length-12546-cov-6.879702_pt1 | contig 12546 bp, 13 predicted proteins | sample MGYA00345649_ERZ802822 | MGnify/ENA primary metagenome ERZ802822 (study PRJEB30503, sample SAMEA104212359) | marine metagenome | biome: Westerlies Biome; feature: [SRF] surface water layer (ENVO:00010504) within the epipelagic zone...; material: water...
GCAGATGACTGGGCGAACTTTAGTGATCAGCTTACGGACCTTACGGGTCACGATCTGGGTTATCACCAGTCCGGCGGTTTTAATATTTCGCTTGATGAGGCTGAACTGCAGCAGTATCTCCGCATGCTAGAAGCTTTGAAAGCTGATGCGGGTGAGGAAGGATATGAGTATGAGCTTGTACAAGGGCGAACCTTGGCCCAGTATCTTCCTGGGATCGGTGAGAATGTTGCGGGTGCCACGTATTGCCCCCATGATGGTCATGTCAATCCTCTGCATCTGTTGCGGGCTTTGCAGGAGGGTTTTAGTAAGCACGGAGGGTGCTATCTGCCTTTATCCAGTATCGATCAAATCCAGCCGCTGCAATCCAGTGGGTTTGAGCTCCTCAGCAAGGGACGGCAAGTTGCGAGTTGCGAACGGTTGGTCATTGCCGCAGGGCATGGATCTGTTGGTTTGGGCCAACAGGTAAGCATCAGAATACCGATTTATCCTGAGCAGGGACAAATCATTGTGACTGAGCGCAGTGCAGAGCAGCTTGCTTACCCGACTAACATGATTCGTCAAACGGACGAAGGTACCTTTATGCTGGGCGCATCAGCGCGAGACGTGGGCTTCAATTCGGAAACGACGACCGATACCCTGCAAGATATCGTGCGTCGTTGCGCAAGCGCTTTCCCCCATCTTCGAAGCTTGCGCATTCAGCGTAACTGGGCGGCGCTGCGGATTATGACGCCGGACGGTTTCCCAGTTTACAGCCAGTCTGAGGAATTTCCCGGCGCGTTTGCTTTCTCTTGTCATAGTGGTGTCACGCTTGCTGCAGTTCATGCCCAGGATGTTTGCCGCTGGGTTGTCGATGGCACGATACCCACTGATTACCGATGTTTTGGACCGGAGCGTTTCGATGTTTCGACCACGAACTAACCTGACTGATCCAGTAAATTTTAGTTTCGAAGGCCGCAGACTGACCGCAAGCCGGGGAGATACGATTGCGGCGGCATTATTAGGCTCAGGTGTATTTATATTTCGAGAATCAGCGGTGAGTGGTATACCGCGTGGACCATTTTGCATGATTGGTAATTGTTATGAATGCTTCGTACAGGTTGGAGCGATGGGTGTTGTGCAGGCCTGTCTTACCGAAATTACCGAAGGGATGCAAATTTCAAAGGTCTCCAATTCAATCGATGAGTCCGAGATGGGTATTAAAGAGATCTCGAAAAGATGACCACGCAGCTCCCGTTATGTGATGTTGCAGTTATAGGAGCAGGACCGGCCGGCCTGACGGCAGCCTGGGCGGCGGTCCGATGAAGGTGGGGGTTGCGGTATGTGATTTGTTCACCGGAATGTTTGCCGCCAATGCGGCACTTGCAGCCTTGGCCTATCGCAGCCGTACCGGTATTGGCCAGCATATTGATTGCGCGCTTCTTGATAGCCAAATTTCGATGCTGGCAAACCAATCGGCAAATTGGCTGAATGCCGAAATATGCCCTGATCGGATGGGCAACAGCCATCCAAGTGTTGTTCCCTACACTGTTTATGAGGCCAAGGACGGATTTGTCATTATCGCCTGCGGTAATGACAAACAATTCATCCGTTTGACAGCGGCGCTTGGGATTCCGGCGCTGGCGGATGATGATGATTTTGCCAGCAATGAAGCCCGCATCAAAAACCGCAACCGGCTTGATACGATGCTTGGCGATATCATTGCCAAGCTGGATCGTGTTCAGGTGATCGACAAGCTGGAAACAGCTGGTGTGTCTTGTGGCCCGATTAATGATATTGCCGAAGTCTTTGCCGACCCGCATGTCAGGGCACGTGGCGCGCGCATTGATCAACAGCGTGAAGATGGCAGCGAGATTTCGTCAACCGCCTTTGCCGCCAAACTTGGTGTGACGCCAGCGCAATATCGCACTGCACCGCCGCGCCTTGGCCAGCATAACGAGCAGGTCATGCAGGAATGGGCGGGTCTTGGCGCAGATGCGGTTGCGGCACTGCGTGCTGCCAAGGTGATGTGATTAAAATTGCCAGCCATTATTGCTGTTGGAACTGTTCTTTCATTGATCCAAAAATTGACCGCAATTTGGGCGAAACCGAACAATCGGCAATCAAGGTGACGATTGGTGCCACATCTTGCGGTGTGTCTTCATAGGTAAAGGCTGGAAAGGCGCGTGAAACGGCAAGCCTGATTTTGGCATTTTCGGGAAGCCGCATGATGGCAACCCCATCGCGAAATTTCGCTGTTCGTCCCTGTTCGGGGGCTTCGGCAACAAAAGCGTCATTTGTGACCGTACAGCGATTATCGAGATAGGCTTTGACTTGAATGATTTTTGGCGGCTCAAACTGGGTGCTGAAGCTTGGCATGAAAAACCATAACAGGGCAAATATTCCGGCAATGGCGAGCCCAACAATGATTAATGACGCAAAGATTTTCATCAAGACTCCGTTTTTAAACCGCACTATAGATTAATGTGAGCAAGGTTAGAAATGCATGCCAAATTCACTGGCAAGCCCATTGGCAAGCGCATCAAGCTTGTCCTTATCCATCGGCCGCATTGGCGCGCGAAGATTGCCCCATGCGCGATGGCCAGTTGATCGGGCAAGAAGCGCCTTTTGTGCGGGGATTGGCGCATAATCTTGGAACATCAATCGCACCGCACAGACCTTTTTATGTTTGGTTTCGGCCAATTTCCAATTGTCAGCGAGACATAGGTCAATCACTTCGGCAATATCTGTTCCGTTCAAATTTGCGGTTGCTGAAATGCAACCGGGCGCGCCAAGCCGGATGGCTTCGATTATTGGCAATTCAGCACCCGGATAGACAATCAATCCGTCAATCTCAAGAAGAGCCTTGGTATTGTCCCAGACGCCCGAACTGTCTTTGATGCCGACAATCGCTTCGGGGAAATCAGCATGCAGCTTTTTCACAAGATCAATCGACAGTCCGACACCCGATACTTGCGGAATATGATAAAGATAGATTTTCAGTCTTTGATCATTCACACCGGCAATAAGCTGGGTGTAATAATCATACAGGCCAGCATCACTCATGCCTTTAAAATAGAAAGGCGGCAAAACCATAACACCAGCACAGCCAAGCCCGACAGCATGCTGGCAAAGATCAATCGTGTCGGGAAGGTTGCAAAGGCCGGTTCCGGGAATCATCACTGCTGGATCGATGCCTGCTTTGACCAAACCCTCAAGCGCGGCTTTGCGCTCGCTATGACTAACCGATAGTGCCTCGCCAGTTGTCCCAAAAGGGGCAAGCCCGCTAACGCCAGTGGCAAGAAGATGTTTGGCAAGATCGTTATACAGCGACTGGTCAAGATTTAGATTGTCGTCAAACGGGGTAAGAAGAGGGGCAATAAGACCTTTGATCATCATCTTGCTTTCTGTTGTGAATTGGCCTGATCGAATGACCGGCTAAAAAAAAGAAACAGACCCAAAGGATTTCGCCAAAGGGCTTTGCCAAGACATTATTATGACGATAAATTGCCACTTTCTCAAGCTGCTAGATTTTGCAAGCCACTCGACCGAGCCGATCAACAAGGGCTGTTTTACGCTGATGGTTTTCAGCGGTTTATGATGCGCCCCATCTCTCACCCCCATCTTTTGGGCTTTTGTAAAATTTTTGTGAAATCGAAGAAGCCGCTTTGCTTTCACCGGTTTCAGCCGTAGAATCAGGGCAACGCCGTTAGTCGGCTTGTTATTCCCATTTCTAAGCTGTCGATGGCATGGGTCGAACCCAAATCAGCCTTCAAACCAAATCTACAAGAAAGATATACAGTTCAATGAGTGTTGAAATTCCCCACCCGCAGCGAGCCACAAAAATTGTTGCTACCCTCGGCGATGTGTCATCAAGCCCTGACATGCTTGGCAAATTAATGACCGCTGGCGTGAATGTCTTCCGGTTGAATTTTTCGCATGGCACACGCGAAGAACAGGGTGCGCGCATTGATGCCATTCGGGCGCTTGAAGCCAAAACTGGCACGCCATGCTGTATTCTTGCCGATTTGCAAGGGCCGAAATTCCGCGTTGGCAAAGTTGCCGATGAGACAATCGTCAAAAATGGCGATCGCATTACGTTTGATCTGAACACCGGTATGGGCAATGCCAGCATTGTTGGCCTGCCACATGCGGAAATTTTCAAAGCGATGTATCCGGGTGCCAGATTATTGATGGATGACGGCAAGCTGGTTTTCAAAGTGGTGTCGGTTGATACGCAAAGCTTTGACGCTGAAGTTGTTGTTGGCGGTCCGTTGAAAAGCCGTAAAGGGGTTAATCTTCCTGATATAATTCTTGATACAACACCGCTCACCGAAAAAGATTTGGCCGATCTTGCCTATGTGCTGGAAAAAGGGATTGATTGGGTCGCCTTGTCATTTGTGCAACGCGCCAGTGATGTGATTGCAGCGCGAACCATTGTTGGCAAGCAGGCGGCATTGATGTCGAAAATCGAAAAGCCAGCGGCGCTGAATGACCTTAATGATATCATTGCCGCATCGGATGGTGTGATGGTGGCACGGGGCGATCTAGGTGTTGAATTACCGCCCGAGCAGGTGCCGGGCTGGCAAAAAACCATCATTTCTAAATGCCGCATGGTTGGCAAGCCGGTAGTGGTTGCAACGCAGATGCTGGAATCAATGATCGAGGCACCTACACCAACGCGCGCCGAAGCATCAGATGTTGCCGGTGCGGTATTTGATGGTGCCGATGCGGTGATGCTGTCTGCCGAAACAGCAGCAGGCCACTATCCCGTAGAGTCAGTAGAATTCATGGCGCGGATTGTCAGCTCTGCCGAGGCGCATATCAAATCAGATCTAGCATCAGGGCCGGGCGAATTGCCAGTTGAACATAGCGTCTATCACGCGGTTGCAAAAACCAGTGTTGCACTTGCCGAAACGGTTGAAGCCAAGGCGATGGTTGCGTTTTCAAGTTCGGGCAATACCGCGGTTCGGATTGCGCGTGAACGACCTGGAATTCCGTTTCTGGTAATGACTCCGCATCTGGATGTTCAGCGGAAATTATGTTTGCTATGGGGAACTCATACTGGTGCCAGCGCCTATAGTGAAGATTTCGAATCAGCGATTACCGAAGCCATTGCCGAAATTCGAAGCCGTGGCATGGCCAGCACTGGCCAGCAGGTTGTTGTTGTTGCCGGAATGCCATTTGGCATTGTTGGCACAACAAATTCAATGCGAGTTGTGACGCTTTAGACGAAATTAAGTTGCATTTAAATTTACTCTGTCTTTAGGTTATTTTCAGCAACCAACTGGTTGCCATTTTGGTTGCCCTGAGCAAAGCCATGGGGGAGATGGAAATGCATTCAGTTGGATTTATTGGGTTAGGCAATGTTGGCGGCAAGCTGGCTGGCAGTTTGCTTCGTAACAAATGTGACGTCATGGTTCGCGACCTCGATCGCGATCTTGTGGCACCGTTTCTGAAGGCTGGTGCAAAATGGGCTGATAGCCCGAAAGCAATGGCCGAAGCTTGTGAAATCATCATTACTTGTTTGCCATCACCCGCGGCAAGCGCCGCGGTCATGGAAGCCGATGACGGTGTTCTTGCAGGCCTAAGCGCTGGCAAAATCTGGGCGGAAATGAGCACAACCGACGCTGCTGAAGTTGCACGTCTTGGCGCGCTTGTCGAAGCCGAAGGTGCCAGCCCGGTTGATTGTCCTGTATCGGGTGGTTGCCACCGTGCAGCGACCGGTAATATTGCTATTTTTGCTGGATGCGACCGGCTGGTTTTCGAGCGGCTGTTGCCGGTTTTGACGATCCTTGGCCGCCGCGTTCTGCATACCGGCCCACTTGGCACGGCATCTGTGTTGAAAGTGATGACCAATTATCTTGCGACGGCGAATCTGATCACGCTTAGCGAGGCGCTTGTGACGTCAAAAATGGCCGGAATGGATTTGAATACAACCTATGAGGCGATCCGCATTTCATCGGGCAATTCCTTTGTTCATGAAACTGAAAGCCAGGTCATTTTGAATGGCAGCCGCGATATCAATTTCACCATGGATTTGGTGCTAAAAGATATTGGTCTTTTTCAATCGATTGCCGAACAGCATAATGTGCCGCTTGAAGTCTCGCCACTTTTGATCAAGATTTTCGAAGATGGTCAGGCACGTTTTGGCCCGCGTGAATGGTCGCCCAATATCATTAAAAGGCTGGAAGAAGCTTGCGATACCAAAATTCTGGCAGCTGGATTCCCAGCAGAAATGACCGATGATGAGCCTGAAGAGCCGGGCTATGAGATTATCCCAAAATCATAAGCCATTGATCAATGGGTAACTGGCCGGTTTCGCGTGCCCAATAAAGATAAACCCCAAGACAGACCAGAATCAGCAAATAAAGCGGCATCCGGTTTACGCTGGTGTCGCGGTCTGGCTTGCTGGCATTATTATTACTGATCTCGTCAACAGGACTTGGCGTTTCCGGCGGTGCGGTTGGGGTTGTTGCGGCCTGATTGTCTGGATCGGCCTGCTGGATTTCGCTGTCGCATAAGGGACAAAATAGATCAATTTTCACATCGCCGGAAAGATGTGTCGGAACGGTGATTGCCATTTTGCATGATGGGCAATCGACAATCTTCATCTCGGCTGGTCGGGCGCGTTTTGTGTCGGTGGGGCAATTATGATCAAGACCGAATTGCCCGTTACATTGATGACAGGTAATGGCAACAGCTTTGTTGGCTGCCTGCGCTTTATCAACCTCGCTTTGTGACAAAAGGCAAAGGCTGTCACAATGCGGGCAATGGTTCAGGATGCTGTCATTATGTGTCATTTTTTCTGCTCCGCCTTAAATCCTTGCTCGGCGTTAATGCATTGAACGCCACGTTAATACCATATCTTTTTACATTGTTTTTTTGGAGTCTGATATGGCACCACATAGATCATGCTAACAAACAATTGGACGCGTATCACTAGCCAAATGAAATCGCCCTGCTAAAAGGTATCTTGCTAGAGGGCGCGGCCTTTTAATCTTTGCCCAAGCCTGTCAATGATCACTTCGATATTCGGCAAAAACGGGTTGATGCGCTGGGCGGCGCGATAGGCCTGCAAGGCGCCTTGAAAATCGCCGGCCCGAACCTTGATCATGCCAAGCCCCGACAGCGCACCAAAATGGCGCGGCTCTAATTTGATCACTTGCAGGATATCATTTGCTGACCCGGCATCATCACCGCGAAAAAACCGAACCGTGGCGCGTTTGTTCCATGCTTCGGCAAAGGCAGGCTCGCGCGAAATGATGGCGCTAAACATGGCTTCGGCATCATCAAGCCGGCCCGCATTTATCATTTTGATAGCCCTATCCATTTGGCGGTTGATTGCCTGATCATCTGGATAGCGCGTCCAGATAGTCCAGATTTCGTGTTCAAGGCTGGCAGCGCTTGCATTTGACAGGCTTGTTTGTAATGCTGCAAATAGCTTGTCCAGTTTTGGATCATTTTGATCGGCATTTGCGGGTGCATGAGCAAGCGCAAGCATAGATGCTGCCAGAAACATGATGATCTTTGACCCAATCGGCTTAGATCTGGTCACTTTAGTTTGCTGATCCCTCATCATTTAAGACTATAGCGTCATCATGCGCTTGCCAAGCAATGACATTTCAGGTCGCCCAAGCCGACTCATGATTTTGCAGCAAATCTTAATTGAGAGAAAATCAAAAAAATAGCATTTTAAGCTTTGCTGGTTTTTGTTCACGCTTTGATGATTTGGTGAGGTGTTTTGGGGTGGGTTTAACTTTGCCGCCAAGCAAGGCCAGCATTGCGCCAGCCATTTAAATGGCCGCGTTGCTGACCGGCATCAAGATCGCCTTCAAAGCCGTCACTAATATTAATGACGGTCTGATAGCCAGCCTCCAAAGCCGCATTGCCAGCAGCCAATGATCGGACACCAGATCGGCATAGCATCAATAGGCTTGTGTCGCATGAAACGGCTGAACCAAGCGCGCGGGTGAAATCGGCATTTGGCGTGCCGTCCATTCCAACCCATTCGATTAGCACTGGCTGCCGGTCAAGCGCATCCAAATTGGCAATCCCAACAAAATGCCATTCAACTTTGGTTCGTACATCTACAAGCTGGGCATCCGAATTGGCAGCTAAATAGGCCCAAGCTTCGGCAGCGGTCATTTGCATCATGGTTTCGGTTGTCCTGTTCGGGTGGTTCAAACGCCAGTATTAGCGATTGCTTTGTTGTTGCCAAGCCTCTTTTACTGATGTTTTGTTGTCTGCCCTGCCCTGGCATTACCTTGATTTCTGCCATGGCATTGGCTTCATCGACACCGTTTTGATTGGCCTTATTGACCGGCCAATTGGGATTGGTTGCTTGTGATGATTTGGGGTTTGGATTTGGGCTGTCTGGCTTTGGCAAAAAATGCTATTGAGGTAAGACAATTGCAATCAAGGAGCCACGCCATGTCTAGTTTTAAAGCCCTTATGGTGCATCGTGATGAAGATAAAACTATTCGCCATGAAATGACTGAATTGCAGCATGGTGATTTGCCTGCAGATGGCGAAGTGCTGGTTGCGGTCAAATATTCAACCGTCAATTACAAGGATGGGCTGTGTCTGTCGGGTAAGGGCGGGCTGGTGCGAAACTATCCGCATATTCCGGGCATTGATTTTGCTGGCGAGGTGGTCAGCAGTTCGGATAAACGTTACCAGCAAGGCGATCTCGTGGCGCTAACTGGATGGCGTGTTGGCGAAATCTGGTGGGGCGGCTATGCGCAATTTGCCAAGGTGCGTGCCGATTGGTTGGTGCCGCTGGCCGATGGGCTTGATTGCCAGCAGGCGATGGCGATTGGTACCGCTGGCATGACCGCCATGTTGTCGGTTTTGGCGCTTGAAGATGCCGGGGTCACGCCTGATATGGGCCCGGTTTTGGTGACTGGTGCGGCAGGCGGTGTTGGGTCGGTGGCAACAGCGCTGTTGGCTGCCCGAGGTTACAGCGTTACTGCGGTAACGGGCCGGCCTGAAACGGCCAATTATTTGCGGGGGCTAGGTGCAAATGATATTTTGGCGCGGGCCGAAATGCTGGAGGGTGGCGGGCGACCGCTAGAATCAGAAAGCTGGGCTGGATGTATTGACTCGGTTGGCAGCACCATATTAGCGCGGGCTTTGGCGCAAATGAAATATGGTGGTGCGGTGGCAACCGTCGGGCTTGCTGGCGGGGCTGATCTGCCAACAACGGTGATTCCCTTTATCATTCGCGGCGTATCGCTTTTGGGGATTGATTCGGTGATGGCATCCTATGAACGTCGGTTGTCTGCGTGGAACCGGCTGGCAAGCGATTTGCCAAAGCCGCAATTATTGGCTGCGATGACGGTGATTGGGCTTGGCGACGTGCCGTCGGCTGGGGCTGATATTCTGGCTGGTAAAGTGCAGGGTCGATTGGTTGTCGATGTGAATGCCTAAATTGGCCTGATGATGTGGCGCGAATAATGACAGCCACTTGATGATCAGAAAGTGATTGCCAAAAAGTTTTTTTGCGGTTTAGCTGACAAACATTATCGGCAATATCTGCATGGAGGCGGCGATGGATCAAACCATCATTGGCTCGAACCGAAAGATTGATCCGAACCGGCGGGCGCATCTAAAGGCTGATTTGACGCCTGACGATAATGATCGTGTTGAAATTGGCCCAACTGCTATGGCTTTTGCCGAATGGCAATCGGCTGGCATCACCCCGCCCGATATTCCGGCGTTACGCGCCTACCGTCTGTCACGATTGCAAGAACAGATTCGGAAACATGATTGTGCTGGATTGCTGTTATTTGATCCGCTGAATATCCGGTATGCAACCGATTGCACCAATATGCAGCTTTGGATTGCGCATAATCCGGCACGCGCCGTTTTTGTGCCGCCCGAAGGCAAAATGATCCTTTGGGATTTTCACAATTGCGAACATTTATCAGCGCATTTGCCGCTGATTGGCGAATTGCGGAGCGGTGCCAGTTTTTTCTATTTTGAAACGGGCGATCAAACGGTTGCGGCGGCCAAGGACTTTGCCAATCAGATTATCAATATCATGGCAAAGCATGCTGGTGCCAATAAACGGCTGGCCGTCGACAGAATCGAACATGTTGGCTATGCCGCGCTATGCGGTCTTGGTGTCATCGTTCTTGAGGGTCAGAATTTGACCGAACATGCGAGATCAATCAAGAATGACAACGAATTAAATGCCATGCGCTGTGCCATTCATGCTTGTGAGGCTTCCATTGATGAAATGCGAGCGATCATGCGGCCGGGGCTAAGCGAAAATGAATTATGGGCGGCCTTGCATGCTGGCAATATCAAACGCGGTGGTGAATGGATCGAAACACGGATTCTGGCCTCTGGCCCGCGAACAAATCCGTGGTTTCAGGAATGTGGCCCGCGGCTTATGCAGGCTGGGGATCTGATGGCCTTTGATACTGATCTTGTCGGTGCTTATGGTTATTGCTGTGATATTTCACGAACATGGATCATTGGTGATGTCGCGCCAAATGACCGACAAAAACATCTCTATCAAACCGCCTATGATCATGTGATGACCAATATCGGGCTGATCGAAGCCGGCATGAGTTTTTCCGATATGACGCGGGTTTCGCATCGCTTGCCCGAGATGTTCCGCCCGCTTCGCTATGGCGTATTGGCGCATGGTGTTGGGCTATGCGATGAATATCCGTCGGTTCGCTATCCAGAAGATGTCGAGGCGCATGGCTATGGCGGTTGTTTTGAGGTTGGGATGACACTTTGTGTCGAGGCCTATATTGGCGCGGTTGGTGGGCATGATGGGGTCAAGCTTGAAGAACAGGTGCTTATAACCGATTCGGGCGCGGTGCCTTTATCCACCTATCGTTATGAGGCGGCTTTTCTTGACTGATCAATTAATTGATTACGGGGCTGGAAAGCTGGCTGGCTATTTTGCCCCTTTGACAACACCAATATGCGGCAGGTTGCGCCCCTGCTGAGCAAAGTCAATGCCATAGCCGATAACAAAGGCATCAGGTATATCAAATCCAACCCAATCAACATCGACATCAACTTCGCGACGCGAAGGCTTATTCAGCAAGGTACAAATCGACAGGCTTTTTGGTGATCGTGTTAACAGGATTTTTTGCACTTGCGATAATGTATGGCCGGTATCAACGATATCTTCGACAATCAACACATCACGATTTTTAATGGCTGTTTCAAGATCTTGAATGATGCGCACCTGACGCGATGAAACCGTATCATCGCCATAAGAAGATACGGTCATGAAATCAACTTCAACCGGAAGCGCAAGGCGACGCACAAGATCGGCAATAAAAACAAATGAACCGCGTAATAGCCCGACTACAACAAGTTGTTCAGTGCCTTTGTAATGATCGGTGATTTGGCGGGCTAGATTATTTGTTCGAGCGGCAATTTCGGCCTCGGTAATCAGAATGTCGATTTCCTGCTGGCTTGATAATACGGTCATGCGCTAAGATTACCCCTGTCGTCCCAAGTGGTCTTTGATTGTTATGTCGGCGGCCACTTAATGTCACACCGCCGATTTGGTTCCAGTATAATCGTGCTGACAGAAATGGCTATGGCAAATTACGGTGACAGCAATGTCATTTCGGTTTTGGCTGGCAAATGGAAAAGGAATATTCAATGTCGAAAGTAGCATTTTTAGGTATGGGCGTAATGGGCTATCCGATGGCTGGCCATATCGCTGCCGCTGGTCATGAGTTAACTGTCTATAACCGAACAGCGGCCAAATCCGAAGCATGGGCTGCCCAGCATGGTGGCGCGGCTGCGTTAACACCGGCGGCGGCGGCGGCGGATGCCGATTTTGTGTTTTGCTGTGTTGGCGATGACCCTGATGTTTTGTCGGTTGCGCTTGGTGATGATGGTGCCATTCCGGCAATGAAAAGCGGCTCGGTCTTTATTGATAATAGCACCGTTTCGGCCGATGTCGCGCGTCAGGTTTATGATGATGCCAAGGCAATGGGTGTTCACACGCTTGATGCGCCGGTATCAGGTGGTCAGGCAGGCGCGGAAAATGGCAAATTGACTGTTATGGTTGGGGGTGATGACGCTGTTTTTGCCGCGGCTTTGCCTTTGATTGAATGCTACGGGGCGCGGGTTGTTCATATGGGTGGCGCTGGCAAGGGTCAACAGGCCAAGATGGTAAACCAGATTTGTATTGCCGGTCTTGTTCAGGCCTTGTCTGAAGGGTTGAGCTTTGCGATGGATGCTGGTCTTGATACCGACAAGCTGCTTGAGGCCATTTCCGGTGGCGCGGCGCAATCATGGCAAATGGTTAATCGCGGCGAAACTATGGTCAAAGGCGAATTTGATTTTGGCTTTGCCGTTGATTGGATGCGCAAGGATTTGCGGATTTGCCTAGAAGAAGCCAAACGTAATGGCGCTGATTTGCCCGTGACGGAAATTGTTGCTGGCTATTATGCCGAGCTAAGCGCCGATGGGTTTGGCCGAAATGATACTTCAAGCCTGATTCGCCGATTACGCCAATTCTAGTCTGGTGCCAATCTAGCCGGGCGGCAATCTAGTCTGAATTGGTGATGAATCAAAAAAGGC
>ERZ802822.1806-NODE-1806-length-12543-cov-15.138056_pt1 | contig 12543 bp, 10 predicted proteins | sample MGYA00345649_ERZ802822 | MGnify/ENA primary metagenome ERZ802822 (study PRJEB30503, sample SAMEA104212359) | marine metagenome | biome: Westerlies Biome; feature: [SRF] surface water layer (ENVO:00010504) within the epipelagic zone...; material: water...
CATATGGAAAATTCGAAACATTTTTCGACCGTCTGATAGAGCATGTCAAAACGTATCTCCAGACTTACTACTACGGTACCGGAGCAGATGGTCTGGGCGCACTGTGGTTCTCCCAGCATGCCAATATTCAGTGGTATCCAAAGGGCGGAGGCTACCCCGCTGTTCACTGTGAACGCGATCGTATCGAGTACTGTCAGCGCGCCTTGGTATGGATGCTATACCTCACCGATACACCTGGCGGCGGCACAGCGTTTCCTCATCAAGAGGTGATCACTCCTTGTGAGAAAGGCAAATTAATCGTCTGGCCAAGCGATATGACCCATATGCACCATGGCGTTGTGTCCAACACCCATGAAAAAATGATCTTCACGGGTTGGATTGATTTTGTGAATCCACCAAGCCAGTAGGTGGTGCTGATCGTCTTGTGGCAGTATGTTTCGCGAAAACGTCAGGGAGCGCATCCACGTAACCTCAACATAACCGCGCTGCCTTACCGATGAGAGATGCCCTGATGACAGCAGTTCCAGCTTGCTGGCGAGGGCCGTCGAGCTTTTATGTTTAGTATCGGGTAGCATGCGTCGCATGTTGGGAGGCGTGGGCACCCCTGCTTGGCACCAACGGCTGTGGCCATTGTTCTGCTAGAAAATTTGCCCAATCATCTCGCTTCCCTGAAAATACAGCCCGCGATTCCGGAGTTTTCATGCCCTCTCAAACTGAACTGGCCAACGCCATTCGAGCCCTCGCTATGGATGCCGTCCAAGCGGCCAAAAGCGGCCACCCCGGTGCGCCGATGGGCATGGCGGATATTGCAGAGGTCCTCTGGAATCGCCTGATGAGGCACAATCCCGCGAATCCGGATTGGCCCAATCGCGACCGGTTCGTGCTGTCCAATGGCCACGGCTCGATGCTGATCTATGCTCTGTTGCATCTCACCGGGTATGAACTCGCCACCGAAGACTTGAAACAGTTCCGTCAGCTCCATAGCAAGACGCCGGGTCACCCGGAATATGGCTATACCCCCGGCGTTGAGACCACGACCGGGCCCCTGGGGCAAGGCATCGCGAATGCCGTCGGGATGGCGCTGGCAGAGAAAACCCTCGCTGCCCAATTCAATCGCGAGGGGCACACCATCGTTGATCACCATACCTGGGTCTTTTTGGGCGATGGCTGTCTGATGGAGGGCGTATCGCACGAGGCCTGCTCTTTGGCCGGTACGCTCGGGCTGGGCAAACTCATTGCGGTCTATGACGACAATGGTATTTCCATCGACGGCGAGGTTGAGGGCTGGTTCACTGACGATACGCCAAAACGTTTCGAGTCCTACGGCTGGCACGTGATACCCGACGTCGACGGCCATGATCCCGCGGCCGTCGAGGCGGCGCTGCTGGCCGCAAAGGCCGAAGCGGACAGACCTACGCTCGTTTGTTGCAAAACCGTCATCGGTAAGGGCAGCCCGAATAAACAAGGCACCGAGAGTTGTCATGGTGCTGCACTGGGCGAAGACGAAATTGCGCTCACTCGCGAGGCGCTGGCCTGGCACCATGATCCGTTCGTGATCCCCGATGAGGTGCGAGAGGCCTGGGATCGACGACCTGCGGGTGCGGAGATGGAAGCTGAGTGGCAGCGGGGTTTCGATGCCTATCGCGCGGCTCATCCCGACTTGGCGGATGAATTCCTGAGACGTCTCCGTGGTGAGCTGCCCGCAGATTTCTCAGATCAGGCAGATGCCTTCATCGCCGACTGTATGGCCGCAGGGAACGACGTGGCCTCGCGCAAGGCATCCCAGCAGTCACTCAATGCGCTGGGGCCCCACCTGCCTGAGTTGCTGGGAGGGTCTGCCGATCTGGCGGGCTCCAACCTCACCTTGTGGTCGGGTGCTCAAGGGATTTCGGCGGGGAATCCTGAAGGCAACTATGTGTACTACGGGGTAAGAGAGTTCGCCATGGCGGCGGTCATGAACGGGGTGGCTTTGCACGGTGGGTTCATTCCTTATGGCGCCACCTTCCTGATTTTTATGGAGTACGCGCGCAATGCGGTGCGCATGTCGGCGCTGATGGGTCAGCGGGTGCTTTATGTCTTCACTCACGACTCAATTGGTTTGGGCGAAGACGGCCCAACGCACCAGCCGGTTGAACAGCTCACAGCGCTGCGCGCTACGCCGAATCTTCAGACCTGGCGACCCTGTGATGCCGTGGAGTCGGCGATTGCCTGGAAACAGGCGTTGCTCCGCGACAGTGGCCCAACCGCCATGATTTTCTCCCGTCAAACCTTGCCCCATCAGGTCAGCAACGCAGAGCAGGTAGGGGGAGTCCATCGAGGTGGCTATGTATTGATGCGCGAGCAGGGTGACCTCGATGCTATTGTCATCGCGACCGGCTCCGAGGTGGGCTTGGCAGTCGAGGCCGCTGAGCGTCTCACTGAGGCAGGCAGGGGCGTCCGCGTCGTTTCCATGCCGTGCGCCGAGGTGTTCGAAGCGCAGGAGGCGGGTTATCGCGAGGCTGTGCTACCCAGCGATGTGCTCGCTCGGGTAGCGGTGGAAGCGGGCCATACCGACTTTTGGTACAAGTATGTGGGTCTCGACGGCCGCGTGGTGGGGATGTCTTCTTTCGGAGAATCTGCGCCGGCCGAGTCACTCTTTCAGCACTTCGGCCTGACGGCAGACAATGTGGTGGCCGCAGTCGAGGACGTGATACTCGATTGACCATGCGTTTTGCGATCAATGGCTTTGGGCGAGTCGGGCGAACGCTCCTGCGCGTTTACCACTCCCGGGAAGATGCGCGCGCGCGTCTGGAGCTTGCGGCCATTAATGAAATCGCGGATGCCGATACCGTGGTGCACCTTGCACGCTACGACTCCAATTACGGACGTTACCCCGGGCGCATCGCCCGCTCGGGGGAGCTGTTGGCAATTGATCAGTTACTGGTTCCCCTGAGCCATGTGCCAGAGGTGTCGGCGCTGCCCTGGCAGGCGCTCGGCATTGATCTGGTCTTTGAATGCACCGGTGCGTTTACTGACCGCGCCACTGCCGAGCAACACCTAGATGCGGGCGCGGAGAGAGTGTTGTTTTCGCACCCGGCTGAATCCGATGTCGATGCCACTATCGTCTTCGGTGTGAACGACCAAGCGCTCACCGCTGATATGGATGTTGTCTCGGCGGCATCCTGCACCACCAATGCGGTGGTGCCCGTGTTGTCGACGTTGTCTCAGGCATTTGGCATTGAAGCGGCGACGATCACCACCATCCACTCGCTAATGAATGATCAGCCGGTTCTGGACGCCTATCACCACACGGACTTGCGCAAAACTCGTGCGTCTTCCCAGTCGATCATTCCCGTTGATACGGGGCTGGCGGTCGGCATAGAGCGCATACTGCCGGCGCTGGCCGGCAAGCTGTCTGCCCACGCGCTCCGGGTTCCCACAACCAAGGTGTCGGCGATCGAGTTAACGGTGGCGACGGAGCGGGCCTGCGACATTGAGAGCGTCAATGCCTCACTCCGAGAAGCGGCAGAGGGAAGCTTGTCGGGTGTATTGGACTATTCCCTCGAGCCCTTGGCCTCCTGTGATTTCGCCGGGGAAGCGGCGTCGGCGATCGTCGATGCTCAGCAGACACAGGTGGCGGCAGGCCGACTCGCGAAAATCTTGATTTGGTTCGACAACGAGTGGGCCTATGCCAGCCGCATGATCGATGTGGCACTGGCATGGGAGCAGCTCATCAGCGCTTCCCGGCCTTCGGCGGCGGAGGGCACACAGTGAGATTGATGAGTGAGCTCGATCTCACCGGTCGCCGTGTGCTGATCAGAGAGGATTTGAACGTGCCTTTGCGGGAGGGTGAGATCGCTAACGACGCGAGATTGCGCGCGGCGGCGCCCTCGATACTGGCGGCGCTTGAGCAAGGTGCGGCAGTCATTGTGATGTCACATCTTGGCCGTCCAACGGAGGGCGAATGGAGCGAGGATGCGTCTATGGCGCCCATTGCTCGACGACTGGCTGAACTCCTCGGGCGCGATGTGTTGTTGGCGACCGAATGGCGACAGGTTGCGCCGCTGCCGGGCGATGTCGTGCTGCTGGAGAATGTGCGTTTCAATATTGGTGAAGCAGCAGACGATGCTGCGCTGTCTGCTGATTACGCGTCGCTGTGTGACGTGTTCGTAATGGATGCCTTTGGTACGGCACACCGGGCTCAGGCCTCAACCCACGGCGTGGTGCATAGTGCCCCAGTGGCCTGTGCGGGGCCCCTGCTCCATGCTGAACTGACGGCGCTGGAGCGCGCTCTCACCGGGGCGCAAAAACCGATGCTCGCGGTTGTTGGCGGCTCCAAGGTATCGACCAAGCTGGAGGTGCTGGATCAGCTCTCCAAGCGGTGTGACAGTCTGGTCGTGGGCGGAGGTATCGCCAACACCTTCCTCGCGGCCGCCGGATATCCGGTAGGCCAGTCACTGTGTGAATGGGATCTGATTGAGACAGCCCGGCGGCTCATGGCTAAGGTCGATATTCCCCTGCCCCTCGATGTGGTGGTGGCGCCGGGCATCGACGAGGGTCACCGAGCTCAGGTGAAGCTCGCCGCGGAGGTGACGGAGCAGGATATGATTCTGGATGTTGGCCCGAAGACGGCCGCAGGTATAGCAGAGCGCATTCGGCAAGCGGCAACGATTTTATGGAACGGTCCGCTCGGTGTCTTTGAGCAGGAGGCCTTTGCCAACGGCACGCAGTTGCTGGCGGAGGCTATCGCATCGAGCGACGCTTTTTCTGTGGCGGGCGGCGGCGACACGCTGGCGGCCATCGATCAGTTTGGCGTGGCCGACGCGGTATCCTATATCTCCACGGGCGGCGGCGCTTTTCTGGAGTATGTTGAGGGCAAGGAACTACCGGCGGTTGCAGCATTGAAAGCCCGCGCATAGGTGAACGAGCGCAGCGGTCGATAAGCCAGCGCCAAATACGACACAAGAGGGACCACACATGGCACTGATCAGCTTGAGGCAATTATTGGACCATGCCGCTGAGCACGGTTACGGCGTGCCGGCGTTCAACGTCAATAATCTTGAGCAGACGCGCGCCATTATGGAGGCTGCCGACCAGACCGATTCGCCGGTGATCATGCAGGCGAGTGCCGGCGCAAGAAAATACGCGGGAGCGCCGTTTCTCCGGGCACTGATGGAGGCGGCCATGGCCGAGTTTCCTCATGTCCCGGTCGTAGTGCACCAGGATCACGGTACCTCGCCCGGCGTATGCCAGCGCTCTATCCAGCTCGGATTCAGCTCCGTGATGATGGATGGTTCCCTCGGGGAGGACGGTAAAACGCCCATGGATTATGACTACAACGCCGGTGTGACCCGCCGAGTTGTGGACATGGCACATGCGTGTGGCGTGTCGGTTGAGGGGGAGATTGGCTGTCTCGGTTCACTGGAAACCGGAGAGGCGGGTGAAGAGGACGGTATTGGCGCTGCGGGCAAGCTCAGTCACGACCAGCTGCTGACCGATCCAGAAGAGGCAGCGCAATTTGTTGCGGACACCGGTGTAGACGCTCTGGCAATTGCCTGTGGCACGAGCCACGGCGCCTACAAGTTCACGCGTCCGCCAACAGGCGATATTCTGGCGATGGATCGCATCAAGGCGATTCACTCCCGCATTCCCAACACGCATCTTGTGATGCACGGCTCGTCAGCTGTCCCGCAGGACTGGTTAGCGGTGATCAATGAATTCGGAGGGGAGATTCCCGAAACCTATGGCGTGCCCGTTGAGCAGGTGGTTGAGGGGATTAAGCATGGGGTGCGGAAGGTCAACATCGACACCGATTTGCGGCTCGCCTCCACAGGATCGATTCGACGTTTTCTGGCAGAGCACCCCGCTGAATTTGACCCACGCAAATATCTAGCCGCCAGCCTTGAGGCCATGAAAGCGATTTGTGTTGATCGATATGAGGCGTTCGGCACCGCGGGCAATGCATCCAAGATTCAGCCGCTGTCACTCGCCGATATGCAGGCGCGCTACGCCGCATAGTGTGGGCCCCCATCACGCGCTGAGTGGGCATTTTGCCAAGTACCGACCGTGTGTTAGCGGCCCCTAGGCCGTATGATCTCGGGTTTTTCGGCGGCACACTGAGCAGATGGCACAGTCCTACATCAAACGCATTCTCAACGCGCAGGTCTACGACGTAGCGCGGGAGACGCCTTTGGATGCCGCGCCGCTGTTATCCGCGCGTCTGGACAATCAGGCCTTCCTGAAGCGGGAGGACTTGCAGCCTGTCTTTTCCTTCAAGTGTCGTGGCGCCTATAACAAGATGGTTAACCTCGACGAAGCCGCCCGAGCCGCGGGCGTCGTGGCCGCTTCGGCCGGCAATCACGCGCAAGGCGTCGCGCTAGCGGCTGCTAAGCTGGGGATTAAAGCAACGATCGTCATGCCCGTCACCACGCCCCTGATCAAGGTGGATGCGGTTAAGGCGCTGGGCGCTAAGGTGGTCATGCATGGTGACTCTTTTGATGAGGCTGCGGTGCGCGCCCGGGCGCTAACAGAATCGGAAGGCTTCAGCTTTATTCACCCCTTTGATGACCCCGACGTGATTGCCGGCCAGGGTACAGTGGCCGTTGAGATGGTAAGACAAGCCCAGCAGCCGCTGGACTATGTGTTTGTCTGTTGCGGCGGCGGCGGATTGCTGGCCGGCATGGCGGCCTATTTGCGGTATGTCTGGCCACACACCCGGATTATCGGCGTGGAGCCGGAGGACGCTGCCTGTGTTCAGGCTGCCTTGGCAAAAGGTCGTCGCGTCACGCTGCGCGAGGTGGGGCTTTTCGCCGATGGTTGCGCCGTGGCACAGGTCGGTAAGGAGACTTTTCGGCTCATTCGCGAGTGCGTTGATGACGTGATCACGGTGAGCACCGATGAAATCTGTGCCGCAGTGAAAGACATTTTCGAGGATACCCGTGCGATTGCCGAGCCGGCGGGCGCGCTGGCGGTAGCCGGCATGAAGAAGTACTCGGCGGAGCACGATGTGAAGGGCGCTTCGATGGCGGCGACCGTCAGCGGTGCCAATACCAACTTCGATCGGCTGCGCTACATTTCAGAGCGGACAGAGATTGGTGAGCGGCGCGAGGCGGTGCTCAGCGTGACGATCCCAGAGCGGCCCGGTGCCTTCAAGGCTTTTTGTCATGCCATCGGCAAGCGCAATGTGACCGAGTTCAACTACCGATACGAGACCGCTGCCGAGGCGAGAGTGTTTGTGGGTCTGACCGTCACGCCGGGGGATGACAGTCTCGATGCCTTGCAGGATGCGCTGAGAGAAAAGGGTTATCGGGTGTTGGATATGACCGATAACGAGACGGCTAAGTTGCACTTGAGGCATATGGTGGGCGGACGTCTCTCCGAGGACATCAATGATGAGATGGTTTTTCGGGTGGAGTTTCCTGAGCGGCCCGGCAGCCTGCTCCAGTTCCTTACGGTGCTTGGCAACGAATACAGTATTTCACTGTTCCATTACCGAAATCACGGTGCTGCTTTCGGGCGCATTCTGGTGGGCATGCAGGTGCCCGAGGGCAAACGTGCCGCCTTGAGAAAAGCGTTGAACCGGTTGGGATACCGTTTTTGGGAGGAGACCGACAACCCCGCTTACCGCGAATACCTTGGCCCAGCAGAGCAAATTTAGATCTTGGGTGGCATGCCTGTCCTCTCATTAACCAAGTCGAAGGCCCCTCTGAATTTATTTGAATAAGGTCAGGCCCTCTTCGCTCAAAAACCCGTCCAGTCGCTGATCGTGCGCTTCGCTCTCCCAATCGCTCACGCGCTGCAGGGCGAAACCCACTCCTAGCCTGAGACCACCAACCTGCGCAAACAGTCGGTCGTAAAAGCCGCCGCCGTATCCCAGCCGCATACCACTATCGCCGCACCCCAACAGGGGCGTCAGGAACAGATCAATGGTGGCCGCATCGACAACCGGGGCCCCTGCCAGCGGCTGCAGAACGCCGCCAATGGTTTCCTCCGTACCGTCACCCACCTGCCAATCGTGAAATGACATGAATTGGCCATTCACCCGCGGGCAGACAATGTCAGCACCTCGAGCGCGCGCTGCCTGCGCCAAAAGCGTGGGATCAAATTCCGATTCATGTGGCAGATAGCTGCCAATCAGTGTGGCGGTGGTCCACGGCCCCCAAGTAACCAGATGCTCTAGGGCGTGTTTCGCGCAGTCGGCCCGCTGGGCCGCAGTCAATGCATCTCGGTCTGACCGCAGGCGTCGTCGCAGACTGCGTTTTTCCAGCGCCGTGTCAGAGGTGCCGGTCATGGCAGCTGCATTGATGTGCAGATGTTCGAGGAGCGAGGGGAGCGGAAAAAAAATGACCCGCGGTACCGCTGACGAATAGGCCCTTGAACCCTTGCGGCTCAAGGTGGTGACCACTGCGCGACTTCAGGCTTCCCGGTTCTGGCCAGGCTTGCTCAACAGTCGCGGAAGTGACCTCCGGGTACTGCATTATCGGCTCGAGGACAAATCGTCTGGCGAATACTTCAGGCCGACTACAGTATAGCCCAATAAGGGTTTCAGTTAATCTCAAGTTGTCGGAGTTGGTAAAGCACCTCATCGAGCTGACTGTTCAGCGCGGAAAGTCGCTCCTGCTCCTCACTGGTCTCGATGGGGTTGTCTCCGGTTTTTAGCGCCAGCAGTTCGTGGCTAATATTCAACGCCGCCATAATGGCAACGCGCTCTAGCCCGATGACCTTGCCGGTTGAGCGAATATCGCGCATGTGCTGATCCAGATATCGTGCCGCCTGAGTCAAACCGGCTTCCTCGTCGGGAGGGCACGCCACCTGATATTCCTTGTCGAGGATATCGACGCTGACGGTGTTGGGCCGACTCACGCGCTACCATCCAGAGAGCGCAGTCTGGCAAGCGAATTCTCTACGTGTTCGCTGGCAAGTCGTTGTCGCTCCAGCAGCTCTCTGCGCTCTCTTTGCAGTTCTGCAGCACGAAGCTTCAGAGCGCGATTTTCACGATTCAACTCGCGGCTGAGTTCGATCAGGTCGTTTACTTTTTTTTCTAGCGCCTGGATGAGGTTGTCAGCCACGGAAGGTACACTGCGTTAGGAGCAAGCCAGCACTATAATGCCCGTTGTTTCGCTGGGTCAATGCGATCTGTCTGCTGGCCGGTTGGATCCGAGTCAGCCCGGCTCAATGTTCACAGCCTGTTGTTCATTTCAACCGAGGACGTTCTCACCGTGTTTCTTGATGCACTTGGCGCCTTTGAAGATATGCCGTCCTGGGAAGATGCGGCGGATAGTCTTTTCAACGCCGGCCTGACAGTGAATCCCTCTGCGCTACATGGTGCGATGGCCGGTTTGCTAGGGGCCGGATTCAGCCCGCATACGGAACAGCATTTTTCGGCGACGGTTGCTGCGTTGGAGAAAGCGCTTGCCATTGATCTCACGGGTGACCTTGTCGATTTTGTCTCTCGCCTGAGCCTGGCGACCTTGTCGGCGATACAGGATGCTGACTATACCTTTCAGCCCCTGCTGCCGGAGGACGACGGCTCACTGGAGGAGCGTCTGCTGTCGATTTCTGAATGGAGCCGGGGGTTCTTATCGGGATTTACTCAGGGCATTACGCTGAGAGAGGCGGCGGGTGAACCCATCCCGACCATGACCGCAGAGGCGCTCAAGGATATGGCGGCGATTGCCCAGGTCGACACCGAGCAGGGCGATTCTGAAGACGCAGAGCGTCAACTCGAAGACATCATCGAATACATTCGCTTTGCGGCGATTAACGTCGTCAATGAGGCGCAATCTTTACAGGAAGGCAACAGTGAAAATCTCCAAAGCTGAATTTACCCGCCGCCGCAAGAAACTGATGGCGATGATGGATCGCCAGAGCATTGCGATCATTCCCGGTGCGCGCGAGGTGACCCGCAGCCGCGATACGGAGTATCCCTTCCGCCAGAATAGTGATTTGTTCTATCTCACAGGCTTTGAAGAGCCGGATGCAGTGCTTGTGTTGGTGCCCGGACGTCGACAGGGTCAAGTTGTCTTGTTCTGCAGAGAGCGTGACCCGGAAATGGAGCTGTGGAACGGCTACCGCCTTGGCCCGGAGGGTGCGGTTGCCTATCTCGGCGTTGATGACGCCTTTCCGATAGACGACCTCGACGAAATCCTCCCCGGCTTGATCGAGGGCACGCAACGCATTTATTACTCCATGGGTCACGACGATGTGTTTGACCAACGCGTGATGGGGTGGGTGAACCAGATCCGCAGGCTGGTGCGCTCCGGAGCGGCGCCACCGGCTGACTTTACCGATCTGGCTTTTCTGCTACATGAGCAGCGCCTGATCAAATCTGCAGCGGAAATTCGCGTCATGAGAAAGGCGGGGGAAATCAGCGCGGCGGCACATGTGCGGGCCATGCAGGAGTGTCAGCCCGGGCGATACGAGTACCATCTTGAGGCGGCGATTCAGCACACATTTTCAGAGCATGGTGCGCGATTTCCAGCCTATAACTCCATTGTTGGATCGGGCGCTAATGCCTGCGTGTTGCATTACACCGAAAACGCGTCGCGGATGAAGGCCGGCGATCTGGTGCTGATTGATGCCGGTTGCGAATATCAGGGCTACGCAGCCGACATCACACGAACGTTCCCGGTCAGCGGCCAATTTTCTCCAGAACAGAGGGCGATATATGACCTGGTACTCGAGGCACAGCGCGCCGCGATTGCCAAGGTGCGCCCGGGCAACACCTGGAATCAGCCCCACGATGCCACGGTGCGCGTGATCACACGGGGCCTCATTAAGCTGGGGCTGCTGAAGGGAAAGGAGCGGGAGTTGATCAAGGCAGAGGCCTACCGGGACTTTTACATGCATCGCGCAGGTCACTGGCTGGGCCTCGACGTGCACGATGTGGGCGACTACCGCATCGACGGACGCTGGCGGCAGCTCGAGCCCGGGATGGTGCTGACTATTGAGCCCGGTATTTATATTGCGGCCGACAACACCAAGGTCGCTAAGCGCTGGCGCGGCATTGGCATTCGTATTGAAGACGACGTGGCGGTGACAGAAACCGGCTGCGACGTACTCACTGCTGATGTGCCCAAGCGCGCGGATGAGATTGAGGCACTGATGTCCGAGGCGTCATGAGCGACGGGCAGCAAATCCTGATTCTCGGGGGAGGTCTGGCAGGCCTCTCCTTCGCGATCGCGCTGGCGACAGAGACCCCGAGCTTGGACATTACCTTGCTGGAAGCGCATCCCTTTCGATCGGGAACACCCAACCCCATGGATACTCGGGGTTCAGCGTTGAACCTACATTCGGTAGAGCTTTTGAACCGCTGGGAGCTTTGGTCCGCGCTGGCGTCGCACACCGGTGCGATCGGCGATATCCATGTATCCCATCGTGGTCACTTTGGCAGCACTGTGATGACGGCCGAAGAGCTCGACGTACCGGCATTGGGTTATGTGGTGGAGAATCACGAGCTCGGACGTGCCCTGCTGGCACGCGCAGAACAATTGGGTGTGACCGTCCGCGCGCCTGTCCGCTGTGTTTCGCTGGAGGCGGGTGCGGAGAGGCCGGCCGTGCAGACCGACGATGGCGAGCGACTCACTGCAGATCTGGTGCTGCTCGCTGCAGGTGTTGCCGAGGCGTGGTTTGAAGGGCTCGGTATCGGTGTGGAGGAGCGTCCCACCGGCAATCACGCGGTAGTGTTCAATGCGAGCTTTCCCGGAGTGCAGCAGGGGCGTGCCTTCGAGCGCTTCACGTCCCATGGTCCCTTGGCGGTGCTACCACTGCCGTCCCTGACACGATCAGAGCAGCGCTTTAATGTGGTGTGGTCGGTCCCGGATAAAGAGATCGAGACCCTTGGCAACTTGGGGGACGAAGCCTTTATCTCCGCGTTTCAGAACGCCTTCGGTTGGCGACTCGGCCGAGTCAGCGATGTGGGGCAGCGCAGCCAGTGGCCGCTAGTGCGTCTCAATGCCTCTGAGCAATATCGATCAGGATTTCTTCTGGTGGGGAATGCGGCGCACACGCTGCACCCGGTGGCAGGACAGGGTCTCAACCTCTCGCTACGGGAGGCGGGACTGTTGGCGTCTGAGTTGGCGATAGCGGTGCGCGAAGGTCAACCCATTGGCCAGTTGGGTAGTCTGAATCACTACCTTGAGCACGCCACTGACGAGCAGCACTTTATTACCAGAAGTACGGACCTGCTGGCGACGCTATTCAATCGCCGGGGCCCGCTGCTGGATGCACCGAGAAATCTGTCTTTGGCACTGCTCGACCTGGTTCCTGCAGCGCGTGCCCGGGTTGCCAACCTTGGCACCGGTCAGCGCAATGCCCGCGGTTCTCTCGGGTGAGTAGGCTGAGCAGGCCATGACATATCCCGATATCCTGATTGTGGGCGCGGGGGTCGCCGGTCTGTCGCTGGCGAGCGCGCTGGGGCGGGAGGGATTTCGCGTCACGGTAATCGATGGCGCTAAGCGCCCGCTGCCACCCACGGACGATAGAGCTATTGCTGACTGGGACCTGCGTGTCAGCGCACTGACCCCGGTATCGATCGCTTTTCTGGAGAGGCTGGGAGCCTGGTCA
>ERZ802822.1811-NODE-1811-length-12515-cov-23.229780_pt1 | contig 12515 bp, 14 predicted proteins | sample MGYA00345649_ERZ802822 | MGnify/ENA primary metagenome ERZ802822 (study PRJEB30503, sample SAMEA104212359) | marine metagenome | biome: Westerlies Biome; feature: [SRF] surface water layer (ENVO:00010504) within the epipelagic zone...; material: water...
AAAAAGCAACTCTTCTAAAGTTTCTGTCCTTGGAAGCATTGCAGCTGGTACTCCAATAGAAGCTATACAACACGAAGTTGATAAAGTTGCTCTGCCGGATGATTTGCAGAAAAATGGTGAATATTTTGGTTTAAAAGTTAAAGGCGACTCTATGATTGAAGCCGGAATAAATGATGGTGATACAGTAATCATAAAAAAAACACCTACAGCTGACACAGGGCAAATTGCTGTAGTACTAATTGATGAACAAGAAGCTACCCTGAAGAGAATAAGAAAAAAAGGTAACACAATTGCTTTAGAGGCCGCTAACAAAAATTATGATACTAAAATATACGCCTCTAATAGAATAAAAATCCAAGGAAGATTAATTTCTTTATATAGAAACTTTCACTAAAATAGTCTAAAAATACTGAATGTCTTTTAATTGTAGGTTTGCTCCATCCCCTACTGGTCCACTTCACATCGGAGGGGTCAGAACAGCATTATTTAATTGGTTGTTGGCTAGAAAAAATAAAGGAAAATTTTTTCTTAGAATAGAAGATACAGATAAAGAGAGATCTAAAGATGAATTTAAACTTCAAATTATAAATTCCTTGGATTGGTTAAGTATTGACTATGATGGAGATGAATATATTCAGTCAAAAAATATTTCTAAACATGTGTCTGTAGCGGAAGATCTTATTAAAAAGGGTTTTGCATACGAATGTTATTGTTCAGAGGAAGAAATAAATGAACAAAAAGAAAAATGTAAAAAACAAGGAATGCCATATGTTTATAATAGAAAATGGAGAGATGCTAAAGATCTTGAAATACCGAAAGATATTAAACCAGTTATAAGATTTAAAAGTAAAATTTCAGGCAATACAATCCTAAAAGATTTGGTTCAAGGTGAAAGAAATATTTCTAATTCAACTATTGAAGATTTTGTAATTTTAAGAAAAGATAAATCTCCTACTTATCAATTATCAGCAACAGTAGATGATCATGAGATGAAAATTACCCATGTAATTAGAGGGGATGACCATATGATCAATTCATTTAAACAAAAACAAATCTACGATGCTATGGGCTGGGCAGTCCCTCACTTTGCACATATACCTTTAATTCATAGTGAACAAGGTAAAAAGTTATCAAAAAGAGATAATGCTTCTACTTTAGAAGATTATATAAAAATTGGTATTATTTCTGATGCTTTAAGAAACTATCTTTTAAGACTAGGCTGGTCTTATAAAGATAAAGAAATTTTTACTAAACAAGAGAGTATCGACCTATTTGATCTAAGTGGTGTTGGTAAATCGCCCTCTAAGCTAGATATGGCAAGGATATTATCTATCAATGAAACTTATATAAAAACTATAGATGAAAAGGAATTATTCAAATTTTTTCAAGAATATATATCTAAATATAAATCTTCAATTGATGGGAAAAAAGAATCTGCTCTAATTAAGTCTATGGGTTTCCTTAAAAATAAAGCTAAAACATTAGAAGATATTTGGAACAATGCTCAATATATTATTAAAGATGAAATTGAGATTGGGGTAGATGATAAAAAACTTCTAGATGATTTATCAAAAACCATCATAAAAGAATTTATTAATGAGTATGAAAAAGTAAGCTCTTTATCTAGAGAAACTTTAGAACCAGTCATTAAATCGCTTATTGAAAAACACAAAACAAATTTTAAAGGTGTAGGTCAACCTCTAAGAATAGCTCTAGTAGGATCAAGATTTGGTCCAGGTCTATATGATGTAATTTTGTCTTTAGATAAAGCTGAAGTGGTTAAAAGATTAAAACAAATTTAATGAAAGACGCTACATCTTTCAGAACAAGAAAATCATCAATTTACGATAAAAAATCTAATACACCTTTTAAAATAAGTAGATCTAAATTTTTTAATTTTCTGAGTTGTAAAAGATGTTTTTATTTAGACCGTGTAAAAGGTTTAAAAGAACCTTCTATGCCTGGTTGGGCACTTAACATTGCAGTAGATGAATTATTAAAAAAAGAATTTGATTTGTATAGAAAGGAACAAAAACCCCACCCTATAATGGTAAAGCATAATTTAAATTTTGTACCCTTCCACCACAAAGATTTAGATACATGGAGAAATTCTTTAAGAGGTGGGATTTCTTATTTAGATGAAAAAACTAATCTTATTATTCATGGAGGCATTGATGATATTTGGTTTGATTTAAATGAAAAAAAATTGGTTGTTGTAGATTATAAAGCTCAATCATCAACTTATCCTGTCACAGTTTCTTCTTATCTCGATGCTGAATGGCATTTAAGTTATAAATTACAAATGGATATCTATGTTCATATTTTAAGAAAAATGAACTTTGAAGTTTCAGATCGAACTTTTTTTTATGTTTGTAATGGTGAAAAAACTAATGACAAATTCGATAACAAAATAGATTTTAAAACTACTTTAATACCTTATCGAGTAGATACATCTTGGATTGAAGAAAAATTAATTGAAATGAAAGAAGTTTTAAATTTAGATGAACCTCCAGGAATTGAAAAGAAGTGTGAAAAATGTGCTTATTTAAGTGGTGGTAAAAATTTTTTTAAATAGTTATCTATTGTTATTTTCATCATCATTATTTGATGATTGATCTGTATTTTCTGTCTGAGTTTCTTCTTGAGTAGTCTCCGATTGAGTTTCTTCTTGTGTTGTTTGTTCAGGCTCTGGCTCTGGTTCTGATGGAGTTTCTTCTTGAGTTGGTTCTACTTGTGGATCAGGTGTTGGTTCTTCTCGTGGCTGTGATCTAGCAATATCGGCTGCGCTTTGTGCTTCTGGCTCTCTTCTCATGAAGAAATATATTCCCGCTGCAATTACTGCAATAGCCCCTAAGATATAAAGAATAATATTTAACATACTAATTCCTTTTTCTTCTTCAGCTGCTTCTGTAGTTTCTTCAGCTACTGGCGTTACTTCTTCTTCCTCAGGTTTTGCGTCTTGTTCCTGAGTTGGTTCGGCACTAACTTCTTCTTTAGGCTCTTCTGGTTTTGTTTCAGGTTCTGGCTCTGGTTCTGGCTCTTTTACAGGTTCAGGAGTTGGTTCAGGCTCTTTAGCTGGCTCTGGTTCCGGTTCAGGTTCTTTTACAGGTTCTGGTTCGGGTTTAGCCTCAACTACTGGTGTTGTAACTTGTGTTTCAGGAGCTTTTGCAACTGTTTCTGGATCTTTAGGTTTAGGATTAATCACACCTGTGGCTGCAACGATAACACCGATAATTACTACGGTTAGTAGATCCATTAGATGAATTTAAACTTAAAATATTTAAATACAGCAATTAAGATGAACAAATTGGGTGCTAGCTGTGTACAAAAAAGCGATAATTATATGAGATTTTTAATTTAGATAAATTAACTTTACTCAGGTTTGAAGATTAAACAAAGTCCATTACTACAAAATCTTTTACCTGATTCTCTAGGGCCATCATTAAAAACGTGTCCATGATGTGCTCCACACTTAGCACAATGATACTCAACCCTTTCCATTCCAAAACTATAATCAATTTTAGTTTTAAAAGCCCCCGGTAAGGCCTCTGAAAAAGATGGCCAACCGGTTCCACTATCAAATTTAGCTGTTGAAGCGAATAATTTATTCCCACAGTTAGCACAGTGGTAAAAACCTTTTCTTTTCTCTTTTAAAAGATCGCTAGTATAAGGTCTTTCAGTACCCTCATTAAACATGATCTCTTTTTGCTTTTTAGATAAATTCGGATTGATAACCTTTTTAGCTGATGCAACTAAAAAGCTAGTAGGAAATATAGAAGAAATTAATGAAAGTGCTAATAATTTAATAAATTTTCTTTTGAATAAACGCATATTTATTTATTATAGTAATTAAATGAAAACAATTTTTTTATTTTTTTTAACTATTTATATTGCATATTACCTTTTTCGTCCTGTGACAAAAAAAGAGATAAAGAAATTTAACGATCCAGATAACTGGTCAAATATGGGTTTTTAATCGCTTAATTTTCCCACCATCAATTGCAATATTATTAAAATTTAAATTAGAACTTCTTATTAAACTATAAACTAACTTTGCGACTTCTTCTGGTTTAGTAGGTCTTTTAATTTTATCAGCTTTACATCTTTGTTTTAAAATTTGTTTTACACTTTTTTTTAAAATTTTGGAATCTGTCTCCAGTAGTTTTTTTAGCCTACTTGTTAATGTCATGCCTGGGTGAATTATTGATACTGATACTTTATCAATTTTACCTTGCATTGCTAATGCTCTAGAAAAGTTGTTTAGTGCAGAGTTTACTGCACCTCCAATCATAAACGTGTGGGATGGATTTCTAGCTGCTCCTCCACCTATATTTATTACTTTTCCTTTATTTCTTCTTAAAGTTTTCCAAAAGTTTCTGCTTAATCTCACAGCTGCTTTAAATTTAAGATTAAAACCGTCATCCCAAACATTGTCTTTAAGTTTTAAAAAACTACCACCTTTAGTAGCTCCAGCTACATTAATTAGATAATTTAATTTTTTAATTTTGGCTCCAATAGAGTTGCATGCAGATAATGAGCGTAAGTCTTTTGAAATTATTATTGAATTTTTAGGAAATTTTAAACTAGTTTGAATTTTTTTTAATTTAACTTTTGATCTTGCAACCAAAATAACTTTAATTTTTTTTTGATTTAATTCTTTAGCTATGGCTGAACCTATTCCTTGGCTTGCTCCTGTGATCAAAGCTATCTTCATTGAACTGACCATCCTCCGTCCATAATCATATTTGATCCGGTAATTTGTTCTGCTTCATTTGTTGTTAAGAAATAAGCCATACTCGATACATCATTTTTTTTAATAAATTCCATAGAAGGATGTTTTTCTTTTATCAGATCTTTTTTAGCTTTGTTAAAAGATATTTTTCTATCATTAGCTATTTTTTTAATTTGTTTAATAACAAGCTCTGTCAAAACAAAACCAGGACCTATTGCATTACAGGTTATATTTTCTTCAGCTGTCTCTAAGGCTACAACTTTGGTTAGTCCTACCAATCCATGTTTGGATGATACATAGCCAGATTTATTCTTCGAAGCTACTTTTCCATGAACAGATGAAATATTAATTATTCTCCCCCATTTATTTCTTCTCATAATCGGCAAAACCTCTTTAATCATTCTAAATGGAGTTGTTAAATTTAATTCAATTATATATTCCCAAATATCATCAGTAAATTTAGTTATTGGTGCAACGTGCTGTCTTCCAGCACAATTAACAAGTACATCAATTTTTTTAAATTTCTTAGTGGTGTTTTTTACAAATTTATAAAGATTTTTTTTATTTAATAGATTGGCATTCATTACAATCGATCGATTAGAGTTAAATAATAACTTAATTTTCTTCATTTCATTCTTATTTATCAATCCAGCAATTGAAATGTTATAATTCTTTTTATAAAAAAATTTGGCAATATCTAATCCTATACCGCTCGTACCACCTGTTATTATTATCGTTCTCATATAATCTTTATTTCGAATTTTCCTAAGTTTTCATAATTTATATTAATATGATCTTTTTCTTTTATATTGTAAGGCTGAATTAAAGATCCACATAGTAGATAATCCCCTTTTTTAAATGCTATATCTTTATCTTTAAACTCGTCAACAAAAGCCTTTAATGAAAATCTAGGATCTATTCTTTTTTCTCCTGTAAAAAATGGCTCGATTATCTGATTATTAATATTAAGCTTAATTTTAACTTTATTTACGTTAATATTTATCCAATTTTTAATTTCATTACCTATAATTATCTTGCCTCCATTGCCATGGTCAGCAATACCTAAATACATTTGAGTTAATTTATTAAAACTAGATTTAGAATTTTGTTCGTACCTTGATGAAGTTATATCAATAGCTGTAAATAATTTTATATTTTCTAAATTATTAACAAGATCATCATTAATTTTATAATCCTGGTCAAACTTAAAAGCGTACTCACATTCTATATTTGAAAAGGGAATATCCTTGTAATTTATTTCACATTTTGAATGTAGAATAGTATTTTCAAATATTTTTCCTGGTACAGGTCCATCAAAACCCTCTTCTATTTGTACCTCTTTAGCTACGGCACCAATCTTCCAACCTACTGTTTTTTGTTTAATTTTTTTATAAAATAAATTTAATGCTTCGTACGCTTCCTCTCTTGACGAAGGAATTTCATTCTTATCAAAATTATTTAAATCAATTTGGGTTTTAGACACCCAAGCATTGGCTAATTCATCACTTAATTTATTCATATAAAATATATTTAATAACTATATTTAATTTGATTATCATTTAATAATGATATTAATACAGCATGGAATTATCAATCGATAAAGCTGAATTTGCTAAGACTTCACTTGAACAAATATCAGAAGCTTTAAAAAAAGGGTTAGTTCAAAACTATAAGTCAGTTGAAATATCTATCGAAAATTGTCCTGATCTAACAAAATGGGACTGTCCGGCATCTGGCCTAAGTGGAAATCAAAAAATTATTGATGTTGGAGGCGAACCTTATATGCACGATAAAAGATTTATAGGTGCTGAATTTGATTTTGAAGAGATTGCAAAAAGAATTGGATCTGAAAAATCTTATGCTTTAGGAGCAGGATCTGGTGCTATGTCATGTTTAGATGGGCATTGTGGTGAATTAGTTATTAATGAAAATTTAATTAATAATGAGTCTAGATCAATAATTGCTCAAGTAGACGAGCAAAATAATTGCAAAGCATCAAAATATTCAGCTCGCAAACATGGTGGTTTAGGAAATATTTACTACTCTGATGGAAAAATTGGAAAAGTTATTAAGATTATAATTAAAGGAAGATCTGGTGAACAAGGTTCTCTACCTCAAGCCATGCGTAAAGCTTTGAGTGATAATCTTTCAATTGCAAATAACAATCATGTGGCCGTAGCAGGTATTTTTAGAATTTTAAAAGGTAAAATTAAATCTCATGTTCAACCAGACTACGATACTATTAAACATGAATATTACGACCCAAAACAAATGAAATGTGTGAAAGATTTTTTACAGTTCTATGAACCTATTGGGCCTCATTTTCAATGCTACTCAATTCTTTGGACTGGTGATCCTACAGGAGGAAAACTGAATTTAAGAGAGTCAGGTGAACACACACATTTTCACTCCTATAAAGGAACCCAAGATGCTGGTCATTATCACTTCGATGTAACACCTAATGATATTGAATATGAGTGTTATTTTAATATTGCCCCTGAAGTTCATAGGGTAAATAATATTTATAAAAAATTGAAAAGTACAAAATAGTTTGTTTTAATATAAATGTGAAAAATATTTATACTTGGGCAGCTAATCCTGCAAAAAGAACTGTCACTGTGGGTGATATAATAGAAGCTAAAGGAAAAAAAATTCTTACTCAAGTAACTGCTAATAACTCATTAGAGGCAAAAGCAGCTGAAGAAGCTGGTTTTGATATGATAATAGGTAGTGCTTCAAACGTTAAGAAGGTTAGAGAGGGATCTAAATGTCTTTTTTATACTGCGGCACTTGAACTACATAATTATCCTACAGCCGAGGATGTGCTACGTGGTGCCTTCAAAGCTTTAGAGAACGGTGCTGATGCAGTTATGACTGCAAGAAGTATGGATATAGTTTCTATGCTCGCAAAAGAAGATGTTCCAGTTATGGGTCATTTAGGTCTGGTTCCTAGAAAATCTACTTGGATTGGTGGATTAAGAGCTGTAGGCAAAACTGCTGATGAAGCATACGAACTATTTAAAAAATTTAAACGTTTAGAAGATGCTGGAGCTTTTTCAGCTGAATGTGAAGTTATTCCTGAAAATGTTATGGGCGAAATATCAAAAAGAACAAGTATTGTTACTGTATCTCTTGGATCTGGAAAAAAAGCTGATGTTATGTATTTATTCATGAATGATATATGTGGTGAACAAGAAAAGTCCCCTAGACATGCAAAAGCTTATACAAATTTAAAAAAGATGAAAGATGAAATTGAAATTGAAAGAGTCAAAGCACTAAAAGCATTTATCAAAGATAGTTTAGAGGGAAAATTTCCTGGACCTGAAAACTCAGTTAATGTAAACGAAGAAATTTTAGAAAATTTTAAAAAAAAACTTTAATCTTTTTTAATTGGAATAGTTGGATGCCTAGTTGTAGATGTAACAATATTTACACCAAGCTTTGCCTCTCTTAATATAATATATAATCCAGCTCCAATTATTAAAAGACTTCCAAAGTAGACATTAAGACCTGGAAGGTCTTGAAACACTAAGTATCCAATAATACCACCAGCAATGATTTGGATATATTGGGCAGAGGCAAATATTGATGACGGTAAATGTCTAGCTGAATTTATAACAAAAATTATAGCTACTCCTCTAAATGTACCACCCATCAAGTTTACAAATAAATCATTAATTGGCATCGGTTTATAAAAATAAACAGCAACAATTCCAGCAAATAAAATCATTAATAATTTTCCATAGATAAGAAAAGAAAACAAACTTTCCTGTTGTCCGTATTTTCTAACTATTAAATAACTAGCTGCTGGCAGAAACGGCATTATGATAGCAAGTATTCCTATTTTACTAAACTCATTACTAAAAGGATCAATAGCTATGATAGCTCCAATAAATCCAATTATAGTTGCCAAATACCTTCTCCAACTAACTTTTTCTTTTAAAAAAATAGCACCCCCAATTGTTAATAATAAAGGAATAGTAAAAATGATGCTGTAAAGTGTAGTAAGGGGTAAATAATAAGTTGAATAAACGAAACTACTCATAGCCAAAAACATTGTTAGGGTTCTAAAAAAATGGACAGTGAAACTTGCCTTTTTTAATTTATGCCAAGCATGTTTATATTGAGTATAAATTACTACAGTTATTAATGCTGCAAATGAAGAAAATAAAACAATTTGAGTGGAGTGATATCTATTAATTAAATCTTTTGAGATTGTGTCCTGACATACAAATAGAAAGTAGCCTAACAAAGCTAACACAAAATTTGTGTAGTTGACCCGCTTAGTTACGGATTGCATTTAATAAATTATATGACGTTTGGTAAATCTCTTTTTGAGTTTTTAAAAGTTGGTAATGGATACTTATAAGTCCATTTTCTTGGAATACATTTATTTTTAGCCTCTTCCCACATTGCTATCCATTGTTTGTAATTATTTACTTTAATATTTTTTCTATTTTTACTTTTTACTACAAAACTTGGTAATGGATCCCTACCAGAATGTTGTCCTGTTTTATTAAATCTTAAATCCATACTTATTCTAAAATTTTTTGATTTATTTGGAAGAGAGCAATGGATTAAATACCTACTTAATAAAATAATATCACCAACATTGGCCTCTAAAGCAATAGTTTTTAAATCATCTATTTTTTCTTTACCTTTAATTTCAACTTGACCTTTGCTGCCTGTATCATGATTTACTAAACCTAATTTATGACTTTCTTTAACAGCCAACATACATCCATTTTCTATTCTTGTTTTTGTAAAAGGTATCCAGCAAGTAACTAATTCAGTGCCCTTTTGACCTTTTTTATTCATTACACCGGCATCTTGGTGCCATGGGGTTCTTCCAACTAAACCATCATGTAAATTTTTTTTAGAAATTGCTTTTTCAGGTTGTTTTATTCTAGAATTTTGACAAGGATTAGAAGAAATTTCCTGTCCAAGTATTTTAGAAACTTTTTCTAGAATTTTATTATTTTTAATTAGATTAAAGATGGATTGGCTTGCAAAAAAATCGCTGTCTACATTAACATTTTGTGGAAGTCTTATATTAAAATATTGATCCAATTCTGGAATATTCAATTTAACTAAATGCGAGTATTTCTTTTTAAAGCTTAGCCCTAATACTCTTTTTTTATCTTTTTTAGGAACGAATCTATGAACTAGTCTGTTCATGATGAAAGCCATGTCGTTTAATATTGGTTCTAAGTCTAATTTATAATCCAGAACATTTCGAATTCTTACAAAACCGTTTTTCTCGAATTCTTTTTTAATATTTTGACTCATGGAATCTTAGAATAATTACAAAATAATATCAAAACTAAATTAGACTGCAAGCGCTTTTCTCATCTCCTCATCATCCATTTTCTTACCAAGATAAGCCTCGATCACAGCATTGTCGTCTTTAACTTTCGATGGAGTTCCCTCAGCTATTTTTTGACCATGATCAAATACTGTTACTGTATTACAAGTATCCATCACTACTTTAAGAATGTGCTCAATAATAATTAAAGTAAGACCGTACTTGTCTTTTAATTGCATAATAATCTTCATGAGGTTATCCACGTTGACTGGTGATAATCCTGCTGCTGGTTCATCTAACATCAACAACTTTGGTTTCATAGCGATAGCTCTGGCTAATACTAATAATCTTCTCTGACCTCCAGAAAGTTCACTTGCATTTAGTTCAGCATAATCTGCTAAACCTACAAATGATAAAAGCTCCATCATTTCTTCTTTAATGGCTCTCTCTTGATCCCAAATTTTTTTTCTTCCCACAACTGCATCAATAAAACTATATGGAACTTTGGTATGGTAACCAGCCATCACATTATCAATTACTGTCATATCTTGATAAAGTCTTAAAAGTTGAAAAGTTCGAGATAAACCATATCCAGCTATTTTATATGGTGGTGTAAAGGTAATATCATGCCCATCAAACTCAATATAACTTCCTGGGTCGCTATCATATATTCCTGAGACTAAGTTAAAGAATGTGCTTTTTCCAGAACCATTCGGTCCAATGATGCCTCTTATTTCATTTTTTTTAAGTTCAAAATCTACTTTGTCCATAGCTTTTAAACCACCAAAAGATTTTGTTAGTTGTTTAGTTTTTAAAATCATTATGTTTTTTCTGTTCCTGTTTTCTTTTTAAATCTTTTCTCTAAAAAGTATCTGTCAATAAAACCACCAATACCTTTTGGCATAAATAAAATAGTTAAAACTATAGTTAGACCAAATATTAACAATTGGTATTTGTATAAAGGACGAGTTAAATCGTAAACAATTGTAATAATGACTGCTCCAATTATTCCTCCCCAGATATGTCCTAACCCTCCGAGCACAACCATAGCTAAAAAAGTTACCATCTCAATAACTGTGTAGTTATTTGGATGGATATATCCTGGCGGCATATGAGCATATACAGCGCCCGCAGCACCAGCGAACATAGCACTTAAAATAAACGCTAATATTTTATATTTCTTTACGTTAATTCCGGCAGCAGCAGCACATATTGGATCCTCTCTTATAGACATAAATGCTCGACCAATTCCAGATCTTAAAATACTAAATGAAAAATAAACGGCGATTATCATTATAGTCATTGAAATAAAATAATATCTATCTGGTGAGTCAAAATTAAATCCCATTAAAGATGGAGTTGGAATATCTGAAATACCGAACGTTGATCTAAAGAAATTTCCATTTTCAATAAATAATCTAATTGCCTCTCCTCCGCCTAATGTTGCTAAGGCTAAATAAGGTCCCTCTAATCTAAAAGATGGTATACCCATGGCTACACCAAAAAATGCAGTAACCACGATTGCTATTGGTAAAGTAACCCAAAAGCCCAATCCCAAATAAAGAAATAATGTTCCAGCAGTATAAGAACCAACTGCAAAAAGTCCGACGTGGCCTACTGTTACTTGTCCGCAATATCCTTTAACAATATTCAATCCTGCTGCAACTACTATGTTAACAAAAATAAGAGTTGCTAAATGAGATTGATATACATCTGTAAAAATAACAGACGGTACAAGGGCAAGAATACAAAAAGCTATTATAAATGCGATAAAAGGATAATTTCTAATTAATATTTTAAATTTTTCCATTAAACAGCTTCTTTCAAAAAGTAATCTGAGTCATGGCTTGATGTAAGTAATTTTTTATTAGTTTTCTTAATTTTTGGAAGATAGCTTACATTCTTATATTTCCAAACGACAGGTTTGCTTAGCGCATAACTTCCATAAATGAAAAATCTTTTTTTACCTTTTTCCTCTCTAAATAATGTTACTCCGTGGTAGGAATTTGGAGTAGATTGAAAGAATATAACGCTACCTCTTGAAGGTGTAAATTCTTTAACTTTTGTTAATGCTGAAATACTGGGAAACCTTTTAAAGCTTTTTCTTAACTTCATATCTGCTTTTTTTTTAAATATTGTTAATGATCCACCATTCTTTTTAGGAATATCATTTAGGTAAATTAGAAAATTATAAAGTCTTGTCACATCATCTCTATGAGGTCTTAATCTATAGCCGCCTCTGGATACAGAAAAATCAATATCTAAATTTACATCTGGATTTTTATAGGATTTTCCTAGCATTTTTTTTAATTCTTTCGAATTCATTAATTTTTTATTTGTATATTTTTGAGCTAAGAATTTCTTTGGTAAGAAAGTATTTGACCAGCCATAAGTTTTAAACGTCCTTTTAAAACAATTTTCAACTTTTCTATAAAACGATTTACTATTGAATTGATTATATAATTTTCTCGATAATTT
>ERZ802822.1815-NODE-1815-length-12490-cov-5.733908_pt1 | contig 12490 bp, 11 predicted proteins | sample MGYA00345649_ERZ802822 | MGnify/ENA primary metagenome ERZ802822 (study PRJEB30503, sample SAMEA104212359) | marine metagenome | biome: Westerlies Biome; feature: [SRF] surface water layer (ENVO:00010504) within the epipelagic zone...; material: water...
CAAGACACGGAATTACCTATCTTGAACTAAAAGGTAAAGCCACAGAATCTCTGGAAACAAGTTCTTTCACAGATGAAGTTTATTGCTTTAAAGTTTTTCCTTCATGCGAACAACATAAACCAGTAGATCAAAATCCATTGTTAGTAAAAATAAATATGCATCGGACTCAATCAGTGCATATGAAGATTGACGGAGAAATTATTTTAAGAGAATCTCCGGTAGATCCAGTTGTTGATTTGCCTGTAAAAGAAATGGTTTCTTTGACATGGGAAGAGGGAACTTCCTCTTCAAATGCATCTGTTATGGAAGAGGTTGATGCAATGTCTTATATACCATTCATGCATTCTAGATACGATTCTGCCTAGGAACTTATTATGAAAGATTTTAATGGCAAATTAGCTGTAGTTACTGGTGGTGCATCTGGAGTAGGTTTTGCAATTGGCGAAGCATTAGCCAAAGAGGGAGCCAAAGTTATTCTTACAGATATTGAGCAAGAAAGTCTTGAGGCTTCTGCTGCAACCCTTGTAGAGCAATCTTTGAATGTTTCTTGTAAAGTTGCCGATGTTTCTGATTCAAATTCTATGCACGAACTTGCTCAGTGGTGTCAATCTGAACATGGCTCCGTTCACTTGCTTTTCAATAATGCTGGCGTTGCACCTGCAGAACTACTTCCAATTTGGGATACAAAACCAAATGATTGGCAATGGGCCTACGGTGTAAATGTTATGGGAGTCCTGCATGGGATTCAGGCTTTTGTTCCTGAGATGCTGGCTCATGGTGAAGACTCTAGGGTTATTAACACCTGTTCAGGTAATGGTGCATTTATCAATCTTCCATCAACACCTATCTATACTTCTTCAAAGGCTTCAGTATCTAGTATCAGTGAAGTTTTAAAATTGCAGCTTGAACAAGCAGAAGCTAATGTAAAAGTTTCAATTTTATTTCCTGGTCCGCACACAGTTAGAACAAAATTATTTTCTGCAGAGCGAAATCGTCCTGAAGAGCTTGCAAGAGATCCAAATGCACCAGCTCATCCAATTTCATCCGTTGAGGATATGTTGGAGATGATGAGCTCAATGGGTATTGAGATGGAAACCACCGAACCTGAAGAAGTAGCTTCATTTTGCTTGTCCATGATTAAAGAAGGAAATTACTGGATCAATCCAGTTAACGAAAAAAGTGAACAAGCCTTCAAAGATAGAGTGGACTCTATAATAAGCCGCAGCGATTTACCCAATCCAAATATTTTTTAAATTTATCACACATGAGCGTTCAAACAGTAGATCATTTCTTTAACCCGTCTTCAAAGGAGTTTATTCATGATCCGGTTCCTACCTTAGAAAAGCTATGTAATGAGTATCCCGTATCGAGATTTGATGCCTGGCAAGCATGGCTGGTAACAGGGCATGCAAATATAACAAAGTGCTTACTAGATCCTAGGCTGTCGACTGACTTCAATCTTTGGGAGTATGCGCCACCCAAAAAACCCATTGAAGAGATGGACGCCTTTGAAAAGTTAATGAACAACAACCTATTTTTTCTTGATCGAAAAAATCATCTAAGGTTAAGAAAATTGGCTCTTCCAGCATTCTCTCCTAGAATCATGGAGCAAATGAAGTCTAGGTTTACTATTTTAGTTAAAGAAAGATTTGATGAAATTGGTACTCCAGAATCTTTTAATTTTGCTGCAGAAATAGCTGAAATTGTCCCAACTCAGGCTATTGCCAGTTTGGTAGGCATTCCGAGAGAGAAGTTTCCTATTTTTGATTCTTTGGCTTACGGGGTTGTAAGGGGAATAAATCCAATGTTAACTCCAGAAGAACGAAAGGACGCCATCAAGGGTGTACCTGAGGGTCTAGTCCTCCTCAATGAACTGATAGATGAAAGAAGAGCTAATCCAGGCGACGATTTTTTATCAACACTTATATTAGCAGAGGACGAAGGCTCAAAATTAACAAACATGGAAATGTGTGCATTGGTTGGTGCTGTTTTGGGCGCAGGGTCGGATACAGCCGTTGATTTGCATAGCTATTTAATTAAGAATTTACTTCAGCACCCTAAAGAATTTGAATCTCTCAAAGAAGATCCTTCATTAGTACAGGGCGCTATATCAGAAACTCTTAGATATGAATCCTCTGGAAAAACTGGTCTTGCTCGTTATGCCTCTGAAGATTTAGATATAAATGGAAATCAAGTCAAAAAAGGACAAATGGTTCAATTAATTACAAGCACCGCTGGCATGGACCCAGTTTTATACAACAATCCAAGAAAATTCGATATACAACGAGTTCATGATAAAAGTATATCTTTTGGTCAGGGACCGCATTATTGTATTGGTGTAACTCTTGTAAGATCTCAAACCGAAGTCATGTTAAAAGAGCTATTTAATCGTTTTCCAAACCTCAGCCTCGGTGATGAGGTCGTATATGATTATGATCATCACAATGCAAGACGCATGGATGTAATGACAGTTAATACAAATATTGATTAGGTCATTATTTCTATTTTATATATAAATTAATGCCTGTCTTTGAAGAAAGAGGTATTACTCATTTAGATTTACATGGCATTAGACATTCCGATGTCGATTCTGAGGTGTTGAACTTTGTATACAAATTTCAGGATGCATTACCTCTTATAATTATCTGTGGAAACAGCAGTAAAATGGTTGAAATAGTTACTAATTTGCTTGTAAATTCAGAAATAAACTTCAGTTCACCAAGGTTTGGAATACTTAGAATTGAGAGTTTTTAATGATTTTTATAACTTTTGCAAGTTTTTTTGCTTGTCAAAGTTTTTAGAGATGCAAATTTATTTCATATTTGTAATAATATTGCCAACTTACTTTAATTAATGGGGAAATTTTTATGAGTAATTTAAAATTTGTTTTATTTGCATTGCCTTTATTATTTGCATTAAACGTAAATGCACAATCATCAGTTGTTCTTGAAGAAGTTGTAGTCACAGCTCAAAAGAAAGAAGAAAACCTTCAAGACACGCCAATTGCTATTACTGCTATTACCGCTTCAACCATTGACGATTTAGATATTGCTAACGTTGTTGATCTTGCAGGTATGTCACCCAATGTCCATATAATCAATACGCCTTCAAATAATACAGCTGCCACGATTGCAATTCGAGGTGGTTCCACTACTAATCCCGCAATTACATGGGAGCCAACAGTTGGTATGTATTTAGATGGAGTTTATTTAGGAAAAGGCCAAGGCTCAATATTTGACGTAGTTGATCTTGAGAGAGTTGAGATATTAAGGGGCCCACAAGGAACTCTATATGGAAGAAATACTCTTGGCGGTGCTATAAATTTAATAAGCAAAAAACCTTCAGGGGAAGGATTATCTACAAAAGTTACATTAGGAAATTACGGACTAAGACAATCTCAATTAATAGCAGATTATGAAATAGGTGAAAACATTTTTACCAAAGTAGTTCTTAATAATAAAAAACGTGGTGGATATGTGAATGTAGAAGGCTCGCCTTATCAACCTGCAAAAGGAGTAGTTCAAAATACTGTTCCTGAACATCTAGAATTAAATCCCATTGATTCTAAAGTCATTAAATTTACTGTTGCATACGAAGGTGATTCCTCAAGTTTTAACTTTTCTTATGATAGAACGGACCAAGAGAATGTTCCGCCCTTTGCTCAGTTAGTTTATGCGATACCAAATTGGAGTTCTGCATTTGGTACGGGAGCATCGGCTGCAACCGGCGGCTTGAGACTTGCACCAATAGAGCTATTCCAAAGTGCAGATCGTCAATCAGTAGCTCATATCAATCTAGATACTTCCGAAACATCTGAAGTTGAAGGAACAAGCTTAACTTTCACTCAAGATACAAGTATAGGTACTCTCAAAGCGATTCTTGCAAAACGTGAAACAATATGGACAGATCGCCTTGATTTAGATGGCGGGCCATTCGATATCGCTGATACAGCTAGAAATACAACATATGATGCTGAGACAATGGAGATTCAACTCACGGGATCAACAGACACGCTAGATTACGTTTTGGGATATTACAAGCTCAAGGATGATGCATATACAAATAATCCACAAAGATATTTCTTTGGCGCAACTTCTTATGTTCAAAACTATTCTGGTGGTGGTGAATCTGAGGCAATTTTTGGCCAATTAACATACAGATTTGCTGAGGACTGGGACATGACTGTAGGAATCAGATCAACCGAAGAAGATAAGGTCGGCTTTAAAGAATACGTGGGAATTCTTTCTGCGAGTGGTCAAGGTAGTTTTGATGATACGACTGGAACCTTTATTCTTTCTCATGATTATAGTGAAAATACAAATTTATATTTCAAAATAGCTGAAGGCTTTAAAGCTGGAGGATTTAATGGCGAAGCTTCAAACCCATTTGAAGGCTCAGTTCCATATGCGCCTGAAACTATTCAATCCACTGAGTTTGGCTTAAAAGGCAGATATTTTAATGAAAGGATGATGCTTAATATTGCCTATTTTGATAATGAGCACGAAGACATGCAGATATCATATTTTAATGCTGACGCAGCAGCTGCCTCTACTGTTATTAATAATTCTGCAGATATTTCAGGTTTAGAAATTGAATCTATGACATTGATTAATGACTCAACTAAACTTACCATTAATTTAAGTACGCTTGATTCAGAATTCACTGGTAATAAGTTTGCTGCGGATGGATTTCTTGTAGAGCTTGTTCCATATTCTCCAGATTTAACTGCTTATGTTTCTCTTGAAAGAGACTTTGGTAATTTTAGAATGCGGCTTGATCATACAAGAGTCGCTGAACATCCTTCTTTTCCTTACAGTTCAAATGACCTGAGAGCTGAGATCACTCAAATCGATTCAGTTGGCAAAACAGACCTAACCTTAATGGCTGAGCCAACTGATGATCTGCAAATAAATTTCTGGATCAGAAATGTAAATGATGTTGAGCACCGTTCAAGCACAATTCCTTTTGAGCCAGGTTTTGGTCAATTAAGTCTCGGATATTTTGATGCTCCAAGAACAGTTGGTATGGACATGCACTATAAATTCTAATATTAGAATATAATAAAAGCCTCGGTAATGTGCCGGGGCTTTTTTTTGTAAAAATTATGGATAATAACTGGGAAGACATATTAAGGTTTGATGATCAGCTAACTGAAGAGGAGCGCATGATTCGTGATAATGTTCGAGAGTATTGCAATAAGTCCCTAATGCCCCGCATATTAGACGCTAACAGAAATGAGATATTTCATCCTGAAATATATAAAGAAATGGGAGAGCTTGGTATTCTGGGTGCTTCAATTCAGGGTTACGGCTGTGCAGGAGTTGGTTATGTCTCTTACGGATTAATTACTCGTGAGATAGAAAAAATTGATTCAAGCTATCGTTCTGCTTTTAGCGTTCAATCCTCATTGGCAATGTTTGCTATATATCAATTCGGTTCCGAGGCACAGAAAGACGAATTATTGCCTCAAATGGCAAAGGGAGATCTAATAGGATGTTTCGGTCTTACTGAACCTGACGCTGGCTCTGATCCTGGCAGTATGTCGTCTAATGCCAAAAAAGTTGATGGTGGTTATAACCTTAATGGTTCCAAAACATGGATTACAAACGCTCCAGTTGCCGATGTCTTTATAATTTGGGCAAAAGATGAACAAGGAGTCCTTCGAGGATTTATAGCTAGAAAAGGTTCTAAAGGTTTAGATACGAAGGTGCTTCAAGGAAAGTTCGCTTTAAGAGCTTCAATTACTGGCCAGATTTTTATGTCAGATGTATTTATTCCCGATGATCATGTTTTGCCATTGGCGCAAAGCTTCAAAGGTCCTTTTTCATGCTTGAATATGGCTAGATACGGTATTGCATGGGGCGCGATGGGTGCAGCAGAGTTTTGTTGGCATGCGGCACGACAATATACCTTAGATAGAACTCAATTTGGTTCGCCTCTTGCAGCAAAACAACTTGTTCAAAAAAAACTAGCTGATATGCAAACTGAAATTACTCTTGGGCTGCAGGCAGCTCTGAGAGTTGGGAGGCTAATAGATGAGAAGCAAATGATCCCCGAGATGATTTCACTAATTAAGCGAAATAATTGTGGAAAAGCTCTGGAAGTTGCAAGAATTGCCAGAGACATGCATGGAGGAAATGGAGTTATTGACGAATACCACGTTGTGAGACATTCCATGAATCTAGAGGCAGTAAATACCTATGAGGGAACCCATGACATCCATGCTTTAATACTTGGAAATCATCAAACAAATATAGCTGCATTTGAATAATTTCAATGTCAAGTAAACTTGACATTTTTAATAATCTCTAGATACTATAAAATTCCATGACCTCTGAAAAATACTCACCAAAGCAAGCCAACACTGCAAAACGTATCATAAAATATTTTGCTAAATTTCAAGCGTCCATTTTTTTATTAAGCAAAGGTAAACTTTGGAATAAATGGCCTGGAGGTTTCCCCATTATGGTTGTTCAAACCAAGGGAGCGAAAACACAAAAAATTAGAAATATACCTTTAATTTATGTTCATCAAGATGGAATGCCTATCCTTGTTGCTTCTTTGGGAGGTATGCCCAAAAATCCGAGCTGGTATTTCAACGTAAAAGCCAATCCAAATATTAGAATATCAACCACCGATGGAACTGAAAAATATTTTGCAGAGGAAGTTTCTAAAGAAAAAAAAGATGAGTTGTGGCCACTGATTTGTTCATTTTATCCAGACTATGAGACCTATCAAAGTAATACTGCGAGAGAGATCCCTGTATTTCTGTGTAAAAAAATATGAGTGTTATTGAGGTAAAAGATATAACTAAACACTATTTGTTGGGGACACAAACTGTAGAAGCTTTAAGGGGCGTAAGTTTTGGAATTGATAAAGGTGAATTTATTGCAATTATGGGCCCATCAGGATCTGGTAAATCAACATTAATGAATATCATAGGATGCCTTGATAGCCCAACAGGAGGAACATATCATCTTAATAATCAAGAAGTTAGTACGCTTGATGGAGATGAGCTGGCAGGCATTCGGAACAAGGAGATTGGTTTTGTATTTCAAAATTTTCATTTATTAGCCCGCAACAGCGCCCTAGATAATGTAATGCTTCCCCTAAAATACGCAGGAGTAGAAAAATCTGATCAAATTATTAGAGCAAAAGAAGTTCTTTCCCAAGTTGGCCTCTCATCAAGGATTGATCACCAGCCATCTGAGCTTTCAGGAGGCCAGCAGCAAAGAGTTGCCATAGCTAGAGCTTTAGTAAACAACCCATCTATTATATTTGCCGATGAGCCTACAGGAAACTTAGACAGTCAAACAGGACATGATGTAATGGAGCTCTTTCATAATCTTAATAATCAAGGACAAACTATCATTCTAATTACTCATGAAAATGAAGTTGCAGCTGAGGCTCAAAGAACAATATTTATTAAAGATGGTTTGATAGAATCAGATATACAAAAGGAAGAATTATGAATGACTCAATGATAAGAATGCTTGGCTTCTCCATTCCACTTTTGTTGATAATTGGTTGTGGTGGCAAGAAGGAAGAGGAGTTTAAATTTTATACTTTAAAAGAAGCAGAAACTCAGCAACTTGAACTTACTGTTGAAGCCTCGGGAACCATTGAAGCTATTTCCTCTATTGAAATAAAATCTAAAGCTTCTGGTCAGATTTTATTTTTAGGGGCCGAAATTGGAGACTATGTGGATGAAGGTGTAGTCCTAGCAAGAATAGATCAAAGAACACCGACAAACACTTTGTCTCAAGCTAACGCAGATCTTGAGGTTGCAAAAGTTCGATTAACAAATGCTCAGAACCAATTTGAGCGTTCAAGTACATTGCATAGTGAGGGAAATATATCTGATAAGTCTTTTGAGGACGCTCAAGAAGCCTTTTCTTCAGCAAGAGCTCAGCAAGTAAGGGCTCAGGTGTTTCTAGAGAATGCTCGGATTGCCCTTGATGATACAAGTGTTAGATCTCCAATCGCAGGTACTGTTATAAGTAGACCTGCAGAAGTAGGACAGGTGATAACATCCCCAACTTCTGCTGTTGGTGGAGGCACTTTATTAATGGAAATGGCTGATCTGAATAAGGTTAGGGTAAGAGCTCTTATCGACGAAATAGACATTGGTAAAATAAGTATCGGTCAAGAAGTTACCTTAAAAGTGTCAGCATATAGAGACAAGAAATTTTTAGGGGTTGTTTCAAAAATCGAACCAATGTCTAAAATTGATCAAAATGTAACAACTTTTCCAGTACTCATAGATATAGAAAACAAGGATAATCTGCTTTTAATTGGTATGAATACTGACGTGGAAATTGAGATTCTCAATGAAGAGGTTGCTATTGCATTACCCGCTGGCTCCTTGAGAACTCGTAAAGACATTACTTCTGCAGCTGGATTATTGGGTATTAATAAGACTGATTTAAATGCTTTCTTGTCAAAAAGAGTTGAGGGTGAGAATTTTGATGCTTACATTGTTTTAAAAAAAACAAAAAGTGGGGCAAAGCCGATTTGGGTTAAAGTTGGAAAAACTGATCTAAATTACGTTGAAATAAGGGAAGGCATTCAAAAAACTGAACTTGTTTATGTTCTCCCCAGTGAGGGCTTAATCAAGTATCAGCAAAAGTTTTCAGAGCGTGTTAAGAGTAATTTTGGCTAGAGCATGATTATTCAAGAATCAATTTCTACTGCCTTGGATTCCATAAGGGCCAATTTATTAAGATCTCTTTTGACGACCATAGCAATAGTTATAGGTACAGCATCTGTAATCGCCATGGTTGGGATTGGATCTAGTGCCCAAAAAGCAATTGATGATTCAATCACCAATGTTTCTGCAAGAACAATATCTGTTTATCCTTCAAGGGGTCGAGGAAAGCAAAAAATTAATTCATCTCCACTCTCTATTTCAGACGCAGATGCTCTAATTAAAGATCAAGAAATTAATTGGAGAGTTTCTCCTGAAATTAGAGGCAGTAAAACTCTGAAGTATAAAAACGAGAGTATTAGCATTTCTGTTATTGGAGCCAGAGAGAACTATTTAAGCATTCAAGGATATGAAATTGAAGCTGGTGAGTTCTTTTCATCAAGAGATGATTTAGCAAGAAAACGAGTAGCTGTTCTGGGCTCAGGAGTTGGGACTGAGCTTAAAACTTCTTCTAAGGCCTTGATTGGTAAAGAAGTTGATCTTGGCGGAGTTACTTTTAAGATCATTGGTGCCTTTAAGTCTGAAGGTGCAAGCGGTTGGTCTAATCCAGATGACATTATCTACATACCTTTGCTTACTGCATCTGATAGAGTCTTTGGCAGGGACAGAGTTGATTCTATTCGTGTTGAAGTTCCCAATACATATTCTCCTGAAGAAGCCATGATTTCCATAGAAAGAGTGTTAAGAAGAGAGCACGATATAGGTCCAGGTGAAGAAAATAATTTCCGCATAAATGATTGGTCGCAGTTCACGGACTTGCGCAAACAGGCTACAGCTATTTTTTCTACGCTAATCATTGGAATTGCTGGAATAAGTTTATTGGTCGGCGGTATTGGTGTAATGAACATAATGCTGGTGTCAGTGACAGAGCGAACAAGAGAAATAGGTCTTAGAAAAGCCTTGGGCGCGTCTCAGCAAGCAATACTCTTACAGTTTATTATTGAAGCTGTAGCTTTGTGCATTATTGGCGGAGTGGTTGGTGTTATTTTTGGCTCGGCATTATATTTTATAATTACTATTTTCCAGGATTGGAGTTTTACCATTCCTTTTTCAGCAATATTTGGTTCTGTTGCTTTCTCTGCATGCGTTGGATTATTTTTTGGGATTTGGCCAGCTAGAAAGGCAGCACAATTAGATCCAGCCGTTGCACTGCGCTACGAATAATTCATGAAAGTCATACAACTTCTTCCTGAGCTAAAAATTGGAGGAGTTGAGCGCGGCACGATAGATTTATCTCAACATCTAAGTAAATTAGGTCATGAGTCTGCTGTGATCTCAAATGGTGGAAGCTTGGTAAGTCTTTTGGATCAGCACGGAGCTAAACATTTCAACCTTCCTATAGCTAAGAAGAATCTTAAAGCGTTATCTCAAATTAAAAATTTAAGAAATATATACGCCGAATTTCAACCAGATATAGTTCATGTTCGCTCAAGATTTCCTGCTTGGATAAATTATTACGCATTACGGAAACTTAAGGGTAAAAAGCCAATAGTTGTCTCAACATTTCACGGTTTATACAGCAAACCTTTTTACAGCAAATCCATGTCATATGCAGATGAGATCATTGCTATTTCAAAAACTGTACAAAATTACATACATCAAAACTACACCATTGATTCAAAAAACTTACATTTAATTTATAGAGGATGTGACCTTGAGGAGTTTAATATCAATCCCCTATCTGATGCATGGAAAGATTTATGGTACAAAGAATTCCCACAAACTAAAGATAAAATCCTTCTAACCTTGCCTGGCAGAATTACCAGCTGGAAAGGAATTGAAGCTTTTATCAACCTATTTGATCATTTAGATACAGCAAAATTTCACGGCATTATCCCAGGGCCAGTGGCACAAAATAAAATGAATTACTTTGCGTCTTTAGAAAAACTAATTAAAGAAAAGAATCTTTCAGATCATCTTACTTTTTGTGGAGCACGATCTGATATTGCAGAAATATATAAAGTTTCAGATATAGTTTTTAACTTATCATCAAAACCTGAACCATTTGGTAGAACCATTATTGAAGCTGCTGCATGTGGCACTCACGTTATGGGTTGGAATAGGGGTGGGGTAAAAGAATCAATTGAATCGATCAATGGTTTTGGCTTGGTTGAATATGGAAATATTGAGATGCTAGCAAAAAAAATTGATGAAATCTTAGCTCAAGCTCCACCTCAATCTCTTCCTGAACAATTTACAAAGGAGCATTTGGTAAGTTCAACTCTTAATATTTATAAGCTTGCATTAAGCAAATCAGTGTAAATATCTTTTATTTTTTCTGCAGCATTTGTAATTGAATAGCCTTCCACTAACGCCATCTTCACTGCTTCTAAATTCATTTGAGGCAACATAGGAACCATCTCTTCAAGAAGAGATTGTAAACTTTCTTGATCATTAGGTTCTGAAAGAAGTTCATTGACTATCAAATCTTCCATTATGCCAACTCTTGAACCGACTACTGGAATTTCATGATTGATTGCCTCCAAAAGGACTCTTGGGCCTCCCTCTCTAAGGCTTGATATTATAAGTCCACTAGCATTTTTGTATTTTTCTTCTATAGAGTTGTAGTCACAGTCTGTAATAATGCTAATTTTTTTTTCTAGGTCAAGAGTGGAGATGAGTTTAAGCAAATATTCTTCCTCCGGGCCAGAGCCAATAATTTCTAGGGCTTGATTTATATTCACCCAACTCTTTATAAGCAGATCGAAACCTTTGACTGGCTCTAGTCTTCCCACTGCGATAATTGGACCATTGCGAGTTGATGCTTGGCCTGAATGAGAGGGATTGTACCAATTTGGTATGTACTTACCATTTGAGATTTCCTTTATCAGGCTCCTATTGACGCCAATCACAGCATCCATGTTTGTGAATGCTTTATTATTTTTTTTGTGTCCATGAATGGTTGCAACTATCTTGACCTTGCTGAAGTGTCTAATCCCTTTTCCAATGGTGCTAGCTTTTGCTCCATGACAGTGCAAGATAGATATATTGTTTTCTTGTAGGTATTTGATTAATTTATAGGTATTAAGTGGAGAATATCTAGATCCCATGTTCAAGGAAACTGTTTGCACATCTTTCATTTGTTCATGAATATCTGCATCACAAATAATTACCTGTTCTGATATGTCTGCCATCTTTGATGCCAGTTCATAAACATGCTGCTCAATTCCTGCAAAAACCTTGCTTGATATCAAATGGGCTATTTTCATTTTTGAATGTTGATGAAATTAATAATTGAATAAGCTAACTTTTCAACTTCTGCCAGAGGCTCAATGTATTCTGATGGATTCTCAATTTTAGAAACATTAATCCCACCTTTCTTTTTGACCAAACTCACAACACCGACTTGTTTTGATTGGACAAGTTTGTTCATTGACTCTCTAATTTTTCTTGAACCAAAAATTCTTCTATAGGAAGGAGTTTCTATCTGAATCAAGTAAGTCTTTCCGGGTGTTGATAGTGACTCAAATGTCAGATTTACACTATCGGGAGTAACAAATTTTAAAGCAGCTTGCCGTAAGCTTTTTTGAAAACTTTTTGATTCCATTGAATTGAAGTCGATGAACTGGGCATTGGAATGTTTCCTTAGCTCCTCTTCAATTTTTAAATTGATGCTATCGGGAGTTCTTCTAGAGTTAAAAATTTTAAACTCATAACTTTGATACATGCTTAATATAAATTGCAGTTGCCCTAACAGTACATCACCATCAAATTTGTAATGCTTACTTATTCCCCCAATAGCTATCATTGCTTGACTTTTATCGACAGGAGAATAAGAGGGTT
>ERZ802822.1816-NODE-1816-length-12480-cov-8.250504_pt1 | contig 12480 bp, 9 predicted proteins | sample MGYA00345649_ERZ802822 | MGnify/ENA primary metagenome ERZ802822 (study PRJEB30503, sample SAMEA104212359) | marine metagenome | biome: Westerlies Biome; feature: [SRF] surface water layer (ENVO:00010504) within the epipelagic zone...; material: water...
GGTGGCGGGTAAGGCCGCCCAGGCGCTGGAGGAGGACCCCGATGCCGGCCTGGCGCTGGAGGCGCTGCCGGAGCTGATCGATCAGCTGGAAGGGAAGATGAAGGAGGCGGCCAAAAAGCTCGACTTCGAAGACGCCGCCAACCTGCGGGATCGGATCAAGCAGTTGCGCCAGAAGATGGCGGGGTGAGGTCAACCAAATCCGTCAGTTGGAGTAGCCCAGCTGTTCCAGCAGTTCGCGGTCTTCCGGGATGAAGCGTTCGCTCACCTCTGGGGCCAGCTCATCGCGCCAGCTGCCGGCCTGGCCCCGGCGCAGGTTGGAGCTGGAATCGATCGTGCCGGGATCACGGCCGCCGCTGAGGGCCTGAAAGCTGTTGGCATCCACAGCGGCTTGGATTTGGTCGTCGCTGATGCTGTTCTGGGGCAGCAGGTGATCCACGCAGCCACGCAGGCTGGCGACGCCGTCGCTGAGCATGGCCTCGTAGCGGACGGTGTGAACAGGGATGCCAGTGGTTTCCGCTTTGCGCACAGCTCGGGTGAAGCCCGCCCATTTGCTCAGCAACTGGGGTGCTTCGGCAGCAAGGTCAGGTGGCGTTTGTCCTGTTTGGGGAGATTCATTGAGGATCCGTTCGCGATGGCGGAAGGCGGAGACCGCCACATCGCGGCCGTCACGCAGGATATGGATGAAGCGGCAACGTGGGAACAGCTGCTTCAGAGCAGGGATGTGGAAGCTGTTGGCCGGGGTCTTGTCACCCAGGGCCACGATGGAGTCCTCAGGTGCACCGGCATTCCGCACCATGATGTTGAAGATCCAGGAGCGCATCACCCGCAGGAATTCCTGGTCGGGGATCGGGCCGTAGAAGCCATTGCCCTCATATACCCTCTGATGCACAACCTGCATCATCTGGTTGTACTCATGCCGGGTCTGGGCCATGGGCATCAGCAACTTGTCGATGAAATGGCCTTCCCCAAGGCAGTGGATGCCGTCGATGCTGTTGAGACTCTTCTGCAGCCAGCTAGTTCCAGACTTCTGTGCACCCACGATGAAGAAGACCTGCATGACGCGCTGAAACGGCGTCGCCATCTTGCCCTGAATTGGCCTTCAATCAGGCCGCCAGCTGATCGAGCACCTGCCGGGCCCGCTGCACCACGCGAGCTGGAACGCCTGCCAGGCGGGCTGCTTCGATGCCGTAGCTGCGGCTGGCACCACCTGCGCTCACCTGATGCAGGAACACCAGGTCATCGCCGGTCTCTTCAACGAGCACCTGGAAATTGGCCACGTTGCTGCGCTCGCCGGCAAGGTTGTTGAGCTCGTGATAGTGGGTTGCGAACACGGTTCGGGCTTGCAGATCGCCCGCCAGGTGTTCACTCACTGCCCAGGCAATTGATAAGCCATCAAAGGTGGCAGTACCGCGGCCGATTTCATCCAGCAGCACGAGGGATCGATCCGTGGCGTGGTGAAGGATGTTGGCGGTTTCGGCCATCTCCACCATGAAGGTGGACTGGCCGGCGGCGAGGTCGTCGACAGCACCGACGCGGGTGAAGATTCGATCGGCGATGCCGATGCGGGCCCTGGAGGCCGGCACCCAGCTGCCGACCTGGGCCAGCAGTTGAATCAGGCCGATCTGGCGTAGGTAACAGCTCTTGCCGCTGGCGTTGGGACCGGTGAGCACTACCAGATCCGTGCCGTCCCCCAGCTGCACATCGTTGGCAGTGAACTGGGTGTCCACCAGCAGCTGTTCCACCACCGGGTGCCGAGCGTTCTCCAGGCTCAGCGCACGGTCCTTCACCAGCTCCGGGGCGCAGTAGCCGCCGGTTGCGGCGGCATCGGCCAGGCCAGTGAGGGCATCGAGGCCGGCGACGGCCCGGGCGGCCTGGCGGATGGGTGCTGCCATGGCCCCCACCTGCTCCCGCAGCCGGCAGAACAGTTCGTACTCCCGTTGATAGGCCCGGGCCCGCAGCTGGAAGATCGTGCCCTCCCGCTGTTTGAGATCGGGTGTGATGAAGCGTTCTTCGTTGGCCAGGGTCTGGCGGCGGATCCAGTGGTCCGGCACCGCGCCCGCTTTGGCCTTGCTCACCGCCAGGAAATAACCAAAGGTGCGGTGGTATTGCAGCCGCAGGTTGCTGTTGCCGCTCAGCCGGCGCTCCTGCTGCTCCTGCTGGCTCAGCCAGGCGTCCTGATCATCTAGTTGATTTCGCAAGCCATCGAGAAGGGGGTCGACGCCGTCGTGAATCAAGCCGCCTTCGGAGAGAGAGAGCGGCGGCGCATCCACCAGGGCATGGCGGATGCTGCTGGCCAGCTTCTGCAGGGCTGGATTGGGATGGAGCAGGTCGCTCAGCCAGATGGGCCCGCCGCTGATGCTGTCGTCCAGACGGGCGGCCAGTTGCGGTAACCGCTCCAGGCCATCGGCGATGGCCACCAGGTCACGGGCGCCAGCGTGGCCCGCGCCGGCTCGGCCTGCCAGCCGTTCCAGGTCACCCATGGGCCGCAGCAGCCGACGCAGGTTCTGGCGCAGGCTGCGTTGCTCCACCAGGGCGCTCACCACCGCCTGCCGGCCACCGATTGCGGCCAGGTCCATCAGGGGTGCTTCGATCCAGCGGCGCAGGCAGCGCCCACCCATGGCCGTGAGGGTGCGATCGATGGCCCAGAGCAGGGATCCTTGCAGGGCGCCGTCGCGTTGGGTGGCGGTCAGCTCCAGGTTGCGGCGGGTCTGGGCGTCCAGCACCAAGGCATCACCGCTGTAGATGATCCGAGGAATCTCCAGCGGCACGGTGCTGGTGTCATCCAGGGGCTTGGTGTCACGCAGGTAGGCCAGCAGCCCGCCCATGGCCCGCAGGGCGAGGGGCAGTTCCGGCAGGCCCAGGCCATCGAGGCTGGCCAACTTGTAGTGCTGCAGCAGAGCGGCTTCCGCCGCCGGCCGGCTGAAGGGGGTGCTGGCCACCGGCGTCAGCCGCAGCCGATCCGGACACCAGGCCGGCACCTCTCCCGGCTCACTCCACAGCAGTTCGGAGGCCGCCAACTGGGCCAGCTCTTGGTGCAGGGCATCGCTGTCGACCCGCTGCATCACCTGCACCTCACCGGTGCTTACATCGGCGCTGGCCAGGCCCCAGCGCAGGGGCTCCTTGCCCTGGGCGGGCTCCACCACCACCGCTGCCAGCCAGTTGTTGCGGCGGGCGCTGAGCATGCCCTCCTCCAGCACGGTGCCGGGGGTGAGCACCCGAGTGATGTCGCGCTTGAGCAAGGCCCCCTTAGCCGGGGTGGTTTCCAGCTGATCGCAGAGGGCCACGCTGAGGCCGCGGCGGATCAGCTCACTGCAGTACCGATCGGCGGCGTGGTGGGGGATGCCGGCCATCGGTACGCGGCCGATGGCTTTGCCTCCTTCTTTACCGGTGAGCGTGAGCTCCAGCAGCCGCGAGAGGGTGATGGCGTCCTCGAAGAAGCACTCGAAGAAATCTCCGAGGCGATACAGCAACACTCTCTCGGGGTGGGCCGCCTTGAGCTCCACGTAGTGGCGCAGCATCGGGGTGAGCTGGGCCAGATCCACCTGGCTGTGGTGGGCCCAGGCGGGCAGATCGTCTTCATTGCTGTCTTCGGTCGTGTCGGCCTCTGCTGCTGCGTTGGCAATGGACGACTCCTGGGCGGCTTGACGCCTGCGGGGACGGGCGGCGGCATCAGCGCCGAGGGCGTCGTCGCTGAGATCGGGTGTGGCGCCGATCGCTTCTGGCGCTCGTTGCTGAACTGGACTGGGGGATGGTTCTGGATCGCCAAACAGGCTGCCCTGCAAGGCCAGTTCCGGCTGGGATTCAGCGGATCGCGGCACAGCCTTGGCTTCGAAGACCAGATCGTAGGGGCGTCAGCGTGTGACGACTCACAAGAGCTGCCTCAGGACGCCCTTCTGTCGTGTGAGAATCGCCGCACGAACCACTGATCCATGCAGTTCCTCAACACCCTCACCGTTCTGGCCTTGGTGGTGATGTCGTTCGCCCTGATCGTGGCGGTGCCGGTGCTGTATGCCTCCAGTGAGGACAGTGGTCGCTCAAACCGTCTGATTCTTCTCGGAAGCGCCGTCTGGGTGGCGTTGGTGCTGCTGAACTGGGGCGTGAGCTTCTTCGTGGTCTGAGGCCAGGCGATTTGTTTCCGGTCGGTGTCACGATGGGTTGATCCCGTCACATCGACCGCATGGCCACCTTCGAGGGACGTTTCACCGATGCGTCGGGACTACGCATCGCAGTTGTGGTGGCTCGTTTCAATGATCTGGTGACAGGCAAGCTGCTGAGCGGCTGCCTGGACTGCCTGCATCGCCATGGTGTCGACACCAGTGCAGGGAGCCCACAATTGGATGTGGCCTGGGTGCCGGGTTCGTTTGAACTGCCGATCGTGGCCCAGCAACTGGCCCGTAGTGGCCGCTACCAGGTGCTGATCACCCTGGGTGCTGTGATCCGCGGCGACACCCCCCACTTCGATGTGGTGGTGGCAGAGGCCAGCAAGGGCATCGCCAGCGTGGCCCGTGACAGCGGTGTACCGGTGATCTTCGGGGTGCTGACCACAGACACGATGCAACAGGCCCTGGAGCGTGCTGGGATCAAGAGCAATCTGGGCTGGTCCTATGGCCTTCAGGCCCTGGAAATGGGGTCGCTCATGGGTGCTTTGCACGCAGCTGATTGACCTGCGGCACCCTCGTGGTGCATGATCATCTGGTCGCAGGGAATACATCCCGAACGGCGACCTGCGGATGTAGCTCAGTGGTAGAGCATCTCCTTGCCAAGGAGAGGGTCGAGAGTTCGAATCTCTTCATCCGCTTGCTTCCGAACACCGGATCAGTAGTTGCTGCGGTTCAGCGCTGCTGAAGCCCAGCTGCCGGTAGAAACCGGCACTGTTAGTGGTCATCAGGTAGACCCGTTCCACCTGGCGCAGCCTGGGGCTATCGAGCAGCGCCTCCACCACCTGGCGGCCGAGGCCACGGCCCTGCAGGTCGCCAGCTACCACGATGTCCCAGAGCACGGCCCGATGGATCCCATCGCTGCTGGCTCGCCCGAAGCCCACCAGACGTTTGCCGCGCCAAAGGGTTACTACCACGGGGCTGCCGCGCAGCATCTGGCGCAGGTCACAGATGGACCGCTCTTGGGCCCAGAAGGCGTGCTTGCGGAACAGCCGCTGCAGCTTCAGCAAACCTCGGGTTGGCCGCCAGACGGGCCCCATCCCCAGCCAGCGCAGGCCTGGGGCACCGGAGGCATGACGAACCAGACGGATCCGCACGGCGGCATCCAGCGCAACAATTCATTCTGCCCACCCGGGATCTGGCAGCCAAGGGCCTGATTAGTCCCAATGCCATCAGCTGGTGGTTGTTTCAGGCAGCTTCCGGCTCATAGAACTCCACGACGGAGGTGTCGAGGGCATCAATCATCGGCTGCAACAGCTCTTCGTAGTTGCGCCATTTCTGGGCTGAGGATTTGTACATCTTGTTGCGCACCTGCCCCACCGACGCGGTCTTCACACGCCGCTCGAGTTTGTGGAACTCAAGGATCTGCTCTTCCCATTGCAGACCGCAGTAGTTAATTAAGGCCTTAGATATTGTTTCCTGTTCGTTGACAAGATCTTCGTACCAAAATTCGATCATGGGTACGCCAATTTTGCGCCAATGTTTCATCAGACGCCAGTAGTTGTTGATTTCGTTGGCTAAATGTTCCAGATCAAAGGCGAAACCCATGCCCCCAAACTTTGCACCAAAATTTTGCTGGAAATTGGAGAGTCCATTGTCACGCGGATCACGCATCACATGAATGATCGGTGCTTTTGGAAAGATGCGATGAATTAGGCCGACGTTGACAAAGTTATGAGGGAGTTTATCTGCAGTGTAAATTGCACCTTGCCCTTCCTCTGGTAATTGTTTGATGTACGATTCAGCCATAGCTGTTAGCATGCCTTGATTTAATTCATCAATGCACTCAGGATATGGTTTGAGTTTCGGAAAGTTTTTGTTGATAAATCGCGAGATTTTTGGGATTCCAGGGAGTTCACCACAAGGTGAGACCTTGGAATGTGTTCCAACAATAGTTTCAGTGAGGGTGGTGCCTGAGCGAGGCATTCCTACGATAAAGATCGGTTTGGGTCTGTCATCTGGAAGATTCGCGGCGATGACTGGACCTTGAGCGGTCTGAAAAAACCGTAGATGTCTTTCAGATCGTTGGGTGAATTGTTGTGGGTTGTATTTGATCTTTTTGCGGTTTAGTGCATTGGCTTCCCGTAGAAAATCTGCTGCATCGTCATATTCTTTTCTCTTGTCACATGCCAGTGCTAAAGCAAAGCATAGATTTTCACGTTGTTGCTCCGCTACAAAAGGATTGCGAGCAATAAGCTTCAGCTTTTCTATGATTTGGTCGTCTGGCTTGTAGTTTTTTGAATTAATTAGTTGAACCGCCACCATGATATTGGTATCCAGCAATTCAAGTAAATCTGCATGGCTCTCTTCAATGCGGCCTAGCGTTAATTTGATATCGGCCTTTTTGTGGAGAATTTGGCGATAAAACCGGCTTCCTTTGCTGAAGCTTTCATAGAGTTCAAGAGCATCTGATTCTTTTCCTCGCTCACAGAGCAGCCCTGCGCGGGCAACTTTGATGCGCTCTGCATCGTTTGTCTTCTCTTCAAGATCATCGATGATTGTATCGGCCTCTTCAAACTTTCCTAACTCGGCTAGATAGTCGGCCTTACTGAATAGCAGATGATAAGGAGGCTCGTCAAACATTTCGATCATTTGGTTGGTTACACCTAGAGCGCGCATCCACATCTGGCGGTTTTCAAATAGCTGGCATAGCGTTGTGCGAAGATTGATTTGATCACGTTCTTCTTTGTACTCCTCAGGGTCTGCTTCTAGAGGGATTGTCTTCAATTCTTTGATAGGCGTGATTTTGTCCTTGAGAACAGATATTGCATCGTTGTAGTGAGCAAATTCAACCAAGGCATTGAAATAGCCAAGCCGTTTTTCTAAAGAGTCTGGATCTTGATCTAAATCTGCTTTCAGTTGTTCAAGGAGATCTTCTGATTGGTTGAGTTTGATCAGTAGTTTCTTTCTTGCATTCTGGGCGGTGTTGTGTGATGGTTCACGCTCTAAACACTGGTCGTACACTTCCAGGGCAAGATCAAATTTCTGCAGCCTGGCGAGAGCACCTCCCTTGTTGTTGTAATGGCTCGGTTCTTCGGGTTCAAGCTCAATGGCTTTGTCGTAACACTGTAAGGCTTGGTTGAAATCACTCACCATCAGGTAAGCATTGCCAAGACGGTTGTAGTCAACACCTGTGAACGTCTCGTGATCAAGTTGTTTGTAGAGTCTGATCGCTTGAGCTCCTTCATTTCTGAGAACATGAAGAAAAGCCCGTTCGGATGTGAGTGATTCGGGCTGATTAAAACTCCATCCTGCTGACTCACTCAAATAATGCTGAACGATGGGGCTGGATTGATCTGATTTGATGCGTGCGATCAGTTCAAGCAGCTTTAGATCGTCGCTTTTTTGATTCTCTGGTATTAAGACTGTGGCTTTGAGTACGCCCGCATAGTTTTGCGCTTTCAGCTGCTGGCTGAGGGTGTTGAGTTGATCAGCCATGGGCAATTTCGCACGTCGTTAGCAGGCAAGGTTAAATGACTTCGCTGCTGAAGTCCACTCGGAGCTGCTGGTCTTTCTTGCATAAAAAAAGCCCCGGGTTAACCCGGGGCTATGTGTTAAGAGACGAGTGAACTCAGTGGATCAAACGAAGTTGATGTCGCTCAGTTCGATGGGGTGGCCCTTGTCACCGGTGACCTTGACGATGGTGTGCTTACCACCGATGGAGGACGTAGCAGTCGGTGCGGTGTTCAGCCCAGTCAGGACACCACCGTCATAGTTCGCCATACCGGAGATGACGTACAGACCGTTGTCGGTTTCGTCGGTGTCGAAGAACAGGACACGGAACGGAACGTTCTGTGCATCGCTGCTTGCTTGGACAACAGCGCGTTGACCGAAATTGTCGGCGGCCAGGTTGTCGACCGTGAAGTCACTACCTGAGAAGAAGCCATCACCTGCAGCGGCGTTGGCCAGAGCAGTGAGACCAGCACCAGTTGCAATGCGGGGAGCAGTGCCAGCAGCATTTAAACCAATGGAGATTCCTGTGGAACCCCAGACATACTTTTGACTGAAGGTACCAACAACTTCGCCGGATTCGGGGACTCCGTTTCCATCGAAGATACGCCCGTTCAAGGTGGTGATGTCGGGGAATGCTGGGCAAGTGCTGATATCAAGGGTCGTTCCCTCGATTGTGGTGCGCTTGATTACACCAGAGAGAGCAACAGATGCAGTCGCTTTTGCGGTGGTCGAGGCCTTAATCTTGATTGCAAGGCTTGCAGAAGCAGTGCGCGTGTCAGTCTGTGTGAGATTGACGTTGTCAGGACCAACCTTTGCAGTCGTAATCCCGAAGCCTTGTGTGTCATCTGCGTAGGCAGTTGCTACAGACAGTCTGTGCAGACTGCGGCTTGAGAACGTATCCCAGATGAGCCGGTCGTAGTTAGTGGCAGGCACAAGAGTGAAATTGTTGCCACCAACAGCACCACCTGTGCGGCCAATAACAGCACCATCAGCAGTTGTTCTGGTGTTAGTGAAGGCACCAGCTGCCTTGAATGTCACCGCACCATCTTCGCTTCTGAAGGCACCACCACCATTGGCAATAGCGTTACCAGCAGCAGCATTGAGTGCACCGCTTTCAGTGTAGAAACCGAGGGTAATCTTTTTAAATGTTTCTGAACTGCTAACGACGGTTAGCTGATTGCCAAATGCAGTGAAACCGAGGTCTGTAGTGACTTTTCTCCAAGCCTGGAAGGTGTTGTCCAGGTTGAGTTCTGCTGTTGCAACGGCAACACCAGTGGCATCTTCAATTGTTGTGGTTTTGTAGGCCTTGTCTTCAAGGTTGGTAAGAACCATGTAGGCCTTACCGGTGGTGATTGTGGAGAAGTTGGCAGTACCCAGATCCAAGTTGAACAAACCAACGTCAGTGGTTGTCTTCGACTTGGTGTAAGAGGCCCAGTGGTTCTTGACTGTGGCGTTGGTGATGTCGCTGTAGACCAGTTTTTGGCCTGATGCAACACCAATGGTTGCCTTGGCAGTCAGCCCAAGGAAACTGAAGTCGCCTTTAGCGAATTCGGTGTAGGTATTAACGGAGAAGGCGTCAGCGACACCCTTTACAGCAATGCGAGTTCCGCTGGCAGTAGCCGTTCGGCTGTACCAAACACCTTCAGCCGAACCAAAAGCAGCACCGTTGCCTGCTCTTAGATCATTGGCTCCAAATGCAGATGTTGTCCCAGGGCCTGCAGTGGCGTTGCCGTTGGCGAATGTCACGCCATCTGCAGTAAATCCAACAAGTGGATAAGTTGCAGAATCAAGTGCCTGTGCAGCGACAATGGGGCCAGTGATATTCGAAGTATCAATGACGACACGAGCAACAGCTAAAGCGCTGATGGTCTCAGTCTTTGTGCGGGTCAGGCGAGCAATTGCTGTGTCGCCTGTGTTAGCAGCTTCCGCGACTGCCTTCACCTTGATGTCACCAGTCCAGCTGCTAGCGCTGGTGTACAAGTCGCGATTGACGGCGTAGGAATAAGTATCGAAGACGATGTTCTGAACTTGAATCTCGTCGTCGCAGAAGCAATCGGGATCGTCGAGCTGGTCATAGTCCTCGATCGTCACACCACCAGAGGCTGCAACCACGAAGGTGTCAGCACCCAGGCCACCCCGAACGGTTTGACCGTTACCGACGCTCAAGGTGTCATCACCTGAGCCACCGATCACGGTGACATCACCTTCAGCACCACTTGCATCGATGGTGTCATCACCAGCGTTGCCGTTCAGGGTGGTTGCACCACTGAACTCACCCGTAACAGTGATGGCGTCGTCGCCTTCGTTACCGCGGATTCCGGAACCGGTGACATCGGCATTGACAGCGATGGTGTCATCGCCTTGGCCACCCATCACACTGCCGTTGGTCAGTGCACTGTCACCGCGCTCACCAGCTGCAGTGGCAGTAGCAGAACCGATGTTGATGGTGTCATCACCAGCATTACCGTTGACGGTGCCGCCATTGACATTGGCAACCGAAATGGTGTCGTCGTCTTCGTTACCCTTGACTGCGCCGGTCAGCTGAACAAGTCCATCAGTAAGTGTGATGGTGTCGTCACCAGGGCCACCCAGCAGGCTGTCGCCGAGGCTGATGGGCATGCCAACGAAGTCAGCACCAGCTTCTTCAGCGGCAATGACTGTAATTTGGTCGTCGCCTTCGGAAACGCGGATTTCTGTGTCGGTGACGTCTTCGCTGTCGGCAAAGATTTCAACAGCGTCATCGCCATCGGCGAGATCAACACTCAGACCGTCCACGCCGCCGCTCACGGTCAGCTTGTCGTTGAGGTCTGAACCGGAAATGGAGCTGGCGTCGGTTTCGACACCATTCAGCAGGATGGTAGCCAAGGGTCAGTAATAAGGCTCAGCGTGAGACTAAAGGCTTGACAAGATGTGGTCAAGCTGTGACCAGCCTTGCGGTGCCAGATAAGTCAATGGCACAGGTTGAAATCGGTGGCATCAACAATGTGACCTTCCAGTGCTTGCCATCACAGGCGATCCGTTTCAGCGTTGTCTGTGAATTTGCTGACATTTGCCACACTGCTGTCGCTCAGAACTCCCTCAGGGACTCCGTCCTGTCCCTTAAGCCTCCCATCAACAGCTGCAGGTAGCTCACTTTGCGCAACTTGATATTGGCAGTCAGGCTCATCCCCACCTGCAGGGGCAGGACTTGTCCATCTTTAAGCACAAGTGATTGACTTTTTAATTGAATGTCCACCGGGAAGCTGTAACCGGAGACCCCTGTTGTGGGATCTGGAGGTAATGCGTCGGATCCAATCTTGCGTACAACTCCCTCTAAAACGCCAAAATCAGTTGCGCGATAGGAGTCAACACTCAGGTCGCTCGGCTGTCCTTGATGGATAAAACCAATCTTGTTGCTGGGCACGGCCACGCGTGCCTCGAGGGTGTCAATCGGAACGATCGTCATCACCGGTTCGCTTCCTCGAGCCACAAAACCTCTGGCGGATGGCTTCAGATCGAAGACGATGCCGTCAACCGGTGAACGGATCTCCTGATACCGCAGCTTCACCACCTGGCCCGTTCGGTCACTTCCCAGTCTCGATAGCTCGCTTTTCAGGGTCTGAATCTGCTGGTCGAGCAGCGAGAGCTGCCGGTCGCGGTCCACGCTGACCTTCTCCAACTGTCCCTTCACTTGCTGGACGCGGTCGGCCTGTTGAAGCAATTGAATTTCCGGCGATGCCCCCTGTTCCGCCAGATTTCGATAGCGGTCCAGCAACTCCTGTTGGAGCACCAGGTTCTCCCGCAGCACGCGCTGCTCCGTGCTGTTCAACTCCTGATACTGCAGCCGTTCCTCTTGTTTGAGCTCCAGTTGTTCCTGCTTCAGAGCGATGGTCTCATCCAGGCTTTCGCGGAGGTCGAGATCTGCCTCAGTGTCCAGCCGGAGCAGGATCTGATTGGCTTTCACCTGTTGCCCTTCCGTCACAAGGATGTCCTGCACCACCCCACCCACCGGCATCTGAATGTCCTTCACTGACCCCAGCGGTTCCAACTTTCCTGGTGCCACCACCACCTCATCAGTTTTGGCGATGGCCAGCCAGGCAATGGCAAAGCCTGCAGTGGCAAGCAACGTCCAGATTGTCGCCTGCAGCCAGGATCTTGAGGGTCGCAGCAGTTCACTGGTCTCCGGTGCTGCATCCCGTCCGAGCGGCTTGAAACCGTCACGGTTGTCGGAACCACCGGTTGGTGTGATGTTGTTCATTCCGACTCCTGCTGGCGATACAGCGCGTAGTAACGGCCCTTGGCTTCCATCAGCTCTTGGTGTGTGCCCTGCTCAACCACAGCCCCTTGGTGCATCATCACGATTTGATCGGCGCGTTTCACGGTGCTGAGGCGGTGGGTGATGTAGAGAACCGTGCAGTCCTGCAGGCGTAACCGCAGGTTCTCGCTGATGCGCCGTTCGTTCTCATAGTCCAGGGCGCTGGTGGCCTCGTCCATGATCACCAGCTTGGGCCGGCTGAGCAGAGTCCGTGCAATGGCCACCCGTTGACGTTGCCCCCCGCTAAGGCCAGCGCCACGTTCACCGACATCACTGCTGTAGCCCTCTGGCAACTCCATGATGAACTCATGGGCGCACGCCACTTCGGCTGCCGCCACAACCTCTTCACTGCGGGCATCTGGAGATGTCAGGGCAATGTTGTCCTGCACGCTGCCGGAAAACAGCAGTGGATCCTGAGGCACGATGCCGATCTGCCTGCGCAGGGAATACAGCTCAACCTTGGCGATGTCGTAGCCGTCGATTAGCACGCGTCCCTCGCCTGGGGCGTAAAGCCGTGAGAGCAGCTTCATCAGGGTGCTTTTTCCGCTGCCGCCCTGACCGACGACCGCCACGAAG
>ERZ802822.1820-NODE-1820-length-12465-cov-6.550452_pt1 | contig 12465 bp, 10 predicted proteins | sample MGYA00345649_ERZ802822 | MGnify/ENA primary metagenome ERZ802822 (study PRJEB30503, sample SAMEA104212359) | marine metagenome | biome: Westerlies Biome; feature: [SRF] surface water layer (ENVO:00010504) within the epipelagic zone...; material: water...
CATGTTAAGTTTTTCCATAATAGAAGCTATACGTTCGGAGGCAAACATTCTTAATAAAGAATCCTCCAATGAAAGATAAAAAGCGCTTGATCCTGGATCACCCTGCCTACCTGACCTTCCTCGTAATTGATTATCAATCCTTCTTGACTCATGTCTTTCTGTCCCAATAACATGAAGACCACCACTATCTATAACTTTTTTATTTAAATTCTCCCATTCAGTTATATTATCTCCTTGTTTTCCTCCTAGTACTATATCGGTTCCCCTGCCAGCCATATTTGTTGCAATTGTCACACCACCTAATATTCCTGCATTTTCAATAATCATTGATTCTTTCTCATGTTGTTTTGCATTCAAAACATTATGAGATATTTTTTCTCTATTTAGTTCTTTAGATAAATATTCTGAAGATTCTATTGATGCTGTTCCAATTAGTACAGGCTGATTATTTTTTTTGCAGATTTTTACATCCTCAATAATTGCATCATACTTTTCCTTCATAGTTAAATAAACGAGATCTCCAAAATCTTTTCTTATCATTTTTTTGTGCGGCGGAATAATTATTACTTCAAGCTTATATATTTCTTGAAATTCTTGTGATTCTGTATCAGCAGTACCTGTCATACCAGAAAGTTTTTCATATAGTCTAAAATAATTTTGGAAAGTTATTGATGCTAATGTTTGGTTTTCATTTTCTATAGTTAAATTTTCTTTTGCTTCTATCGCTTGATGAAGACCTTCACCCCACCTTCTTCCTGGCATTTTCCTTCCAGTGAATTCATCTATAATTATTATCTTTGAATCCTCAACTATATAATCAATATCTTTTAAAAACAGATGGTGTGCACGAAGCGCTGTTCCAATATAATGTAGTAAATTTATATTATTTGGATCATATAAACTTTCGTCTTGATTTATTATCTTAATCTTAATTAATAATTTTTCATATGATTCATGACCGTTTTCCGACAAGTAAGCTTGCTTTGACTTTTCATCTAAAAAGAAGTCGCACTTTTCGTCTTCCTCGCTTCCTTTTTTTAGATGTTTTACTATGCTATTAATCTTCTTATATAGTATTGAACTTTCGCTTGTTGCACCAGATATTATGAGTGGTGTTCTTGCCTCATCAATTAATATAGAATCAACTTCATCAACTATCGCAAATGTTAATTCGTTTTGCGTTTTATCCTCTTTTGAGTAAACCATATTATCTCTTAGGTAATCAAAACCAAATTCATTATTAGTTCCATAAATTATATCTGATAAATATGCATTTTTTTTATCCTCGAGTTTTTGCTCTGACAATATAACACCTGTAGAAAGGCCTAAAAAATTATATAATGTTGACATCCATGCACAATCTCTATTTGCCAAATAATCATTAACAGTAATTATATGAACTCCATTTCCTGTTAATGCATTAAGATACGCAGGCAATGTTGCTACTAGTGTTTTACCTTCTCCAGTTTTCATTTCTGCAATTTTGCCATAATGAAGTGCTATACCACCAAGAATCTGCTCGTCAAAATGCCGCATTTTCATTACCCTATCTGAAGCCTCTCTTACTAGTGCGTAAGCATATGGTAAAATTTCATCTAGACTTTTGCCATTTTTATACTCTTCTTTAAGTTTAGCAGTGCTATTCGGGAAATCATTATTATTAAATTTTGAAATTTCATTTGAAAAGGAGTTGACACTATTTAAAATTTTTTGATAATTTTTTAGTATCCTATCGTTTCTACTTCCAATAATTTTTTTCAAAACATTCATATATATGCCTTTAGATTTTCTAATCTCTTATAGAAAATTTTTCTTTGTAATGAATAAATTTTTTTGGATCTATATTTTTATTGTTTTTAAGAACCTCAAGATGTATATGAGGCCCTGTTGAATGCCCTGTTGAGCCCATTTTTGCAATAATCTGACCTTTTTTAACTTTTTCACCCTTCTTAACTATGTTTCTGTTATTGTGAGCATATTTTGTCGTATATCCATTTAAATGGCTAATTTCAACCACATTTCCATAGCCATATTTTTTTCCTGAAAAAATAACTTCCCCAGCCGCAAGAGAGAATATATCTGTTTCCATTTTATGTGCTATATCTATACCTTTATGAAAATGTATTTTTTTTGAAAATGGGTTTTTCCTATTTCCATAGTCAGATGATATGTATCCTTTTTTTGTAGGAAAACCTGTGGGTAGAAATTGCTCCTTCATCTCCATATTATTTACTATTTTAAATAAGTATTTAAGGTTATTTTCTTTTATTGATAAATCTATAAGCATCTTGTCTAAGTATTTATCAAAATCTGAATTATATTCAAATTCAATATTAATTTTATTTGTTCCACCTATATACCTTGATTCTTTAAAGTTAAATTCTTTTTTATTAATTTTCCCAATACTTGATATTTTGTGGCCTAATGCATTGAGACCCTCAATTTTAGAAGACATAATTATTAATTTTTGAGAAAAAAACTGCATTTTATCCTTATTTTCTTGTTTAACTAGTTGAATTTCATTTTTATATTTTTCTAGCTCAAAAACTGTTTCGTCAAAGAGGTCCTTGTACCCAATTTTGTATCCATATATATATATTGATGAACTTAACAAAAAAACTAGAGATGATATCAAGAAACCAATTATAATAATAAATGTTGAACCATTAATCTTATATGATGATGATTTATTTTTACTAGATTTGAAAATTATTATTTGCATTTTTTTTAAATTTTATTAAAGATTATCATTATACAACTAATTTATGTTAATAATATTATATATATGAAAAAACTTAGTAGCCAAATTGATATTAGTATATTAGAAAAAGCTAAAATACTTGAAATGATAACAAAGTATATGACTAAATATACAAATTCTCAAACAATCTGTTTTGCTTGCAATATTTCAGACAGTATTTTAATTTTAGGGGCAACTAATAGCTCTAATCTTAACTCTGCTAGGAATTACCAGCGAGAAATCTTAAAAGATGTAAATTCCGAGTTTTCTAGTTTACTAAACAAAGAAGTAAAAAAAATTAAATTTAAAATTATCAAAGATCCTTATATTTAATTAAACTTCAGCATTGCTATATGCATCTATATAGTTTATAGGCAATTCTTCAGATGATTTATACCCTACTTCTTCCCAGGCATCTTGGGTTTCTAATAATTTTCTAAGTAACTTATTATTTAGATCATGCCCAGATTTATAACCTTCAAAAGATCCAATTAAACTTTTACCAAGCAAGTATAAGTCTCCAACGGCATCTAAGATTTTATGCTTAACAAATTCATCTTCATATCTTAATCCATCTTTATTTAGAACTCTATGATCATCAACAACAACAGCATTTTCTAAGCTTCCACCCAATGCTAGATTTTTAGATCTTAATAATTCGACATCCCTCATAAATCCAAATGTTCTTGCTCTGCTTACTTCTTTAACAAATGATACTGTTGAAAAATCTAATACTGCAGAATGAGTTTTATCATTAAATACAGGATGATCAAATCCAATAGTAAAAGCGACTTTAAAGCCCTCAAAAGGCGCGAATTTTACCCATTTTCCAGTGACGTCATCTTTAACTTCAATTGGTTTCAATATTCTAATAAATTTTTTTGATTTTGCTTGCTCTTTAATACCAGCTGACTGAAGAAGAAAAACAAATGGTCCTGCACTACCATCCATTATTGGAACTTCCGGGCCATCAAGTTGTATATATAAATTATCAATTCCTAGACCAGCAATAGCAGAAAGAAGGTGTTCAACTGTTGAAACTCTGGCTGTTTTCGATATTAATGTTGTGGAAAGAGTAGTGTCTCCCACATTTTTTGGGCAAGCCTTTATTTCAATTTTCGGCTCAATATCTGTTCTAACAAATATTATTCCAGTTTCTGCTGGAGCAGGAATCAGAGTCAATGTTATTTTTTTTCCTGTATGAAGTCCGATACCTGTAGCTTTGATAGTGTTTTTTATTGTTCTTTGATTAATCATGATTATTTATTTTTATTAGTTATTTTATATGAGTTTACTATCTATAACAAAATTTATAGATATTATAGGGATTATGCACATATTATGCCAATGTTATATTTTGTATGCTAATATTATTAATTAATTATAAAATAAACTCCTAAATAGCTTCTTTGCTGCGTGAGTGAAATCTTCATTTACTGGGTCTATTTGAGGGTTAAGCTGCTTTTGTGCATATAATAGCAAACCTACGCTAGTAGCATATTCAGGGTTTTTCACGATATCCTCTGATCCCCCAAATAAATATTGTGGTATTCCAATTCGTACTTGCTTATGAAATATTTCTTCTGCAAGATCTTCAATACCTTCTGCTTTTGAACTTCCGCCTGTAAGAACTACACCGGCAGGTATTTTTTCTTCAAAACCACTTTGAGAAATCTTCTCATTTATGAAATTAAAAACCTCTTGGTACCTCAAACTCATAACCTCAACTAGTGTATATCGTTGTATAGATCTAGGTGCTCTATCACCTACTCCCGGAACTTCTATAATATCATCGCTGGATAATTCATTAGCTATACATCCATGTGTGATTTTAAGTTCTTCTGCATTATATGTGGATGTTTTTAATGCTTGAGCAAGATCATTTGTAACTTGATCTCCACCCAATGGAACAGATGAGGTAAATTCTATAGCTCCGTTACTAAATATTGCTATATCAGTTGTGCCTCCTCCAATATCAACCAAACATACACCAAGATCTTTTTCATCTTCGGTTAGTACTGACATACTAGAAGCTAACTGCTCTAGGACAACGCCCTCAGGCTCAATTGAACATTTCTTTATGCATTTCTCAATATTATCTCTTGCATTTTTTGCTCCTGTTACTAAATGATATCTTCCATCAAGAGCAATTCCTGACATGCCAAGAGGGACTTTAATTCCATCTTGACCATCTATTTCGTAGTCTTTTGCAAGCACGTGTAAAATTTCTTGATCATTTGAGAGAGTGATGGCTTTAGCAGATTCTTCCACAGATTTTAAGTCTTGGCTTGATACTTCTTTATTGTCTGAAATTGCTGCTCTACCTGTAGCATTAAAACTTTGTATATGTTTTCCTGAAATACTTACATGCGCGGAATGAATCTTATATCCACTAACTAGTTCAGCTTCTTCAATTGATTTTCCAATTGATTGAACAGTTGAATTTATATCAATTACAACCCCTCTTTTCATGCCTAAAGATTTTGAACGCCCAACTCCGAGAAAATCAATTTCATTATCCTCATTAATAGAGCCAACAATAGCTTTCACATATGAAGTTCCTATATCTAAACCAACTATTAAATTTTTATCATTTTTCGCCATAATCCACCAACTTTATTTCCACCCAACAGAAAATCCATTTGAATACCTCATGTCAATATACCGCATTTTACTTAAATCGCTACTATTTAGTGTTTGGTAAACTTTGAAAAATATATCAATTTTTTCTTTAACATTTTTAGATCCAAGCTTAATAGTAATGCCTGATGATAAAATAACAGATATAGACCTAATATCATCTTCTATAATTTTCATAACTTTCTCATTTATATTATGTCTTATAAGATCATTTGAAAATAAAGAAAGATACTCGAAAATAATTTTATTTTTATTATTATTTGAAATCAATATTGGAAATTTATTATTTTTTTTATTTGCAGTAAAAATTTCTCCATATTGATTTAAATAATCTTTATTATTCCATATAGCAATAGGAACATGTTCTGTTACAAATATTATAATTTTATTTGGATAGGATCGTCTAATATTTGCGGAGCTAATCCAATCAATATTCTCTATTTTGCTTTGCAAATAATTAATATCCACATTAAAAAAAGATTTTGATCTCACATATTTCTTCGCTACTTCTCGTATATCATCCACACTTGAATTTTCTATATTTTTTAAATCAATAGTTATATCTGTAATCTGAAAATATATTTTTTCATTATTAAAATTATTTTTTATAATAAATGCAATAATAATTATTATAATTAGTAATAATATAATTGTAATTTTTTTTTTAAAAATCATAGAGTTTAATCAAAAGACGTATCTAAAATTTTTAGTACTAGATCATCAAAATTTATATTATTTTCTTTGGCTGCCATAGGTAATAAACTATGTTCCGTCATACCTGGAACTGTATTTATTTCTATCACCCATGGTTTTTGTTCTTTTTCATCTAATATAATATCAACACGTCCCCACCCGTCGCATTCTAATGCTTTAAATGTTTTTAATGATAGTTCTTTCATATGCTCTTCGATATCTTTAGATAATTTTGAAGGGCAAATATACTTCATTTTTTTTGAATTGTACTTTGCATTATAGTCATAAAATTTACCTGGTGGTTCTAATTTAATTGCTGGTAATGCATAATTATTTAGTATTCCAATTGTATATTCATTTCCCTTTATATATTCCTCCAATATAAAATCATTGCTTATTTTTGTATTATCTAATATAGCTTTCTTACAATCTTTTTCATTTTCAACTATATGTACTCCAATACTAGAGCCTTCTGAAGAAGGTTTTATTACAAATGGATAATTAAAACTTGCTTCTATTTCTTCAATATTTGTCTTGCTATTAATTTGTTTATATTCTGGTGTTGGTATGAGGTTTTCTAAAAGGATTTCTTTAGTATATCTTTTGTTCATGCAAGCCTTCGAGGACTTACTACTACTACCAGTATATGGAATAGATAGTTTATCAAGATATGATTGTATTTCTCCATCTTCTCCGCCTTTACCGTGTAAAACTATAAATACTCTTTCTGGTGATATTTTTTTTATATTCTCAATATTATTTTTATCTAAGTCTAATTCTAATGCATCAACTCCTGAAGATATTAATGAATTATATACACTTTTTCCTGATACTAGAGATATCTCTCTCTCGTTTGACCAGCCGCCCATTATTACAAGAACTTTTCCATATGTTTTCATCATTGTTTAATACCTATAAATTGCACTTCTGTCTCTAAATATATATTCTTCTCTTCATGCACCTTCTTTTGTATATAACTGATTAATTCTTCAACATCATTTGATTTAGCATTTTTCTCTGTAATAATAAAATTAGCATGTTTTTTAGATATGTAAGCTCCCCCAATTCGATAACCTTTTAGTCCTAATGAGTCTACTAAGTTGGCAGCATATAAATTTTTTGGATTTTTAAAAACAGATCCACAACTTGGCAAACCTGTAGGTTGCTTAATTCTTCTATCTTTTAAAAATTTTTTTATTATATCTAATGAATCATTTAATTCATTTAATTTTAAGTCGAATGTTGCGCTTATAAAAAAATTATCATCCTTTAACTTAACATTTCTATAACTTACATCAAATTCTAGTCTATCTTTTTCAACTAATATACCTTTTCTGTTCATTAAAATTACTTTTGAAACATTCTCCCATATGTTACCACCATAGCACCCCGCATTCATTCTTAATGCTCCTCCAAGTGTTCCAGGTATTCCACAAAGAAATTCTAAACCTTTATAGTTTTTTTTTGCTGTGATTTGAGCAATTTTCATACAGGATAAACCAGCTTCAAAAACAAATTGTTTGTTATTATTCAAGTAATAGTTATTGAGTGATTTTTTTAAACATACGACAAATCCTTTTATTCCGTTGTCACGAATAAGTACATTACTTCCATTGCCTATAAAAGTTATTTTTTCATCATTTAGCAAACTTAAAAAAACTTTTAAATCTTCTACGTCATATGGTTCAAATAAATATTCTGCTTTTCCACCTACTTTCCACGTATTATAATTTTTCAAAGATATATTTTCTTTTAGATTTCCTCTAATTTTCTTCTTAATTTTATAAATATTTTTCATTTTAATTTAAAGTATTTTTATAATAATTAACAAATTTTGAAATATTTCCTGCACCCATAGTTAATAAAATATCTTTATCTTTTATTATCATATTTATATAATCTGACAGTTCTTTTTCTGAGTTTAATAGCACTACATTTACTTTATATTTTTTAATTTCCGCTACTAGTGCTTCTGAGGTAATATTTTCTATAGGTTTTTCGTTTGCTGGATATATATCCATTAGAATTAAATTTTGAACATTTTTTAATATATCTACGAACTGATTGAAATGTTCTGCTGTTCTGGAATATCTATGTGGCTGGAAAACTGTTATCACCCTTCTATTAGCCCAAACTTTATTGATTGTTTCAATAACTTCTTTCATCTCTGACGGATGATGTCCGTAATCATCTATCCAGGTAAAGAAATTGTTATTTACTTGAAAATTGCCTATTACTTCAAATCTTCTACTGATACCAGGAAAATTTTCTATAGCCTTTTGTATAGTTTTTATTGGAACACCTAATTCTCTACATACGGCTAGTGCTGCCAATGAATTTGAGGCGTTATAGTGTCCTGGCATATTTAACCTTATTTCATACTCTTTTTCATTTTCAATATATAAATACTTTGAAGGTATCGAATCAAAATTAATTGACTTTGCTTTGTAATCAGCGCTTATATCTATTCCAAACGTCTTTACTGGTCTTGATACCTTGCTAATTATTGATTTGGTATTGATATCATTTATATTTAAAAAGCACAATCCATAAAATGGTAAATTATTTATAAATTCTAAGAAATTTTTCTTAAGTACATCAAAGCTATTTTCATGATTCTCAAGATGATCTTTGTCGATATTGGTAATAACTGACATTAATGGCTGTAGATGTAGAAATGAAGCATCGCTCTCATCGGCTTCAGCGATCAGATAGTCGCTAGAACCTAACTTTGAGTTTTCTGAATTAATAATTTTTCCACCGATTATATAAGTGGGGTCATAATTAGCCTCATTGAGAATATGAGAGAGTATTGAAGTTGTTGATGTTTTTCCATGTGTACCTGCAATAGCAATACCATAACTAAATCTCATTAATTCAGCTAACATCTCTGCTCGCTTTATTATTGGGATATTTAGATCTTGCGCATATTTATATTCAACATTGTCGCCTTTAATAGCGCTTGATACCACAACAACATCTTTTGATAAAATATTATCTTTATTATGTCCTATAGAAATAACAATACCTTTACTAATAAGTGAATCGGTAGTTTTTGAAGAATTTAAATCTGATCCTGAAACAATATAACCTAAATCAGATAATATTGAAGCTATACCTGACATACCACTTCCGCCAATACCAATAAAATGTATTTTTTTTACCCTACTCATGATTTTATTTTTTAAATCACTTTTCATTTTAATTATTTTCTATTTCACTAATTATTTCATCGCAAATATTTTTTGTAGCATCTTTTTTATTCAGTTTTAAAATATTTTCTGATAAAGACTGTTTTAATTCTGGATTCTCTATAAATGACTTAATTATGCTCGCTAAGTGATCATGCGTAAAATTTTTTTGATTAATTACAATTGCTGCATCATGACTTTCCAAGTACCTACTATTTTTCATTTGGTGGTTATCTGTCGCATATGGAAAAGGAACTATTATAGATGCAATTCCTAAATTCATTAGTTCTGTTAATGTTATAGCGCCTCCCCTACATATAATAATATCGCACCATTCGTAAACATTGATCATGGGATCAATATATTCTCTTATATCAATATTTACGTCAATATTTCTATATTGATCGGTTGCAGTTTTAATTGTTTTTCCTGTCTGATGTATAACATTAATTTCATATTTCGTAGTTTCTTTTAAACTATATATTGTTTTAGGTATTACTTCGTTGAATATCTTGGCTCCAAGACTCCCTCCTACCACTAAAATATTAATTTTTTTTTCAGATTTTATTTTTACTTTTTTGTTAATATTTTCATACCTACTTGGATTTCCTAAATATTTATATTTTATATTTTTTAAATTCATTGGAAAACCCAATATAACTTTTTTAGATAAATGCCTTAAAATATTATTAGCCATTCCAAATATTATATTTTGCTCATGAATTACAATTGGTATTCTTAAAAGATAAGAAGCTATGCAACAAGGAAAGCTAATATAGCCTCCCATAGATAAAGCAATCTGAGGTTTATATTTTCTAATTAAGACAATAGATTGGATTATTGCTCTTAACAAGCTAAATGGAAGCTTTATATATGCAAGTAACCCTTTCCCCCTTAAGCCAGAAAAGTTTACGTATTCTATTAGTATTTCAGCTTCTGGCACTATCTTATTTTCTATACCTTTTTTAGTACCAACCCACAATACTGAAAAGCCATTCTGAATCAGTTCTTTTGCTATAGAAATTCCAGGGTAAATATGTCCACCTGTACCAGCTGCAAAAATTACTATTTTATTTTGGTCGCTATTCATGTATTACCTTAATGAACTATTTAAGCTTTGCTTATAAACATCTCTATATATTCTTAATACTATAGTTATTGATAATATAGAAACTAAATAATTACTTCCACCATAACTAAAAAAAGGCATAGCTAATCCCTTAGTTGGAGCGATTCCAAGTGTTACAGCCATACTTAAGAAAGCCTGCAATGTAATAAATATTCCAATTGCATATGATAAATAGCCTTGAAATATTAAACCAACTCTTAAAGCTTTATCTCCTACAAAAAAACACTTCTTGATAAATAAATAAAATAAAATAATTGTAAATACAACTCCAAATATGCCAAGTTCTTCAGCGAGGATAGCAAATATAAAATCTGTATGTGCTCCATATAGATATGAAAGTTTCGTTGTGCTAGCACCCAGGCCTTTCCCAAAAATTCCTCCACTTCCAATTGCCATTAATGACCAGCATAGATGATATCCATCACCCAAATAATCACTGCATGGTTCAATTAAATTAAATCTCGATAATCTTTCTGGGCTAAGATATATCAAGATAGAAGCTCCTATTGCTCCTGAAAAAAATAATGTCATAAGGTGAAAAATCTTAGCTCTTGCAATAAACAGCATGACGAAAGTCATTAGAAATATGACTGCTGTTGATCCAAAATCAGGCTGCTTCAAAAGAAGAATAGCACTAATAAAAAAACATAATATTGGAATTATAAAAATCTCAAATTTGTGAATATTTTTTTTATTGTAATCTAAGTATGCACACAGCCAAATTACATAGAATAATTTAAAAAATTCGGATGGTTGAATATTAAGCCCACCGTAGCTTAACCACCTAGTACTATTATTTACAGTTTTACCTATATCAGGCATAACAACTAAAACTAGTAAAAATAGAAAAAATAGTAAAAACACTTTGTAATTTTTTTTTAAATTTTCTGAACTTAAGAATAAAAAAAAAGAACATGCAAAAACACTAAAAATTAAATAACCTATTTGCTGAAAACTATAATAAAATGGTTCACCATAATTTTTATAAGATAATTCTATTGATGATGTTGTTAAAAAGTTAAATAAACAAAAATCAATTGTGGTAAAACATGAATCAATTAAATCGACAGATCATTTCTTCTCAAATAATGAGCAGAAAGTAATTGATAAGGTGAAAAAGTACGTCGCTATTGATTAACAGAAAATTTTGCCCGCCACAGAACTTCTTAAGCATCCAGTTGTACTTGGAAAACTAGAGTGAAGCCCTCTCAAAGTCCTAACGGATATATATGCAAAAGCTTGAGATTCAACATAGTCTCCATCGATGCCATAATCATCAATAGGTTGTATTATTAAATTTTTAGGAGTTCTTGTTTTAATTCTTTCTATTAAGTTTGTATTTTTCCGCCCACCTCCACAAACTAAAACTCTCAATAAGTTGTCTTTTGCTTTGGATAAAAAAGAAAAAAGTCCAGTTTCTATTATTTTAGCTGTAAAGTCAGTTAATGTTGCCGCTCCATCTTCTAAACTTAAACCCCTTACAAATCCTAAACTAAAATCTTTTGTATCAAAAGATAATACGTTTTGATTGTGTCTATTATCAAAATTTTCAATTAAATTATAAAAACAGAATATTATGAGCCCTTTTCCTGAGAATGTAAGATTTGTTTCAACGCAAAGATTTATGGTGGGTGGTCAAAGTTCAGGCAATTTATCAAACTTTAATTTAGCTCTTCACGTAAATGATAGTCTAGAGAATTTATTATCAAATCTAAAAATACTTAAAAATTATTATCATTTACCATCTGAACCAGTATGGATTAATCAGACTCATTCCTCTATTTGCATTAATGCTGACTCAATAAATTCCATAGTTGAAGCGGATGCAAGCTATACTTCAAAATCTGGAGTTGTTTGCGGAATTATGACGGCGGACTGTTTACCAGTTTTTGTTAGTAAAAAGGACGGCTCAATGGTTGGCCTTGCTCATGCAGGCTGGAGGGGTTTGATTTCAGGAGTGGTTGATAATTTAATTGAAGCATTTGAATCTCAAGGACATGAAATGGTTGTTCACCTTGGCCCTGCAATTTCAATGAGTTTTTTTGAAGTTGGTGAAGAGGTTAGAAGCTTAT
>ERZ802822.1821-NODE-1821-length-12458-cov-20.021888_pt1 | contig 12458 bp, 14 predicted proteins | sample MGYA00345649_ERZ802822 | MGnify/ENA primary metagenome ERZ802822 (study PRJEB30503, sample SAMEA104212359) | marine metagenome | biome: Westerlies Biome; feature: [SRF] surface water layer (ENVO:00010504) within the epipelagic zone...; material: water...
TCTTTTTACGAACTCTGTAATTAATTGAGTGTGTCGAGAAGACTCTTGTCTAATATCTAATTTTGCTAAATTAATTCCAAAACATTTTGCTCTTCTCATTAAATCTAATAATTCACCACTAGCTAAATTTTCATTATTATTTTGTTCTAAAGATTGTCTAACAACTCTTAAAGGTTTTAATATTTCTTCTTTAGAATTAAGTAATTTTTTTTGATCTAAAGGTTTTTTGTTTACTAAATGTTGCTCAATCATTCTATGAGTTATTCTCATTTTATCTCTTAATGGTCTTAAGAAAACTCTATAAGGTTCATATGACTTACCAGTTTTCTTTAGAATTTGTTTTGAGCATTTTTCCATTGAATATGATCTAATTATTTTAGTTAAAGTTTTTTCATATAATTTTGCTGCCTCCCATCTTGAAAGTAAAATAACCTCTTTTGTTACTTTAGCAGTAACGTTAGGATTACCGTCTCTGTCTCCACCCATCCATGAACCAAACTCAATTGGATTAAAGTTTTTAGGCAATCCTTTATCCATATTTTGAACAAATATGGAGTTTAATCTTCGATAAACCTTTGGAATTGTATCCCACAAACTATCCTCAATAATTGCTAAGCCCCATCTAGCTTCATCAAATGGTGATGGTTTTACTCTTTTTAAATCATCTGTATTCCAAATAATTGTAAACTCATCGAAAAGTTTTTTATCTAATAATTTCAGTTTAGAGGGATAATTTTTTAAAAGATCTCTTTGCTCAAGTATTTCAGTAATTTTATGATATTTTTGAATTAAGGTTCTTCTTTTTACTTCAGTTGGATGTGCGGTTAATACAATACCGATATTTAGATTTTTTGCATGATTATATATTTTGCTGTCTGAAATATTCTTATTGTTAAAAAGATCTTCAAAAATTTCTTCAATAAATAAATTGCTATTATTGATTTTTTTTTTATTATTTTCATATTCATTTAAACTTCTAGATGCATCAATCGACTCTGCTAAATTTATCAAATTCATAAAATGTGAAAAAGCTCTAGTTAATTTAAACGTATTTTTTGAATTTAAGCCTTTAATAGTACGAATAATTTTTCGGTAAGAATGTTTGCTATTTAAGTTTGTTTTATTCGCCTTAGAAAGTTTTCTTATTTTTTCAACTAATTCGAAAAATTTATCACCCTCTTGATCTTTTAAAACTTTTCCAAGTATATTCCCTAAATACCTAACATTCTCTCTGAGGAGTTTTGTAGGTATTCTTTCATAGTAAAGGTCTCTTTTTTGCATTTTACTCACGATTTATTCTGAAATTACTGTTGATTTTTGTTCTCCTAAATAATCTACCTTTAAATGCATTTCATCTCCATTTTTCAAAAATTGAGGCGGATTCATTCCAAGCCCAACACCTGGTGGTGTACCTGTGGTAATAATGTCTCCAGGCATTAAAGTTATAAAATTACTTAAATGCGAAATTAAGTAATTAAAATTAAATATCATTAAACTGGTGTTGCCTGTTTGATGCCTTTTGCCATTTACATCCAATGAAAGATTTAGATTATCAATATCTTTAATATCATCTTTTGTTACTAAATAAGGTCCAAGAGGTCCAAATGTGTCTCCTGATTTACCTTTTACCCACTGACCACCTTTTTCTTTTTGCCATTCTCTTTCACTGATATCGTTACAAATACAATAGCCAAAAATAAATTCCTGAGCTTTATCTTCATTAACTCTTTTTGCTTTTTTTCCAATAATCATTGCTATTTCGACTTCATGATCTAATTTTTGTGAGTTTTTTGGAATGATCACTTCATCATTTGAACCTATAATTGAATGAACAGATTTATTAAACACAACTGGAAATTTAGGTGGCTTTGCACCAGTTTCCTCTGCGTGTTCTTTATAATTTAATCCTATAGCAAAAAAATTTCCAGGATTTGAAATACAAGCACCTATTCTTACATCAGGGTCTATTTCAGGTAATGTGTCAAGATCTAGTTCTTTAATTTGATTTATTGTATTAAAATTTAATGTGTTTGGATTGAAATCATCAAAATGCTTTGAAAGATCTCTAATTTTATTTTGATGATCTAAGATAGCTGTCGTCTCTTTATTTTTTTCACCTACTCTTAATAACTTCATTTTTGCAATAGAATAATTAACCCTTTATACCTAAATGAGTGTATTTAACATTTAGATAATCTTTTATTGCCATGGATCCACCTTCTCTTCCATATCCACTTTGTTTAATTCCTCCAAAAGGTGCTTCGGCAATTGCAACAAAGCCTGTATTAACAGCAACAGATCCTGTCTCTAGTTGTTCAGATGCTAAATGAGCTGTTTCCATTGAGTTTGTACAAACATAACTACACAATCCTAGCTCATGATTATTGGCTCTTTCAATTACTTCATCAAAAGATTTAAAAGATAACATAGGAACTAAAGGTCCAAAGGGTTCTTCTTTCATTATGGTGAAGTCATCTTTTACCTCATCGAAAATTGTTGGTTCATAAAAAAATCCTTTGTTAAAACCAGCTGGTCTTTTTCCGCCCAATAGAACTTTTGCTCCTTCTTGTTTAGTTTTTTCAACTAATGCTTCAACTTCATTTAATCTTTTTTGGGTTGTTAATGGACCTAATTGAGTATCAGGATCCATACCATTGCCAATTTTTAATTTTTTTGTTTTTTCTATAAATAAATCTATAAATTCATTTTTCTTATTTTCATGAATATAAAATCTATTGGGTGAAATACATACTTGTCCATTATTTCTAAATTTAGCAGCAATTGCCATATCAGTTGCTTTCTTTACATCAGCATCATCAAATACAATGAAAGGTGAATGGCCGCTTAATTCCATTGTAACTCTTTGAACTTTGTCTGCAGCTTGTTTTAGTATTAGTTTTCCAACTCTGACTGAGCCAGTAATTGAAATTTTTTTAATAATATCAGATTGGATTAATTGAGAAGCTATACTTGGTGGGTCGCCTGATAACAAATTAATTACTCCAGGTGGAACGCCACATTCTCTACAAATATCTACTAATTCCATGACTATGCCAGGTGTAATAGTGTCAGGTTTAATTATTACTGAACAGCCTGCTGCAAGAGCTGTAGAAATTTTTCTTGCAGCTAAAATAAGAGGGAAATTCCAAGGTGATAATGCTGCAACAACTCCAACTGGTTGGTAATACACATGAACTCTTGTATCTTCAAACCTACTTTCTATTGTTTGACCAAAAATTCTTTTTGTTTCTTCTGCATTCCATTCAAAAATATCTGCTGCTCCATTTGTCTCTCCAATACCTTCTGCTAAAGGTTTTCCATTTTCTAAAGTCATCCATTTTGCAAGAAGATCTTTTTTTTCTCTTATTTTGTCAGCAATCTTTCTCAAAACATATGACCTCTGCCAAGGTGGAATTTTTCTCCAAACTTTTAATCCTTGTTCAGCTGACTGTAATGCACGTTGGACATCAGCAGAAGAAGCTTTTGAAGCATGACCTAAAACTTCTTCTGTTGCAGGATTAATAACTTCATATGTTTCATTGTTCGATGAGGGCGACCAATTGCCATCAATGAATTGTCCAAACTTTTCGTACATATTTTAATAAATTTTTAATATTGATAAAAAAATAATTCACAAATTTTTAACAAATATGTTTTAATCTTACAAATTAATAAAGGAGAAACTTATGGCTAAATTTATAATAATGGGAAAATATACTGCAAAAGGTCTTGGTGGTTTTGTAAGCAATCCAGATACAGATCGTAGAGCTGCAACAACTGCATTAAGTGAGTCTGTAGGTGCAAAACTTACAGGATACGCAGGTTTAAGAGGAGAATACGATTTTATGGTGGAGGTCGAGGGTACTTTTGAACAAGCTTCAGCTTCAGGAATGATTGCGGTTTCAAGTGGAGCTGTAACAGATTTTTCTGTTCATGAGGTTGTAGATTTAAATGCAATTGCTAAAATTGCTAACAAAACAGCTTCTGGATACAAGGAACCAGGAAAATAAAAAATAACCAAAGAAAGGAAAAAATATGGCAAAATATTATGTAATGGGGAATTATACGCCTCAAGCTTTTCAAGGTTTTATTAAAAATCCAACTCAAGACAGGTCTGCTGCAGTAAAAGCACTTACGGAATCTGCTGGGGGTAAACTAGAGTCGTTTGCTATAACAAGAGGTCAGTATGACTTTTGTGCAGTGACATCTGGTGATATGCCATTTGAAAACTTTGCTGGTGTTAAATTAGCTGTGGAAGCAAGTGGCACAGTTGAGAATATGGTTATTCTTGAAGAAATGGATATGAATAAAGCTGCTGAACAAGCTGCAAAATCAATGGCTGGTTACAAGCCTGCTGGATAAGTATTTATATTAACTTCCAGCTTAGAAAAGCTGGAAGTTAGCTAGCTTCAAATAAAGTAGGAAACATTTTTCCACCTAAACTATCACCCTCTTCATAACCACCATCTTGCATGGCTTTTCGATAATTATAACTTGTCCAGTCACCAACATAATTTATTTTAGTATCTTCTTTTGCAACTCTTAAAGTATAACGACTTAATGTTTTGTTTGGAATTGAAGAGCTTAAAGTTCCATGAAGAGTTCTCATATCAAATATAACGGCATCACCTAATTGGCAATCCCATTGTAAAAATTCATACTTATCTTTATTTCCTAAAATGTCTGGAGGAAGTTCATATTTTTTTCCATCAACCACACATTCATTTCCTTCAATTTTATGTCCATCCTTGAAAAGAACTCTTAAAAAAAGTTTATTCCACAAATGTGAACCTTTTACCCAAACCACTCCCTCATTTTTACCAGTAGGTTGGAGAGGCAACCAGAGAACACACATGGTTCCATCCATATCAAAATAACTTATATCGTGATGAAATGGTGTTGATGATTTTGATCCAGCTTCTCGTAAAAACCAATTATCCATTACTAGATTAATTTTTTTAGCACCCATTAGCTCTGAAGCTATTTTGGCATAAGGGGAATTATATACAAAATCTTTAAATTCAGGGACTAAATCCCACGTCCAATAATCCTCTAAATATTTAGGAACATTTTCTTCAATAGTATGAGATTTAAATCTAGGACTTGGATTTTTAATATCTCTATCAATACCTTTTTTTAATTTTTCTATCCATCGAACATCAAACTTATCTTTTAAAAATATCGCACCGTCATTTTTAAACTGCTTAATTTCATTGTTAGTTAGAATTTTGTCCATGATTTATGTTAAAATATAATATAAAAAAACATTAATGAAAACACTTACAGATACATTTGGAAGAAAATTTCCGTATATTCGATTATCTATTACTGATGTTTGTAATTACAAATGTACCTATTGTTTGCCCCAAGGGTATAAAAAAACACCTGGAGATACTAGAAGTTTTATGACAGGTGAAGAAATAGCAAGATTAACAAAAGCATTATCAGAATTAGGGGTTTGTAAAATACGCCTTACTGGTGGAGAGCCAACAGTTAGAAAAGATTTTTTTAATATCCTTAAGGATATGAAACAGAACTCAAATATTCCTAAAGTAACAATGACTACTAATGGTTATCGTTTAAATAAAATTGCTAAACAATTACATGAGTTTGGATTAGATGGAATTAATATAAGTATAGACAGTTTGAATAGAGAAACATTCAAAAAACTGACTGGTCATGATCGTCTTCTAGAAATATTAGAAGGAATAAAGATCCTACAGGAATTGAACTTTAAAAATATCAAAGTTAATGCCGTTTTACTTAAAGGTATCAACGATACACATGCAGATTTTGAAAAATTTGGAAATTTTATTAAAAATAACGAGATAGATTTTAGATTTATAGAATTAATGCAAACTGGAGATAATTTAGATTATTTTAAAAAAAATCATGTTTCTTCAAAAATATTTAGAGATTACTTAGAGAACAATAATTGGATTCATCAAACATTTGGTAAAGATGCAGGTCCATCATTAAATTTTATTCATCCTGATTATAAAGGTAAATTTGGTGTAATAGCTCCTTACTCTAAAGATTTTTGTAAAACATGTAATAGATTAAGGATTACTTCAAGAGGCGACTTACGATTATGTTTGTTTGGAAATACTGGAATTAGTATCAGACACCTGTTGCAAAATGATAGTCAAAAAAATGAGCTTGTAGATCTTATTTTAAAACAATTACATCTTAAAAAAGAATCTCACTATTTAGAACTTGGTGAAACAGGATTAACAAAAAATTTATCTACAACAGGTGGTTAATATGAAAAATTTAAAAATAATTAATCAAAATGAATTAAAAGATTGGGCTGATGAAATTTTTAAAAAGAATTCATTCAATATGGTTAATGTTTCATCAAAAAAAGAAACTTTTAGAAGAGCATTAGCTTCAGGAAAAATTTATGTTGGAAAAGAGGTTTTTGAATTAATTAAGAATAAAGAAATGCCTAAAGGAGACCCTATTACTTTGGCTGAAATTTCAGCTGTATTGGGTGTTAAAAAAACGAGTGAATTAATACCTTTGTGTCATCCTTTGCCAATCGATCATACAGCTACAAAAATTATCATGCATAATGAAGATAATTCTCTAGAAGTTTTTTGTGTTGTTTCGGCAGTTGCAAAAACTGGTGTTGAGATGGAAGCTATTATGGGCGTGAACGCAGCATTAATCACAATCTATGATTTAAGTAAAATAGTTAATCCTCATCTTAAAATTGATAACATCAAGCTATTAATTAAAGAAGGTGGAAAAAGTGGCTTATGGACAAACCCTGATGGTTTACCAAATTTTTTAAAAGATTTATTTTAAATTAAAAGATTAATGAAAATAAAAATTGAACTATATGGTGCTAGTAGAGATTTTAGCAGTCAAAACTCCTTAGATCTTAATCTAGATAATAATTCAACAATTAAAGATATTAGAAATGAGTTGATAAATTATTTAGATAAAAAATTTAGTGGAAATGAAAGTTATAAAAAAATTGTAAATTCATCAGCATTTTGCTCAGAAAATAATAATATCGTCAGCGACAATTATAAAATAAAAAATAACGAAAAAATTGCTATTATACCACCAATCGGAGGTGGTTAATGTTTCATACTAAAATTGTTAATTCTAAAGACTCTAAACTATTAATTACAGAGGCGGAAAATTTTATTTCATCTTCTGATTTTGGTGCTTCAATTATTTTTACAGGAACGGTAAGAAATCAAAATAACAATCAAACTGTTATTGGAATTACCTATGACAGCCATGATGAGCTTGTTATTAAAAGTTTTGAGGAGATTTATAATGATGCAGATCATAAGTTAAATATTAAAGATAAATCAGTATTTATTGAACATGCTAAAGGTTATTTAGAACTTGGAGAAATTAGCATTATAATTGCTGTTGCCTGCAAACACCGAGACGAAGCATATGTATTATCTAGATATATAATTGAAGAAATTAAAAAAAGATCTCCTATATGGAAAAAGGAACATTATGCAAATAATGAAAGTGCTTGGTTAAAAGGAAATCCTATAGTTCATGAAAAAAATTAAATATTCAGAAATTACCCCTGAAAAAATTTATAACAATAGAAGATCATTTATAAAATCTATTGGTTTTAGTGCCAGCTCTTTAGCTATAACTTCACTTCCTTTTGTTAATACCGCTTCAGGAAAAGAACAAGATAAACTTACAAGCTATAAAGATATTACAACTTACAATAATTATTATGAGTTTGGTACTTCTAAAGGTGACCCATACAAAAATTCACAAAACTTTAAGATAAAACCTTGGGATATAAGTATCGAGGGTGAAGTTGAAAAACCAATAAAATTATCAATGGATGAAATTTTGAAATCATTCACTTCTGAGGAAAGAATATATCGTTTAAGATGTGTTGAGGGTTGGTCAATGGTTATTCCATGGATGGGCTTTTCATTAAGTAAATTACTTTCTAAAGTTAATCCAACCAGTAAAGCAAAATTTGTTGCATTTGAAAGCGTGTATGATCCTGAGCAAATGAAAGGTCAAAGATATCCAGTCTTAAATTGGCCTTATAAAGAAGGATTAAGAATTGATGAAGCTATGCACCCATTAACTACTGTAGTTACAGGTTTATATAATAAAGAACTTCCCAATCAAAATGGTGCGCCTCTTAGAATTTTTATTCCTTGGAAATATGGTTTTAAGAGCGCAAAGGCTATTGATAAAATAAAGTTAGTAGAAAAAATGCCAACTTCTTCATGGATGTGGGCATCACCAAGAGAATATGGTTTTTATTCAAATGTGAATCCAAGTGTTGATCATCCAAGATGGTCGCAAGCAACTGAAAGAATAATTGGTGAGGGTATTTGGGCTCCAAGAGTAAAAACTTTAATGTTTAATGGCTATGGGGATGAAGTTGCTAATTTATATACTGGTATGGATTTAAAAAAATACTTTTAATGAAAAAGTATTACAAACCATCAATTTTTTTTTTTAGTTTAATTCCTTTTTTTTTAATTCTTTATAAGACTATATTTAATAAATTGGGACCCGAACCTGTAAAAGAGATAACTCATCTAACAGGAGAATGGACACTTTTGTTCATAATTTTTACATTATCTATGACACCCTTAAAAAAAATTACAAAGTTAAATATTTGGATTTCTTTTAGACGTATGCTTGGTTTGTTTATTTTTTTTTATGCAACATTGCATATGCTAACTTATGTGGTTATTGATTATCGCTTAGATTTTCAAAGTATATCAAAGGACATATTAACTAAAAAATTTATTTTTGTAGGATTTGCTGCATGGGTTTTATTGCTGCCACTTGCACTCACTTCTTCAAAAAAAGCGTTGATTTATTTAAAAGACAAATGGAAGAAACTCCACAGGCTTATTTATATAATTGCGATACTGGGTGTAACTCATTTTATTTGGTTAGTTAAAAAAGACCTTACTGAACCATTAATATATGCTGTAATTATATTAATTCTTTTACTATTTAGATTTAAATTTAAGAGAATATAAAAAGTTAATTTAAACTAGTACCTTCTGGTACACAAATTTCAGATCTAGTTAAAAATCTTCTGCCAGTTCCATTATCTAGTGAAAACATTCCACCCATACCTTTAATGCAATCAATTATAAGGTCTGTATTTTTCCAAGCTTCGTGTTGAGTTTTACTAATATAAAAAGGTATTCCACCTATTTCCCCTATTAAAACATCTTGGTCACCTACCATATATTCTTTAGCAGGATAACACATTGGTGCACTTCCATCACAACATCCGCCTGATTGGTGAAAGAGTAAATCTTTTCCATGAGTTTCTTTTAAGTCTTCAATTAACTCAAGTGCTGTAGGTGTTGCTGAAACTTTCATTTTAATATGGCCCGTATTTTATTACGGGCCATTATAATATATCTGTTAAAAGAAACCTAATTTATTTTCTGCATAAGACACATGTAGATTTTTATTTTGTCTATAGTGATTTAGCATCATTTTGTGAGTTTCTCTTCCAACACCTGATTGTTTGTAACCACCAAATGGTGAGTGAGCTGGATAAGCATGGTAACAGTTTGTCCAAACTATACCTGCTTGAATTCCTCTACCCATTCTATAGGCAATATTACCATTTCTAGTCCAAACACCAGCACCAAGTCCATAAAGTGTATCATTAGCAATTTCTAATGCATGCGCTTCATCTTTAAACTTAGTAACAGAAACTACAGGACCAAAAATTTCTTCTTGGAAGATTCTCATACTATTATCACCTTCAAAAATAGTTGGTTGAATATAATTTCCATTTTCTAACCCACTATTTAATTTAGCAACATCTCCACCACATAGAACTTTGGCACCTTCTTTCTTACCTAAATCTAGATAAGATTTTATTTTTTCCATTTGTTCTACTGATGCTTGAGCACCAATCATAGTTTCCATCTTTAAAGGATTATCTTGAACTACAGCTTTAGTTCTAGCAATAACTTTTTCCATGAATTTATCATAAATAGATTCTTGGACTAAAGCTCTGCTTGGACAAGTACATACTTCACCTTGGTTCAAGTTGAACATTACAAAACCTTCAACACATTTATCTAAAAAGGCATCATCTTTATCCATAATATCTTCAAAGAAAACGTTTGGAGATTTTCCACCTAATTCTAAAGTTATTGGAATTAAGTTTTGTGCAGCATACTGCATAATTAAACGTCCAGTTGTTGTTTCACCTGTGAAAGCAATTTTAGCTATTCTGTCAGATGAAGCTAAAGGTTTTCCTGCTTCAAGTCCAAAACCACTAACAATATTAACTACACCAGGAGGTAATAAATCACCAATTAATTCCATCATAAGCATGATAGATGCTGGAGTTTGTTCAGCTGGTTTTAAAACTGAGCAGTTACCTGCAGCTAAAGCTGGTGCTAACTTCCATGTAGCCATTAATAATGGAAAATTCCACGGAACTATCTGACCAACTACACCTAAAGGTTCAGGTATATTGTAAGAGTATTGTGAGTTACTTATTTCAGCAACTGAACCTTCCTCGGCTCTTATAACTCCTGCAAAATATCTCCAATGATCAATAACCAAAGGTAAATCTGCAGCCATACATTCTCTAATAGGTTTTCCATTATCTAAACATTCTGCTGTTGCTAAAAGATTTAGATTTTTTTCTAAAACATCTGCAATCTTATTCATTATGTTTGATCTTGTAGTAATGTCAGTTTTTCCCCATTCTTTAAATGCTTCATGAGCAGCATCTAAAGCTGCATCAACATCTTTTGCATCTGATCTGGCCATTTGACATATAACTTCATTATTAATTGGACTTACGTTGTCAAAATATTTTCCTGATTTAGGCTCAACAAACTTCCCTCCAATATAGTTTCCATATTTTTTTTTAAATGGAAACGGTACTTTTAGATGGGACGTATCTAATGACGCTGATACTCCACCTTTTACTGTTTCTGTACTCATTTTTTTTCCTCTCTCTTTTGTTATCTCTTTATTTTTATCTAAGTGTATAATTTTAGATGGTTTCTTTGTTTTTATTTTTGTCGCAATCTTACTTTTATTTGTCGCAACTTTTTTTTTCTTTTTAATACTTTTAATTTTTTTCTTAGATTTAGTATTAGATTTTCTGGCTACTTTTTTCTTTTTATTAGCCATTTTCTTTTTAATAGCCATTCTCTATCTAAACAAATAAACGTAATAACATCTAGGACTAAATGATTATGATTCTACTTAGGATTGAATCCTTGTCTACATCTTGTGCTTATCTGAAATGTGTCTAATAATTTATCTATGACCGAAGATAAAAAAATTGAATTACAATCTGCTGCATTTGAAAGGTTACTTCAACACTTGGATCAAAGAAAAGATGTTCAAAATATTGATCTGATGAATTTAGCTGGATTTTGCAGAAATTGTTTATCGAGATGGTATAGAGAAGAAGCTGAAAAAAAAGGAATAACAATTTCTGATATGGATGCAAGAGAACATGTTTATGGAATTCCCTACCCAGAATGGAAAGAAAAATATCAAAAATAATTATTTTTCTTTAAGTCTTGGAAATAATTCAACAAAATTACATGGTTTGTGATTTATATCTAATTGATGTTTTAAAATTCCTTCCCAAGCATCAGTTACACCTCCAGAAGAACCAGGTAAAGCGAAAATATATTTGCCATTTGCTAAAACAGCACAAGCTCTTGATTGGATAGATGATGTTCCAACCGTTTTTAAACTTAAAGTTCTAAATACCTCCCCGAATCCAGGTATATGCTTGTCTGCAATTTCATCAACTGCTTCAGGTGTAATATCTCTTCCAGTTAAACCGGTGCCACCAGTTGTAATGATAACATCAATATCTTTATGATTAGTCCAATTTTTTAAAATTTTAACTACTTTAGGTGCAGCAGCATCTCTAATTATTTCAAAAAATTACTTTATTGACACAAAGATAAATCGATTTGAAATACCAACTCTTCTTTTATTTTCAACTTTAGGTAAATCTGGATGATCTCCATAAGTTGAGCTACTTGCAGCATACACAAATCTTATAACATTCGCTTTCTTTGCAGCCATCATAATATTCAAAAAGCCATTTATATTAGTATTATTTGTAGAGATAGGATCATCTATTGAACGTGAAACAGAACCAAGAGCAGCTTGATGTAAAACATAATCTATATCTTTACATGCTTTAATACAGGAATGATAATCTTCAATACTTTTATTTGGATCATAATATGCTATTTCATCCAAAATTTCTTTTTGCTGAGAAATTTCACAATCAACAAATACGTTATTAAATCTTTTTTTAGACTCCGAATCAATCCATATTAGTCCTTCCCTCAACGGTTCTTTATAAGAGGGGATATCTTTTGCCATGAATTCAATTAACTGTACTACTTCAGCATCTCTAATATTTCCAAATTCATTTGGAGGAAGAATAAGGTTACATAGTTTATCGAAAGTGA
>ERZ802822.1823-NODE-1823-length-12428-cov-25.290827_pt1 | contig 12428 bp, 10 predicted proteins | sample MGYA00345649_ERZ802822 | MGnify/ENA primary metagenome ERZ802822 (study PRJEB30503, sample SAMEA104212359) | marine metagenome | biome: Westerlies Biome; feature: [SRF] surface water layer (ENVO:00010504) within the epipelagic zone...; material: water...
TTTGTTCTCACTTAAAAAGATTAACGGAACGCGACCGTTGCCACCGCACCGTCTTTGATCTCGATCTCGCGATAGTTGCCGGCTGATTCGCCCGGTCCGATCAATTCAACGGCCGTTGCTCCCACGTAATCGATTTCCTTTCCGGCTTTGATCATATCAAGCGCCTTGCCCAATTCGCCCGGCATGATCTGTTCGCCTGGCGCATTGGCAACCGCCATTAGGTGATCTTTCACTGCGGCTGAGTCGGTTGAGCCAGCGGCTTGCATGGCGAGCATGATCAACGCGGCAGCATCATAGCTTTCGGGCGCAAATGCGTCAGAACCGCCAAACGCTTCCGCAGGATTGTTCAAAGAGGCGCCAAGCGCCATCGCAACGAACATGTCAGCGCCTTTGCTGTCGGTGCCTGGATATTGACCGAATGAGCCGGTCAAATCTGGGCCGATTTTGTCAACGATATCTTGACCTACCATACCGTCTGGCAGCACGAATGTGTCAAACGCGCCTGTGTCCAGCGATCCCTGGATGATTTGCGTGCCAGCACCGTTTGCATAGCCCGCAACAACCAGAATTTCGCCACCGGCTGAGGCCAGTGCGCCGACTTCGGCAGAATAATCGGCTTTGTCTTCATCATGCGCAGCAGATACGGTTACGGTGCCACCAGCGGCTTCGAACGCGGCTTGGAAGCTGTCGGCCAATCCTTTGCCGTAATCGTTATTGGTGTATGTCAGAGCAACGGATTTGAAACCGCGATCCATGATATTTTGGGTCATCACAACGCCTTGACGCGCATCTGATGGGGCTGTGCGGAAAAACAAACCATCATCTTCAGCCGTTGAAAGCGCAGGTGATGTAGCCGAAGGCGATACCATCACGATACCGTTCGGGCGTGCTACATTCTGCAGGATCGCGCCTGTGACGCCTGAACAATCCGCACCCATGATCGCATCTACTTTATCCGATGTGATTAAACGCTCTGCCGCCGCGGTTGCGGCCGCTGCGTCAATGCAGGTCGAATCTCCGCGCACCGGTGTCACGGTTGCGCCATCAAGCAACTTGCCTGATGCAGTGACTTCTTTCATCGCCAGCTCAGCGCCCAAGCCCATTGAGGGGGTGATTGTTTCGAGCGGTCCGGTAAAGCCCAAAATCACGCCGATTTTAATCTCGCCGCTATGGCTGCCAGCGATTGCGGTGCCTGCTGTTAAAGCTGCCGCAGCCGTGGCCATTAAAAAGTTTCTCATGTTACTTCTCCCATGTAAGGATCACAAATCCAGACCGAACTTTATGACGCTGTGTCGCAAAAGAAAAGTAGGAATGCTTAAAATATCAGCATAAGTGCAGGCTAAACTGTTTTTCTGCGATGCAAAGCCCTTGCAAATTGCGATTAAATCAACCCAAGGTTGCTGACAGGCTGCCCCGCTCGCGGTAGGGTGTGGTTTGATAATGCGCTCGGTAGCATTTTGAAAAGTGAGAGGGTGAGGCAAAGCCACAGGCCAGCGCCACATTGATCACGCTCATATCCGTCTGCATCAAAAGGTTGCGGGCTTTTTGCAGGCGAAGTTCCATGTAATACCGCTTTGGACTGCGGTTTAAATAGCGCCGGAAAAGCCGCTCTAACTGCCGGGTTGACATGCCAACATATTTTGCAAGCAGCGAGGGGCTTATCGGTTCTTCGATGTTTGTTTCCATCATTTGAATGACTTGGCTTAGTTTTGGATGGCGGACGCCAATTCGCGTTGGCACTGATAATCTTTGGGTATCTTGGTCGGTTCTGATCGAGCTATAGATCAGTTGATCCGCCACGGCATTGGCCAAATCCTCGCCAAAATCCTCGGCGATTAATTTTAGCATTAAATCGATCGATGAGGTGCCACCCGCCGTGGTCATAAACTTACCATCTTTTATAAAGACGGATTTTGTTAATTCGACCTCATCGAAATCTTCGGTAAAACTATCTTGGTTTTCCCAATGTATAGTGGCGCGTCGTCCGTTTAAAAGGCCGGCTTTCGCCATCGTGTAAGCTGCGGTGCAAAGCCCGCCGACCGACAAGCCTTTGCGCGTTTCGCGGCGCACCCAATTCAAAAGCTTTTTAGAGGTTCGCCGCTGAATATTCATACCGCCGCACAGGATCACGGTATCATCTCTTTTCAACTCAACAAGCCCGTCATCGACGCGAAAGGACGTTCCTGCGGAGCAAAAAACAATATCCGCGCTCTCGCCAAGAACTGTCCAACTGTAAAGAGGTTTTCCGGACATCCGATTTGCGATACGCAACGCATCCAACGCCGCCGCAAATGACAACAATGAAAACTCTTCGATCAATACAAACGCAAATCGGCGCGGGCCACCTTGCTGGTTGGAAACTGAAATCAAATTGGATTGGGTTACCATTCCACTGTCTCTCTCATTCACGGGGCGAGGGTCTGGGCATTCGTTTTTTCAAACATCACTTGGTCAAAACTAATCGGTCGCGTCAAGATGTAGAATAACATTATGCTATGGTTCTTTCACGGTTGATTTAGTATAGGAATACGAAACAATCCTTTGCTTTGGAGATCAAGAGATGGCGGAGTGGCAAAAATCTGATTGGCGTAATCTTCCGCGCGTGCAAATGCCCGATTATGTCGATGCGGCAGCTTTGGAGAAAGTAGAAGCACAGCTGTCTAATTATCCACCTTTGGTATTTGCGGGCGAAGCGCGTGACTTGAAAGCACAGCTTGCCTCGGCGTCGCGGGGGGAAGCCTTTTTACTGCAAGGCGGAGATTGCGCAGAAAGCTTTGAGCAATTTACTGCGGATGGGATTCGCGACACGTTTAAAGTGATGCTTCAAATGGCGATGATTCTAACTTATGGGGCGAAAGTGCCGGTGGTGAAATTGGGCCGCATGGCCGGCCAGTTCGCCAAGCCCAGATCTGCCCCAACCGAGACCAAAGAGGGCGTGGAACTGCCCAGCTATAGAGGCGATATCATCAATGAGCTGGCCTTTACGCCTGAGGCACGCATCCCGGACCCTCAAAAAATGACACAAGCGTACACCCAATCTGCGGCGACGTTGAACCTGTTGCGGGCGTTTTCCAAAGGCGGCTATGCGGATGTACATCAAGTGCATAGTTGGACTCTGGGTTTTACTGAAAGCGACCGCGCTGCTGAGTACCGCAATATGGCAAATCGCATCAGCGATGCGCTTGACTTTATGAGCGCGGCGGGCATCGCCTCGCATAGCTCTCAAGAACTGCGGACGGTTGATTTTTATGTGAGCCATGAAGCCCTATTGTTGGAGTATGAGGAAGCCCTAACCCGCTTGGATTCAACATCTGGAAAATGGCTGGCCGGATCAGGCCATCTGATTTGGATCGGCGATCGCACCCGCCAGCCAGATGGGGCGCATGTAGAGTTTTGTCGCGGCGTTCAAAACCCGATTGGGCTGAAATGTGGACCAACCACCACCGCTGATGATCTTAAAGTGTTGATGGCGCGTCTCAATCCTGAAAATGAAGCTGGGCGTCTGACGCTGATTTCACGCTTTGGCGCCGGTGCTGTCGGGGATCATTTGCCGCGGTTAATCAAGGCCGTGCAGGAGGAAGGCGCCAACGTGCTTTGGACCTGCGATGCGATGCATGGGAATACCATCAAATCCTCGACCGGTTATAAAACGCGCCCCTTCGACAGTGTTTTGCGTGAGGTGCGAGAATTCTTTGCGGTGCACACGGCAGAGGGCACTGTTCCAGGCGGCGTGCATTTTGAAATGACAGGCCAAGACGTAACCGAGTGTACGGGCGGCGTGCACGCTGTAAGCGATGAAGATCTATCCGCGCGCTATCACACTGCCTGCGATCCGCGTCTAAACGCCAGCCAGTCTTTGGAGCTTGCGTTTCTGGTGGCTGAGGAATTGGTTTCTCACCGACAGGGACGGGCGAAAACAGCTGTTGCGTAACAATGGGATAGCCCCCGGCGACCCTGAAGCTCTTGTCAGCGGCGTCTTATTTGCTTACGCGGCGCTGCGCTTGGCGGGTCATGAGGGTGAGCAGCCTTAGCCTTTCCAAATGGGGGGGCGTTTTTTCAGCTAAAGGCTGAAAACGGGGTATTCCGGCAGATATTTTGTTGGCAGCCTCGGCATGGTGGTGGCTTGATCTGTCTTTGGGGATAGCTTAGCACCATCTGAGTGGTACAGGAGGTCATTTTGATCTGTTCAATGACTGGTTTTGCATCCGATACCGGGTGCCTAAATGGTGTGTCTTGGCGGGCCGAAATTCGAAGCGTAAACGGCCGTGGACTCGACATTAAATGCCGCATCCCCGATTGGATTGAGCGGTTTGAAGAGAGTTTGCGCACTGAATTGCAAACCTATGCGACGCGGGGGCATATTTCTGTTTCGCTGAAACTAGAGGCCAGTGATTCACCCTCAGACCAAGCGGTGCTTGGCGAAGAAAGCCTAGCGGCGATTTTAGGGGCGTTGGAACGTATCGAACAAAAAGCGATGGATATCGGTTTGAGCTTGGCGCCTTCGCGGGCGGCTGATATTCTGCCATTGCGCGGTGTGCTGGTATCTTCTGAGGTAGGGCAACAGCGATTAAGCGAGCAAGGCGCCGACCTGCTTGAGGCGTTGCGGCCCATGCTGCGGGCCTTCGCGGCGAGTCGCGCAGCAGAAGGCGCAGCTTTAAAAACGATTATTTCTCAACAGTTGGCGGATTTTGAACGCCTTTTGGCGCAGGCTAAAGCTTTGCTGCCACAGCGTGAAGCGGCCGCTTCCAAATCGCTGCAAAAGAATATTGATAAAATTGTTCGCGCCGAGAATGAAATGGACCCTCAGCGTGTTGCCCAAGAATTGGCGCTGATTGTGATAAAGAGTGATATTACTGAAGAATTAGATCGCCTTGACGCACATGTTGCCTCGGCGCGTAAATTGATCGAACAAAAAGTTGCCAATGGCCGGAAATTAGATTTTTTGATGCAAGAATTTAACCGAGAAACCAATACGCTGTGCGCTAAGGCTAATTATAAAGAATTGACAGATCTTGGGCTCGGGTTGAAGGTTTTAACAGATCAGATGCGCGAACAAATTCAGAATGTGGAATAGAGTATGACCCAAGAAAACCGGCGGGGTTTGCTGATTATTTTATCCTCGCCCTCAGGTGCAGGCAAATCGACTCTGGCGCGCAGGTTGCGCCAGTGGGATCCTGAAATCCAATTTTCGATTTCGGCCACCACGCGGGCGCCGCGCACCGGAGAGGTTGATGGGCAGGATTACATGTTTATCGATAAAAAAACCTTTGAAATATTGGTTAAAAACGATGAAATGCTCGAGCATGCTGAGGTGTTTGGAAATTTTTACGGAAGCCCGCATGGCCCTGTGAAAGAGGCCATTATCGAGGGGAAAGATGTGCTGTTCGATGTTGACTGGCAAGGTGGTCAACAGGTGCGAAATTCCAGTTTGGGCAAACATGTGTTATCGATTTTCATCTTGCCGCCCAGTATAAAAGAACTTGAACGCCGTCTAAGGGCGCGGGCGCAAGACAGTGAAGAGGTGATTGCGGGGCGCATGGCAAAATCACGCAACGAAATCAGCCATTGGCCCGAATATGATTACGTTCTGGTCAATGATGACGTTGATGAAACAGAACAAGACTTGAAGAATATCATCACATCTGAGCGCATGCGCCTTTCCCAACAACCTGGTTTGGTTGACCGAGTGCGCCGTTTGAACAGTGAGTTTGAGGATCGAGTATGACGCTTTACCGCTTGAATGCCAAAACACCGCAAGTTGACCCCTCTGCTTGGGTCGCTCCAGATGCCAATATCATTGGGAACGTGATCCTCGAGCGTAAAACATCGGTTTGGTTCGGTGCAACTTTGCGCGGTGACAACGAATTGATCAAGATTGGGGCCGGCAGCAATATTCAAGAAAATGTCGTTATCCATACTGATATTGGGTACCCGTTGCGGATTGGGGAAAATTGCACAATTGGCCATAAGGTGATCCTTCATGGATGTGAAATTGCCGATACCTCACTGATTGGAATGGGCGCAATCGTTTTAAATGGGGCGAAAATTGGAACAAACTGTTTGATCGGAGCGGGGGCGTTGATCACAGAAAATAAAGTTATTCCAGATGGTTCACTGGTTGTGGGCAGTCCCGGACGGGTTGTGCGCGCGCTCAGCGCGCAAGAGATGCAAGGTCTTGCGGCAAGCGCGCTGCATTACCAAGAGAATGCAGCGCAGTTTCGCGACCAACTGCATGAGGGGGCAGTATTATGAAAAACCATGCTCGAAATTTGATGCGGCCCATTGGTCTGCCGGACAGTGCTAGCCGCCCAGTGGTGACCCCTTTATCCCCATCGGTTGTCTACGCCTCGGAGGGGCCGGATATGCTGGATGCTCAATATGAGGGAAGGCTGCAGGGGTATACCTATGCCCGCGAGGGGCATCCCAACGCAGAGGCGCTGGCCCGCCTAATCGATGATCTAGAGGGCGCGCATCATGGAATTGTGCTGGGGTCTGGAATGGCTGCGGTCAGCGCGGCCCTTTTGGGGGTGCTCGAGGCGGGCGATCATATTATTGGCTCAGACCAGCTCTATGGCCGTTCGCTGCGCCTTTTAAAAGAAGATTTGCCCAGATTGGGGATTGAAACCAGCTTGGTTGATACCACGCAAGCGGATTGCGTGGCAGCGGTGCGGCGCCCCAATACGAAAATGATCTTGATTGAGGCGGTATCAAACCCGACATTGCGCGTTGCTGATCTGACTGGCATTGCCGCCTGGGCGGCAGAGCAGCAGGTGATACTGGCAGTCGATAATACCTTCACAACGCCAAAAGCCATCCGGCCTTTTGACTTTGGTGCTGATATTGTGATCCATTCGGTAACAAAATTATTGGCGGGGCATTCCGATGTCACTCTGGGCTATGTGGCTGCAAAAAATCTCGGTTTGCGAGAAAAAATTTATACATTCTCGGTAACCACCGGGATGACGGCCAGCCCATTTGATTGTTGGCTTGCCGAGCGGGGATTGCTGACCTTTCCTTTGCGCTTTGAAAAAACACAAGCCACAGCGGGCGCTTTGGCCAAGATGCTTGCACAGCATAAAGGCGTGGCGCGGGTGCTGTATCCAGGCCAAGCCAGCCACCCTGATTTCACCCGGGCACAGGCCATTTTGGGTCAAAACGGGTGCAATATGGTGAGTTTTGAGTTGGCCAATCAGACGCGAGAAGCTGCTGAGCGTTTTACAAAAGCTGCCGATCAGATAGCCTTTGCCCCCACATTGGGGGATGTGGGCACCACGCTCAGCCATCCTGTCAGTTCATCGCATCGGGTATTGAGCGGGCCTGAACAGCAAAAGCTGGGCATTTCGGAGGGCTTTTTTCGCGTCTCGGTTGGTTTGGAAGATGAGATTGCCCTGCTGAATGTCTTTGAACATGCGCTTGCTTCTGTGTGATTATGACCCGCACGGGCATTTTAAAAGCCGCGAGCGATGGATTGCGTTTATCGTCCTTCTATAGCTTAACGGCAATAGGCGCTCAAAGCATTCCGTTCTATTTGGGTTCAAAAAGGTGACATGTTGGCAGAGGTAAATATTGCGTCCATCCTGCAGGGCATCCCCCTTGCCGCGCTTGCTATAGATGCCAACCAGCGCGTCTCGGTAATGAACGCAGAGGCGGTGTCTCTCTTGGGGGAGGGGTTGACGGATCGGCACTATATCACAGTGCTGCGACAGCCCGCTCTGCTCGACGCGGTAGAGGCTGCATTGGCAACGCGCCTTACGCAGATCAGCCAGTTCATCGTAAATGAAAGCACGCAAGATGTGCTTTATAAAGTGTCCTGCGCGCCCATTCACGAAAATCTGACATTGCTGTGTTTTGAAGACCAATCGGATAGAGAGCATGTCAGCCAAATGCGGCGCGATTTTGTTGCCAATGTTAGCCACGAGTTGAAAACACCGCTCACCGCGTTGCTTGGCTTTATTGAAACCCTAAACACGTCAGCGCGTGCGGATGCGTCAGCGCGCGAGCGATTTCTTGAAATTATGGAGCGCGAAGCGCAGCGCATGAACCGCTTGGTCTCTGATCTTCTATCCCTGTCACAAGTTGAGGCTGTTGAGCGAATGCGCCCGAATGAGGTTGTTGATGTGTCGCGCTTGCTGCAGGAAACCGCAACAACATTGGCACCCGTTGCCGAAGCGCGGGGGGTGCGCTTGCACGTGGTTAACGCGGATCGCTTGGTCAAAATGGCGGGGGATAAAGACCAATTGAGGCAAGTTTTTATCAACCTTATTGAAAATGCGATCAAATATGGTGGGCCGAATAATGAGGTAAGCGTTACCTTATCGGATATCAGGTATCAGACCCCTCTGAGATGTGAGGGTATCGCTATAAGCGTGGTGGATAAGGGGCCCGGCATTGATGCGCTTGATATACCGCGCTTGACCGAAAGGTTTTACCGCATCGACAGCCATAGAAGCCGCGAAATGGGGGGAACTGGTTTGGGTTTGGCGATTGTAAAGCATATCGTCAGCCGCCATCGCGGGGTTTTGAAAATTGACAGTGCTGTCGGCAAAGGCAGTGAATTTAAAATCATTTTGCCAATCTAAGCCTTGCGAGCCTTTCTTAAGCTGGGACAAGCTTCTTAAAAATTGAAGTGCGGTGCATATTTTTTGTAAAAATATAAAGCCGTCATATAGCTGTTACAAAACTGTTGCAAAAGCATCGTGAAAATGAGGTAGCACTACAACATCCGGAAACGATGCAAAGTGCATCTGGCTTTACGTGACTCATTAAGGAGAGACCGATGTCTTTTGTTAAACTGGCAATTTGCGCTTTGGCTGTAAGTGCAACATCCCCAAATTTTGCTTTTGCGCGTGACAATGTGCACGCTGCAGGCTCATCAACGGTGCTGCCTTATGCCACAATTGTTGCCGAAGCCTTTGGCGAAAACTTTGATTTTCCCACGCCTTTGATTGAATCTGGGGGGTCAGGCGCAGGGCGTAAGAAGCTGTGCGAAGGCGTTGGCGCAAACACAACGGATATCGCCAATTCTTCAAGCCGAATCAAGCAAAGCGATATTGACACTTGCGCGGCAAATGGCGTGAAAGAAATCATGGAAGTGCGCTTTGGTTATGATGGCATTGTGTTTGCAAGCCGGTTGGAAACCACGGGTTTTGAAAATCTGACGCCGATGCAGATTTATCTCGCGACCAGCGATAAATCTGAGGCTTTGAATTGGACAGAAATAGATCCGTCTATGCCTAATCGGGAGATCATGTTGTTCATTCCGGGCACAAAACATGGAACGCGGGAGGTGTTTGAAAAGAAAGTTATGCTTGCCGGATGTAAAGCCGCCGGCTTTTATAAGACTTTCTTTGAGGCCAATGGCAATGATAAAAAGAAAGCCGAAAAAGAATGCTTTAAAGTGCGCACCGATGGTCGTTCCATAGATATTGACGGGGACTACACTGAAACGTTGGCGCGTTTATCCTCCAACCCCAACGGCATCGGCGTGTTTGGGTTAAGCTTTTTGATGAACAATACCGATACAATTTATGCGGCCACGATCAACGGCGTTGAGGCATCGACGGAAACCATTGCAACTGGGGCATATCCCGTGTCACGCCCACTTTACTTTTACATCAAGAATGCGCATTTAGATGCGATCCCAGGGCTTCAAGAGTTTGTTGAGTTTTTTGTGAGCGATGACATAGCGGGCCCCGATGGGCCATTGTCGGAATATGGTCTTGTGTCCGATCCGCAGCTTGCTGAAACTCAAGAAATGGTCGCAAACCGCATTCCGATGGGCCCTTTGGAATAAACCCATGCGTCTGTTTCAAGGGGGCGTGCCTCAGGTATGGGCGGTCCCTGTTTTGTTGAAGGTTCAAACATGAATTCTGTTTTGCCCATCCTCTTATTGGCCTGTGTCGCTGTGTTTTTTCTGTGCCGTTCGCGGTCACTGAATTTGCGCGCACAAGGGCATATTATGGGTGCCTCCTCAACCCATTGGGGCTGGTATGGCGTGATGCAAGTCTTTATTCCGATCGTGCTTTTTTCTTCGCTCATATGGGGGCTTGAACTTTATTTTTTCAATTCTGCGATTAGGGCTTTGGGCGCGGATTTATTTGAAACCGCGGCCGACCTGCACTTGCTGCGCGAAAGCATACGCGCTTCCTTGAACGCCGGTTTGCCCGGCTTGGCGCCGCAGGGCTTTATGGGGCTGCTCATGGCGGTGATTTCATATTGGTCCGGTGGGTTTGAAGCGGTTATACCGCGTATAGGCGAGGCTCCTGATGTGGTTCATCTTGAGCTTGTTCTGCACGCTTTGCGTTTGAAAATGCAGTTTTCAACCTTGTTGCTAACCGGAACCAGCCTGATCGCTTTGGTTTTTGTCTATCGCGCCTGGGATAAAGTCTCAATCGAGTTTAACGCGCGCGACCGCGTTGAATTTGGTATTATCTCGGTGCTGGCGGCCTCATCCGTGGTGGCTGTTTTAACCACGGTCGGGATTGTTGTGTCGCTGCTTTCCGAAACCCTCCATTTTGCGCAGATGCACCCAATTTCCGACTTTCTATTTGGCACCGTGTGGAGCCCACAATTTCACTCTGGTGAGGTAGAGGGGTACGGGTCCGAGCTGGGTGTTTTGCCGCTGCTCTGGGGCACGTTATATATTTCTTTTGTGGCTTTGGTTTTTTCGGTTCCGATTGGGCTGTTTGCGGCGATCTACCTGTCAGAATATGCCACGCAGCGTTTTCGGGACATCACCAAACCTTTGCTGGAGCTGTTGGCTGGAATTCCCACCATCGTTTATGGATTATTTGCCTTGCTTACGGTGGGCCCGATGTTGCGCGATTCCTTCACGCAACCACTTGGTTTGGGGTCAAATTCGGATTCTGTTCTGGCGGCGGGTCTGGTGATGGGCATCATGCTCATTCCCTTTGTCAGTTCGCTATCTGACGATATCATCAATGCGGTGCCTCAATCCTTGCGGGATGGTTCCTACGGGCTTGGGGCAACTCGGTCAGAGACTGTGAAAAAAGTGATTATTCCTGCCGCATTGCCGGGCATCATTGGTGCGGTTCTATTGGCCAGCAGCCGCGCAATCGGCGAAACCATGATCGTGGTTTTAGGGGCCGGTGCAGCGGCGAAGCTAAGCCTCAACCCACTGGAAGGCATGGCAACAATCACGGCAAAAATTGTCAACCAGCTCACGGGTGATACAGAATTTGAATCGCCAGAAACCTTGGTGGCATTTGCGCTCGGGCTGTCGCTGTTCGTGATCACATTATGCTTAAATGTATTGGCGCTTTATATCGTGCGCAAATATCGTGAAGAATATGAGTAGGGATTAAGGATTTGGATTTAAAAGCCCGTTACGCGAAAGAACTGCGCTTCAGGATGTATGGCCTAGTAGCGATAACGCTGGGTTTGATTTGCGTGCTGGCTTTGTTCGGCTCGGTCTTGGCTGCGGGTCTGCCGGCCTTTAAACAAACCTTCATACAGCTGCAGCTGGATTTGCCCGCCGCTAAACTGGATAAAACCGGTACGCGGGATCCGGAAAAGATGAAGAAAGTCTCAACGATCGGCTACTCAAAGGCGATCCGTGATCAATTGCAGCAAAACCTGAAAGATGCAGGGATCGACTTTTCAAAATTGGATAAAAAGCAGCTTAAAAATATGATCTCGAAAGAGGCGCCCGCGCAATTACGCTATGCAGTCTTGAAGGATCCGTCGCTTCTTGATCGGCCTTTTGACTTTGAAGTTTTGGCCAATGGCCGGATTGACGGATATTATAAAGGGCGGGTGACTTTTGAAACCGCCGCGCTTGATGTTATGATTTCGCCAGATCAGCTGGTTTTGGCAGATGCTATGAAAGCCGCAGGTCTGTTAAAGACGCGTTTCAACGGGCAATTTTTCTATTGGCCGGATGCCTCTGACTTGCGGCCAGAAGCAGCAGGGTTGGGCGTAGCCTTACTTGGCTCGCTTTATATGGTGATTATCGTTTTCGTTTTGGCCGTACCTCTTTCGGTATGCACGGCGGTTTTCTTGGAAGAATTTGCGCCACGAAATTGGTTTACCGATTTGATTGAAATAAATATTTCAAACTTGGCCGCGGTGCCCTCGATCGTGTTTGGGATCCTGGGACTAGCGCTTTTTATCAATTTTATGGACTTGCCTCAGTCAGCACCGATTGTTGGTGGATTGTGCCTGACATTGATGACCTTGCCAACGGTGATAATTGCCGCGCGCGCTGCGATCAAAGCGGTGCCGCCCTCGATCAAATCTGCAGCGCTGGGTCTTGGCGCGTCCCGCGTTCAAGCGGTGTTTCATCACGTATTGCCCTCAGCAGCGCCTGGTATTTTAACGGGCACTATTTTGGGCCTTGCCCAAGCGCTGGGGGAAACCGCGCCTTTGCTGTTGATCGGGATGGTGGCCTTTGTGCGCGAATACCCAGC
>ERZ802822.1830-NODE-1830-length-12384-cov-7.562363_pt1 | contig 12384 bp, 15 predicted proteins | sample MGYA00345649_ERZ802822 | MGnify/ENA primary metagenome ERZ802822 (study PRJEB30503, sample SAMEA104212359) | marine metagenome | biome: Westerlies Biome; feature: [SRF] surface water layer (ENVO:00010504) within the epipelagic zone...; material: water...
TTTTCCTTACTATCAGTAAAAGTTAAATAATTTAAAACATAATCTTGTGATCCAACAACTTCAGGTGCCTTTTCTCTAATGAAACCTATTGAAATAAAAAGAAATATTATCATTAAACCAGCCATTAAATCTGAATTCGATAACCAGACTGAATTGTCAAGATCTCCTTTTTTTGACCCTAAAAACTTCATTTATTTATTTTGTTTTTGTTAGCTAGTTCAATTAAATTTCTTAAGTTTGTAACTAGTGGTTGATAGTCTTTAACTAATTGCTCTGATAAAGATCCTAAATGTGCTCCCATAACCTGAATAGCTTTTTCTAATTCATTACTCATTTCTTGATCAAGTTTTTGGAGCTTATTAGATACATCAGATATATCATTTGAAAGTGTGTCAGTAAGTTGCCTTAAACTTACTTGTAAAGTAGGTATAGCATTTTCAGCATCTTCTCTAAGTTTAGATAAAATATCTAAAGTTTCCTCAGTTTGTTTTCTTTCTTTATTAATCGTTTCAATAACTTCGCTAACTGGATTTAACATACTGGGTATTTCATTTAATCTATTATGAATTATCTCAACTGTTTTTTCATGTTGCTGAATTAATCCATTTGAAACATCAATTGCTTTTTTTGTTTTATCTAACTCTGTCAAATATGTTGACTGCCACTCCAAGAGACTCTCAAGTCCAGAATTGAACTTTTTAAAGTTCTCACCAAATTGTTCTTCAATTTTTGTATTAAAATCCTTAATTACACTCTCAATTGCTTTAATCAACTGTTCAACAGTGCTCTCTCCTAAAGAGGAAGTGAACTCTGTCAATTTTATTTCCATATCACGAATTCCTTTTTCTATTTTTAAAAGGTTTTCATTTTGTATCTTAAATTGATTATAAAAGTCCTCTTCCGAAATAGTATCTTCATTTACTATTTCTGGTTGTGTAAAACTAATTAGCTTTACTATTGCACTACCAACCATACCAACAATACTAGTGGAGAAAGCTAATTTCAAACCATCTAGTAAAATAGGTAAACTTAAATCAATATTCCCAGGGTCAAATTCACCAAGTCCTTTAAATATCCCTAAAAATGTTCCTACTAGACCAAGAGCTGGCAGCAAAGATGGGATATATGAAGTAAAATTTAATATCTTCTTATTTTGAGTAATAAACGGCAGCCAAGCACCTAAGAAAGTAAGTAAATATAAAAAAATTAAATAAACACCAACAAATTTATCTTCTTCTCCTGAAGTAATTAATTGTCCCAGATAGTCTATATCTATCAATAAATTTCTAGTTTCGCTCCAAATAATAAATGGAAACAAAAAAATAAAAGGAATAACAATAAGTTTAATGATAATTTTTAGAAGTTTATCAAACATTTTTTGCCTATTTTTCTTCATATTTTTATTTTATGTTACATTGATAATGAGTGCTTTGAAAGATTTTATATTCAAGATCGATTTGCAGGAATTAATGGATAAAAAATTGAACTTTTGTCTGGCCTTACCATTAACAAAGTAGGAGCTAAAATGAATTCAAATACATTTTCATACAAAGTTTGGTAGGGATACCCGGAATCGAACCGGGAAGCCTTGCGGCACTGGTTTTTGAGACCAGCGTGTTTACCTATTTCACCATATCCCCAATATTTTAATTATAAGTATACTTGAATAAACATTATATATATCAATGTAGGAAAATTAAAAGATATAAATAAGACATATTAATTATGAATTTTGGCAATTATAAAAATATAATAAATAGCTTAATTGAAAAAGCTAAAACGAATGCAGTTAAGCCATTAGCTGAAAAAGTTTTAGGCTTTATTTCTATGATTGAGTCAATCATTTTTCCCCTTCCAGTTGATCCATTTTTGGCAGCATTAACTTTAGCTGTTCCAAGAAAAGCTTTTAGATTTGCATTTATTTGTACAATTGGATCTGTAATAGGTGGCATTATCGGATGGTTTTTAGGATACTTAATTGGGCCATCTATTGAAAATTTATTTCTATATTTTCCGTGGTTTACTGAAGAAAAGTTTAATGCTGTCAAGTTTGCTTATAAAGAAAATGGAATGTTGATTATTTTCTTGGGAGCTTTTACACCACTGCCATATAAAATTATAACGATTACAAGTGGAATAGCTGAAGTAAACATAATTGCTTTTGTTTTAATGTCTATTTTAGGAAGAGGTATTCGTTTTTTTATAGTTGCTTATTTAGTTAAATTTTTTGGTAAACCAGCATTATTATTCTTACAAAAAAATCTTCTGATTTCATCTAGCATTTTAGGATTGGCAATTATAATTTTTACGATTTATATTATGTAAATGTTAATGAACAATATTTTTAAAATATCTTTTTTAATATCTTCTTTAATGCTTTTATCCGCTTTTTATTTGGAATATTTTCATAACGCATTTCCATGCGACTTATGCATCACTCAAAGGTGGTTTCACGCCCTAATCATTTCTTACAGTTTAATTGCAATTTTAACTTTAGAAAAAAATTTTATAGCAGATGAATTAGTTTTAATAGGTCTATCTCTAACTTGGATTGCAAGTTCAATTGCCGGATTATATCATTTTGGTATCGAGATGAATTTCTGGACTGGACCAGATGGATGTTCTTCAAGTATTGATTTTTCAAAAGATACACTTAAATATTTACTAAACAAGTCTCCTATTAAATGTGATGAAGTAATGTTCAGTATATTTGGGTTGTCATTAGCTGGTTGGAATGCACTTATGTCATTTGTTATGTTTATGATAGTAGGTGTTTTTTTAATGAATAAAAGGTTTATAAAAGTATGAAAAAAAATATTAGCAAACATCAGATTGATTCTATTTTGAGAGTTGATCATGCTGGAGAGACGGCGGCAGCTAAAATATACGACGGACAGTTGGCTATTTTAAAAAATACCCCTGTTGGCCCCACTATTCAACATATGAAGGATCAAGAACAAGAACACCTAGATACATTTAATGATCTTCTTGTGGAAAATGATACTAGACCGACTGCTCTTCTTCCTCTTTGGAATGTTATGGGTTATGGACTTGGTGTTGCGAGTGCTATAATGGGAGAAAAAGCCGCTATGGCTTGCACAATAGCCGTTGAAGAAGTCATTGGAGAACATTATGCAAAGCAGGCAGAAAGTTTAGACGAAAAACATAAAGAACTGAAATCCACATTAATGAAGTTCAGGGATGATGAACTTGACCATCTTGAAACTGGAGTTGAATATGATGGTGAAAATGCACCTGGATTTGATGTAATGAAAACTATAGTTCAGCTAGGTTGTAGAACTGCCATAAAAATTTCAGAGAAAATATAAAGATTATAATTTATTCAATTATGACTTTCTAATTCTGTATCCCAATATAAAAAATCACGCCAAGATTCGTGTAAATAGTTTGGTGGAAAATACCTACCATTCTTTTTTAGTAAACTTGTTGATGGAGCTTCAGGTTTAATAATAGGGAACATGTTAATTTCCTTGGACCGCTTGCTACCTTTTTTAAAATTACAGGGGCGACAAGCAGCTACAACATTATTCCAATTAGTTCTTCCACCTAGAGACCTTGGTATTACGTGATCAAAAGTTAAATCGTGTGATTGTTTAACTGCTCCACAATATTGACAGGAAAATCTATCTCTTAAGAAAACATTAAATCTCGTAAAAACAGGAGATTTCTTATTTTTAATGTATTCTTTCAAAGAAATAACACTAGGTACTTTCATTGAAAATCCAGGGGACCTTACAACTTCGTCATATTCAGAGACAATATTTACTCTGTCAAGAAATACGGCTTTTATTGTATCTTGCCATGACCAAAGTGATAATGGGAAATAACTCAACGGTTGGTAATCGGCATTGAGAACTAAAGTAGGTGAAAAAGAATAGGTAGTCATCGAGCTCTAATTAAATTATTTGAATAATATTAGACTATCAATATTAAAAATTTATTAAATAAAAAAATTAGGATTTTAATTAATTTATTTGTTTTAACATCTCCATTCCCCTGCTTATACCTTCAGGATCTATTCCATGGCCAAGCTTAGGTCTTGAGAGTGTTTCAACATTAAAACCAATGTTGTCTAAAAGTGATTTTGATTTTTGTAATGAATGGAATGGTACGACCTCATCTTGTTCTCCATGAACTAACAATATGGGAGTGTCTGAAAATTTATGTTTGCCATTAATTAACTGAAAACTGGCAGCTTCAATATTTTCGTCTCTTAATGCACCAGAGTATCCTATAATAGCTCCAAGTTGGAACTTATTTAATAATAAGCATTGCATACTCATCATTGCTCCTTGTGAAAACCCTATTAAAACTACATCTTTAAAAGTGAGATTAAGATCTTCAGCTTCTTTATTGATTAATTTAATTAAACTTTCTGAAGCTCTTATTGCACCATTAGGAATTTCTTCAATCGGAAACCATTGTCTTCCTTGAGGAGACATAGCACAAGGATCAGGTGCATCAGGCGAAATAAAAGTAGCGTTTGGTAAAGCCATAGAAAATGGATTTGCTAAATCAATTAAATCTTTCCCATCAGCCCCATATCCATGAAGAAAAACGACTAAATGACTAGAAAGGCCTCCTGCTGCAGGTTTATGTCTATATATTTTACCAGGATCACTCATAATAAATTCCACAAATTGATTATCTATAAATTTACATTATATGTTCTTAAGAAAAAATTGTTACTAAATTTCCAAAATAATGTGTTATATTATTTCTCTTGTAATTTTAAAACTGAATTTTGCTTTATGAACGAAAAAATTGAAAATCAAAATAAGTTAATTGATCCTTTTGGTAGAGATGTAAATTATTTGAGAGTGTCAGTTACTGATAGGTGCGACTTCAGATGTACATACTGCATGGCTGAAGATATGCAATTTCTTCCAAAAAAAGATATTTTAAGTCTTGAGGAAATTGAAGAAGTTTGTAGAACTTTTATGAAACTTGGAACAAGGAAAATTAGATTAACGGGAGGTGAACCTTTAGTTAGAAAAGGTATTATGCAAGTAATTAATAATTTAGGCAAAGAGGTTGGTACCTTACTCGATGAATTAACAATTACAACAAACGGCAGTCAGCTGGAAACAAAAGCTGAAGAATTATACAAAGCTGGTATTAGACGTATTAATGTATCTTTAGATCATTTAGACCCAATAAAATTTAAAGAAATAACAAGATGGGGAGATCTTGAGAAAGTTAAGAGAGGATTAAAAAAAGCTCGTGAAGTTGGTCTAAAAATAAAGATAAACACAGTAGCAATCAGCAACTTCAATGAATATCACCTTTCCGAAATACTTAAATGGTGTGGTAAAGAAAATTTTGACATGACTATAATTGAAGTTATGCCAATGGGCGACATCGGAGGAGATACAAGATATGGACAATACTTACCGTTATCACAAGTCAGAACCGAACTAGAAAAAGAATTCACTCTAAAAGACCTTCCAGAAAGAACAAGCGGCCCAGCAAGATATGTGTCAGTTAAAGAAACAAGTAACAAGCTTGGTTTTATAACACCATTAACGCATAATTTTTGTGAAAGTTGTAATAGGGTAAGACTTACTTGCACTGGTGTCTTATATATGTGCTTAGGACAGGATGATAATGCCGATTTAAAAACTGTCCTTAGAGAAGAAGGATCTGCTGCTCTAGAAGAAGCTATAAGAATGGCAATAGGAAGAAAACCAAAAGGACATGACTTTGAGATTTCACGTCAATCTCCAAACGTATCTGTAAACCGACACATGTCTCTTACAGGGGGCTGATTAGTATCTCGCTTTAATCCCCCCATCAGGATTAATTATAATTATGCTCATAAACAAGATAAAAATTGGTATTGATGTATAAAACATCATTATTTCCCAGCCAAGAGTGCTGTGAAGTGCACCTGCTAAAAATGATCCTGTAGCGACAAAAACAAAAATAATAAAATCAGTTACGCCTTGAACCTTCGCCCTTTCTTCTGGAAGTGCAGATTTTGCAATGATATCACTACCTCCAACATAAAGAAAATTCCAACCTAAACCACATAAGAATAAAGCTATCCAAAAATGTTCGATTGTCTGACCAATAATTGTAAAAGAGATAGAAAAAGCATAAAGAAATAATCCTATCATCATTACTTTACGGTTACCGAGTGAGTTAATAATTGTACCAGTGAAAAAAGAGGGTGCAAACATAGCAATAACATGCCATTGAATCACAGTTGCACTAGCGCTATCACCCAATTTACATACATTTACAATTTGTAATGGAGTTGCTGTCATAATAAAACTCATAAGGGAATAACCAACAGCAGCTGCTAAAATAGCTATTATAAGATTTTTCTGAAGTAAAACATCACCTAAAGGCCTATTTGTTTTTTTGGATGGAATTGGTTTTTTTATGTTTATGAAAATTAAAATTAGAAAATTTATAATTTGTATTATTGCTGCAAATAAGTATGTGGCTAAATAGATATAATCAGGGAAAAAATCAAAAGAGTATCTAGAAACTTCAGGGCCCAAAATCGCAGCAATGAGTCCACCAGCCAAAACTAATGAGATAGCTTTACTTTTTAAACTAATTGAAACATTGTCAGCAGCAGCATAACGATAAAATTGTTGGTTTGCTTGTGAAAAACCCAGCAATATTGAACCAAGAATAAATAAAGAAAAAAGTTTGTAATAGATTGCACAAGCTATGACTAAACATCCAACAAAAGCTGACATAGCACCTATAAGAAACATAGGCCTTCTTCCAAATTTACCCATCAATAAAGAAACAGGAATTAACGTTAATGCTATTGTTAAAAATTGAAGAGATAACGGGATAGTTGCGTAAGATGAATGAGTAGCTAGAATAGTACCAACTAATCCAGTGTTTATCATGTTAATATTTGTAGTTGTAACAGATAGACCCTGAGCGATTGATAGTATTAAAGTATTTCTCTTTTCCAGTTCCAACTACTTGTTGTCTTTACACAGAGATAATATTAACGTCATTACACAATCATTCTTTTAAATTATGGAGATAGATTTGAATACGTATTCTGGCCCCGGTCCAAAGAACCTTATAACAGATGTTATTGGAGTTCAAGTAGGTCACGCGCAAGATAAAAAAATTGGTACAGGAGTTACTATTGTTTCGGGAAATAGTCCATTCTCTGCATCCGTAGATGTGAGGGGTGGTGGCCCAGGAACAAGAGAAACTGACATGCTAAGTTTGGAAAATTCAATAGGTCGCGCTGATGCTATAGTACTTTCTGGTGGATCAGCATACGGACTTGATGCGTGTTCAGAAATTCAAGATTTATTGAGAGAAGACCAAAAAGGATATAAATTAGGTAAATCAATTATACCGCTAGTACCGGGAGCTGTAATTTTTGACCTTAATATTAATGATAACCCTCATGTAAATGAATTAGGTAAAAGATCTCCATGGAGAATTTTAGCAAATAAAGCATACAAGTCAATTAACAGCGATTTATTATTAGGTTCTTATGGTGCAGGTTGTGGTGCAACTACAGCAACATTAAAAGGAGGACAAGGATCCTCCTCATGGACACAAGCATTTTCTAATGGAAAGGCATATACAGTTGGAGCTATTGTAATAAATAATGCGGTTGGAAACCCATTACTTAATAATGGACCTTATTTTTTATCAGGTCACTTGGAGTTGGATAAAGAGTTTGGAGGATATGGGCCATCTAATAAAAGATACGATAATATATTAAGAGCAAAAAGAATACCTCCATCACTTGGGATAACAGACACCTTAAATGATATTTCAAGTAATACAGTCATCGGTGTTGTTGCTACAGATGCACCCTTAACTCGTGCAAACTTAAAAAGAATAGCTATTATGGCTCATGACGGTATAGCAAAATCCTTAAGCCCTGCTCACACACCCATGGATGGAGACACGATTTTTTCTATTTCGACCAATCAGAGTGATAAAAAACAAATTTTAGAGAATGTAGACATCCTAGCTCTCGGTTCTAGGGCAAGTGATTGTGTTGCAAGAGCATGCAATAGAGCAGTTTACGAAGCAACTTCCTTAGGCAACTCAAAGCCAGGATGGAAAAGTTTATTCTCCTAAAATAGATTAGATATATCTAACTTTTGAGGTTTAAAGCTTCTGCTTTCTTCTTCAAACGCCAATAAAACAAAGATGCAAAAGGCAAGCTAAAAATATAAACTAAAACCAATATTATAAATCCTTTTATGGGATTACTAATAATCGCATTACTGAGAAGAGCTAGAATTATCAGCATAGGTATGACATATGATTTTGGAATTTGAAATACCTTGCCCGAAAAAGTAGGTAAGTTACTTACCATAGCTATTGAAATGAAACCAATCCAAACTCCAATATTTTCAAAAGATTTTAAATTTTGTGCTTCTAAATATCCATCTATGGCAATCGGAAATAGCATTAAAAATGCTGCAGCTGGAGTAGGAACACCATTAAAATAATTTTTAGCATAGCTAGGTCTTTCAGATAATTCTGAATTAAATCTTGCAAGTCTGAGTGCAGAACAAATCACATACAGAACTATTATTATCCAAAATAAATTACCCTGTGGTTTGTCCATCCAGAGATATACAGCAAATGCAGGAACGGCCCCAAAAACTACAAAATCTGATAAAGAATCAAGATGCATACCAAATTCACTAGTAGATTTTAATAATCGAGCAACCCTTCCATCCAACATGTCAAAAACTGAAGCAATAATAATCATTATAATCACATTATCCCAATTATTAAAAAGAGCTTGATACATTGCTTGCAAACCAAAAATTAAAGCACATATCGTAAGAAAGTTCGGAAGCATCCAAACTACTGAAAAACGTCTAGGTCTAGATTGAAAAGCTTTTTTTGCTAATTTAATGCCCTTACTTTTCATCTAGATTTTCCTTAACTGGTTTACTAGATTTAGTAAAATCTCCAATAATAGTTTCACCTGCAATCATTTTTTGTCCTTGTAAAACCATTACTGCAACATCGGATGGAAAATAAATATCAACTCTACTTCCAAATCTGATAAGACCGAATATTTCTCCTGCCTTTAAAGACGAACCTATGTCAACATCGCAAATAATTCTTCTTGCAACTAATCCTGCAATTTGGACAAAAGCTATTTTTTTTCCATTTTCTGTATCCATTCCAAGTATCAGTCTTTCATTTTCAGAAGAAGCTTTATCTAAACTAGCATTAAAAAAAGAGCCTGGAATATAATTTTTATATGTAATTTGACCTAACATTGGTGATCTATTTACGTGAACATCAAAGACATTCATAAAAACACAGACCCTAGTCCAGTTTCCTTCAGGTAACCCAATTTCTTCAGTTGGATTTATTTTAGAAATTTCTATAACTCTACCATCTGCTGGTGAAATAATAAGATTATTCTTATTTGATCCTGACAAAACAGGGGTAACTCTCGAGGGATTTCTAAAAAAATATATACACCAGACTGTCAAAATTATACCAACAAAATAAAGTGGGGCCCACAACCAACCTATAATCACTGTCAATATAAAAAAAATCGCTATAAATGGGATACCTGCAGGATGAATTGGAGTAAAAATTGAGGCTTTGATAGAATCTAGAATATTCATTTTTTTTCCTATAAAAATTACTTATAAGTAATTACTTAACTTATATATAGCATCTATGATAAAAAATGCTATTATGTAATAAAATAGAAATTAATAATTGAGTAAAAATTGAGTACAGCTAAAGAAAAAAAGTTAAACGAAATAAAGTCTGAGATTTTAGAAATAACTAATTTTGTTACTTCAAATAAAAAAGATGAAAACGTTGATATTAATACTGACAAAGAAATTAATATTAATTCTAATGACACTCTTACTTTAACAAATATTGTAAATGGTAAACAAAAAGTTAAAACTACAGATGACTTAACTGAAATAAAGAATGAATTATTGACATTAAAGTCAATGTTGACCAAGCAGGAAATAGTACTTAAAGAAGTTTTATTAAAAATAAAATGAATGCTAATTTTTATTTTAATTTTTGAATTTTAAATAACCAGCAAATTGTTCAAAATAGATTTTTAATTTAAAAAAACTGTATCTTTTTTAGTTGTGTGTTATATATTGATTGCTAGTTATTAAGTTAGTGGAGGTTTAAATGCGTTTTTTAAAAGTTAATCTCTTGCTTTTAACGATTTGTTTAATTGCAAGTGTAACAGCGCTTGATTCCAAAATAGTTTTAGCTGGTGGTGATCCATCGATTAAAGATAGTAAAGTTACTAAAAAAAAAAGTAATATAACTCAACACGATCACAAAAAAACCTATCTAAAAGATCAAAAGAAACTTTCCTCTAAAGATACTAAAAATGACGGAAAAATTTCACAAAAATCCTCTAATGGCACTAATAAAAATGAGAATGTTGAGACGGCTGGTTTTGCAGCCATTGAAGATGTACCATTAATTATTGATTTGTCTTCAGTTACAGACTCAGACGGCATGGGTTCAGTGAGTGTTCAATGGCAAATTTCGCCTGATAATAATAAATGGACAAATATTAGTGGAGCCACTAACCAATCATTTACACCCAGAGAAATTCATGTTGGTAGTAGACTACGTGTTGCTATATCCTATGTTGATGGACAAGGAAATTTAGAACCACTTATCAGTCCTCCTTCGACTCCTGTCAGAAATGTAAATGACAAACCGACAGGTTCAGCTCGTCTTATTGGATCCTCTGTTGAAGACAGTGCCTTAGTAGTTGATACATCAAGTATAGCAGATGAAGATGGTATTGGTGGATTTGATATTACATGGCAAAGGTCTTCTTCAAAATCTTCATGGGAAGCTTATCCAACAGGTCAAAATGAAGTGCTTAGATTAACTCAAAGCCAAGTCGGTTATTCTTATAGAGCAGTTGTCTCATATATTGACTCTCATGGAACAAGAGAGGTGCTATACACAAGCCCCTCTGAAACAATTGATAATTTAGACGATCCAGTTCAAGGCGAGGTAACTATTATTGGGGAACCAAAGGAAGGCGTTACTCTTCGGGCCCTCTCAAATTCTTTATCGGACGAAGATGGTATTGCATCCATTTCTATTAGTTGGGAAACTTCAAAAGATGGAAGAAATTGGATTGGTGTAAATAGTTTAAGTGGTCCAGTTTTATCTTTAGGTCAATCTTTAGTTGGTTCCCAAGTTAGAGCAAGAGTTGCTGTAGTAGATAATTTTGGTATTGAAACTAACCTATACAGCCAAGCAACTAGAACAGTTGAAAACGTAAATAACAAACCATCTGGTAGAATTGTAATTAGACGAGTTGGGCAATAATATTTTAATTACTAAATCACACTATTATAAATTTAATAAAATTCTTAACGGAGCATAGTTAATGAAGCAAACGTCTGATATTAATAATTCAGCATCAAATATAATTTCTTTTAAAAAATATAAAGATAAAAAGCCAGACGAAGTAACATCTACAATAGCAGCAATAATAGCGATTAAAATAGATCATCCAAGTAATACTACACCAGAAGAATTTTTTGCCAACCAACTTGATAGTATTGAAAATATAGATGTTCTAGCTTTTGAAGATGCTTTAGATAATGAAAGCATAGGATTAACAACAAAAGATGCACAGAATGAAGCCTCAAACGACGCTTGATCTTTTTATATAAAATTGTTTTATTATGATATTCGTTTAATTAATAAACTAACTTTTTTTTACTAACTTCCATATCTGTGGCAACAATAATGCTGCAAGTAAAAGCTTATAAAAATCACCAATTATAAATGGCTTTAATCCATTTATTATAGCAAAGTCAAAACCTTTTATGGCACTTAATTGTGCTATTCCAAAAAAATAAATCATGAACATACCTATTAACATTGCAAAAATAGATTTAAATAAAAATTTTCCCCATCCTCTATCAGCAAGTTCGCCGACAATTATAGAAGCGATTAGAAAACCAAATAAAAAACCTCCAGTTGGTCCCATTAAGTACATTAAACCACCACCATATGCAAAAACTGGTAATCCAATAATTCCCTGAAATAGATAAAAGCTTACTGAAGCCACAGCAATATTTCTGCCGCATAACATTGCAATCATTAAAACGGCTAATGGCTGCAAGGTCATTGGAACTGGGTACAGATCAACTTTAGTTTTTGCAGATAAAATTAATAAAAAACTACAAATTAAAATTGTAAAAAAGGTTGTGATAATAGAGAATTTTTCCATACTTTTATCTTTTAAAATAAGACTCTCAATCCATGTGCTTTTTGATATTTTATCCTCAATCATAAATAAATTCCTTTGATTAAATTAATTTAAATTATTAATTTTTTTTTTTAAATTTTTTTTATTAATTAATTCTT
>ERZ802822.1831-NODE-1831-length-12383-cov-9.125223_pt1 | contig 12383 bp, 10 predicted proteins | sample MGYA00345649_ERZ802822 | MGnify/ENA primary metagenome ERZ802822 (study PRJEB30503, sample SAMEA104212359) | marine metagenome | biome: Westerlies Biome; feature: [SRF] surface water layer (ENVO:00010504) within the epipelagic zone...; material: water...
CCGGCGATATGGTTATCGATAGTTCGGTGCGAGCAAAATTAACTAAATTAGTTGAATCAATAAATTCTTGACGTTTCATGACATAGGACAAAGAGATGCAACAACTGAATCCATCAGAAATCAGTGAAATTATAAAGCAACGGATAGATAATTTGGATGTGTCGGTTCAGGCAAAGAACGAGGGCACGATTGTAAGTGTGATGGACGGAATCATACGAATTCACGGACTCGCAGATGTCATGTACGGTGAAATGATAGAGTTTGAGGGTGGCATTTATGGAATGGCCTTAAACTTGGAGCGAGATTCTGTGGGTGCAGTGGTACTGGGTGACTATCTTCAATTAAAGGAAGGCCAGACCTGCAAGTGTACGGGGCGAATCCTAGAGGTACCTGTCGGGCCGGAACTAGAGGGTCGAGTGGTTGACGCACTTGGCAAGCCTATAGATGGCAAAGGCCCAATAGACGCAAAACTCACTGACCCAATTGAAAAGGTCGCACCTGGTGTAATCGCCAGGCAGTCGGTGTCTCAGCCGGTACAGACGGGCCTGAAATCTATCGACTCAATGACCCCAATTGGGCGAGGACAGCGAGAATTAATAATTGGTGACCGAGAGGTGGGTAAGACAGCTGTTGCGATTGACACAATCATTAACCAAAAAGGTAAAGGTGTTAGATGCGTTTATGTGGCTGTTGGACAAAAGGCCAGCTCTATCTCTAATGTTGTCCAAAAGCTAGAAGAGCACGGGGCAATGGAGTTCACGGTCGTCGTCTCAGCCTCCGCCTCCGACCCAGCTTCTATGCAATTCATAGCGCCGTACTCCGGTTGCTCTATGGGCGAATACTATAGAGACAGAGGCGAGGATGCTCTTATTATCTATGACGATCTAACAAAGCAGGCTTGGGCCTATCGTCAGATTTCACTGCTGTTGAAGCGACCACCGGGTCGCGAGGCCTATCCCGGTGATGTGTTCTACTTGCACTCACGTCTGCTCGAGCGCGCTGCCCGGGTCAACGCCGACTACGTAGAGCAACAAACCGGCGGCGCAGTGAAAGGCAAAACCGGTTCACTGACGGCGCTGCCCATCATTGAAACCCAAGCCGGCGACGTATCTGCCTTCGTACCCACCAACGTGATTTCCATCACCGATGGACAGATCTTTTTGGAAACCGAGAATTTTAACTCCGGCCTGCGTCCAGCCATGAGCCCAGGTATTTCAGTCTCCCGGGTGGGTGGTTCAGCGCAAGTGCCGTTCATGAAGAAAATTTCCGGCGGCATCAAGATGGCCTTGGCCCAGTACCGAGAACTGGCGGCATTCTCTCAGTTTGCCTCGGACCTTGACGACGCAACGCGTCGGCAGCTTGAACATGGCGCCCGTGTCACCGAACTGATGAAGCAAAAGCAGTTTGCGCCGATGTCCGTGGCCGAAATGGGCACGGTGCTTTTCGCTGCGAACGAGGGCTATCTAGAAGACGTGCCGGTCGACAAAGTGCTGGATTTCGAAGCCGGTTTGTTGAGCTATATGAAAGCCGAGTACGCAAGTTTCGTGCAAAGCACCAATGAAACCGGTGCTTATAACGATGACGTTGTGGCGACCCTGAAAGAGATCATTGAAAAGTTCAAAGCCACGCAAGCTTATTAATCAGGCGCGATTGGCAGGCGAATCGATCAATTTGCAAGGTTTGAAAGGATAGCGAATGGCTGTTGGTAAAGAGATTAAGAACAAAATTGGCAGCGTGCAAAACACGCAGAAGATTACCAGTGCCATGCAAATGGTGGCGGCGAGCAAGATGCGCCGAACGCAAGATCGCATGCAGCAAGGCAAGCCTTATAGCGATCGCATTCGCGGTGTGATCAGCCATTTAGCCAACGCCAACCCGGAGTACAAGCACACCTTTATGCAGCAGCGCGACGTCAAGCGCGTTGGTTTTATCGTGGTGTCGTCGGATCGCGGCCTTTGTGGCGGCCTAAACGTCAACCTGTTTCGCTCTGTGGTTCGGCAAATGGCTGAGCTGGATGCCAAGGGCATTGGCGTGGATTTAGGTCTGATTGGTAATAAGGCAGGCCCATACTTTCGTTCCGTCGGCGCTAACGTTGTCGCCGTCATGCCCGACGTCGGCGAAACACCGGCCATCGCCGATCTGATTGGTGGCATTCGCGTCATGCTCGATGCCTACTCCGAAGGCACCATCGACCAGCTATTTCTGGCCAGCAATGATTTTGAAAACACCATGACTCAAGCCCCCACCGTGCGCCAGCTGCTGCCGCTGGACCCAGCAGACGATGAGGCTTATCAACACCGCTGGGACTACATTTACGAACCAGACGCGCAACAGCTGGTTGAAGGGTTGCTGCTGCGTTACTTGGAATCTCAGGTCTATCAAGCAGTGGTCGAGAACGGGGCATGTGAGCAAGCTGCCAAGATGATCGCAATGAAAAACGCGACGGAAAATGCCGGCAAGCTGATCGACGAGCTTCAACTGATTTACAACAACGCTCGACAAGCAGCGATTACACAAGAAATCTCTGAAATTGTCGGTGGCGCGGCGGCGGTATAACACCCTGGCCGAGCGCCGAGAGCGAAATGACACAAACGAATCCAATAAACGAATTACACAGATAAAGAGGCTAGATATGAGCAGCGGTCGAATCGTACAAATTATCGGCGCGGTCATCGATGTAGAGTTTGATCGAAATAATGTACCCAAGGTTTACGACGCGCTTAGCGTGGCAGACAGTGGCCTAACGCTGGAAGTGCAGCAACAACTTGGCGACGGCATCGTGCGCACCATTGCCATGGGCACCTCTGATGGACTGTCACGGGGTCTCGAAGTGACCAATACCGGCGCGCCTATCTCGATCCCCGTGGGCGAAGAAACCCTAGGCCGTATCGTCGACGTCTTGGGCACGCCCATCGACGAGAAAGGACCGGTCAATGCGCAAGAGTTGATGCCCATTCACCGTAAGGCACCTTCCTATGAAGACCAGATGGCTGGCAACGAAGTACTGGAAACGGGCATCAAGGTTATCGACCTCATCTGCCCCTTTGCTCGCGGCGGTAAGGTGGGCTTATTCGGTGGTGCGGGTGTCGGTAAGACCGTGACCATGCTTGAGCTGATTCGCAACATCGCGATCGAGCACTCGGGCTTGTCAGTATTTGCTGGTGTTGGTGAGCGTACGCGTGAGGGCAACGACTTCTATTACGAAATGGAAGAAGCCGGCGTACTGGACAAGATTTCATTGGTGTTCGGGCAGATGAACGAGCCTCCAGGCAACCGCCTTCGCGTCGCGCTGACCGGTTTGACCATGGCGGAAAAATTCCGCGATGACGGCCGCGATGTACTGCTGTTTGTCGACAACATCTACCGTTACACCTTAGCGGGTACCGAGGTATCTGCGCTGCTCGGTCGTATGCCATCGGCGGTAGGCTATCAGCCAACACTCGCGGAAGAGATGGGCGTACTGCAAGAGCGTATTACCACCACCAAGGCGGGCTCCATTACATCGGTGCAAGCGGTCTATGTACCTGCTGACGATTTGACCGACCCGTCGCCCGCAACCACCTTCGCGCACTTGGATTCAACGGTAACCCTGTCTCGCGCTATCACTGACTTGGGTATTTATCCCGCAGTAGATCCACTGGATTCTACCAGCCGCCAGCTCGATCCGCTGGTGGTCGGCGAAGAGCACTACAACGTGGCCCAGCAGGTGCAGCAGGTGCTGCAGCGCTACCAAGAACTGCGCGACATCATCGCCATTCTCGGTATGGACGAACTGTCGGAAGAAGATAAGCAGCTGGTCTATCGCGCTCGCAAGGTGCAGAAGTTCTTCTCCCAGCCTTTCTTCGTGGCGGAGCAGTTCACCGGAAACCAAGGCAAGTTTGTCAGCCGCGATGACACCGTGCGCAGCTTCAAGGCGATCTTGGATGGAGAATACGATCACTTACCAGAAGATGCGTTCTACATGGTGGGCGGGATCGAAGACGCGATTGAGAAGGCTAAAACGCTTTAAAGCAGCCTTGCTGGCGCTGAGAGCATTCGACGAGAGGTATCGACGTGGCAACAATACAGTGTGAAATCGTTAGCGCAGAAGAGTCGCTCTTCTCTGGCGCCATAACGTCGCTCTCGGTTCGAGGCACCATCGGTGAACTGGGCATAACGCCAGGGCACGCGCCGTTACTCACCGGTATCGCACCCGGCGCGGTTGCACTTCGCTTGGAAGACGGCAGCGAGGAGATTTTCTTCGCTTCCGGAGGCTATCTTGAAGTGCAGCCCGGGTTTGTCACCCTATTGGCGGACACCGCACTGCGTGCAGAGGATCTGGACGAAGCCCAAGCCGAAGAAGCGCGCCAACAGGCCGAAAAGGCCATGGAAGATAAGAACGCTGAGGCCGAGTTCTCATCCGCTGCCGCCATGATGGCGGAAGCGCTGGCTAAACAGCGAACGTTGGAAGAACTGCGGCGTCGTCGCCGCTAGATCAACTAGAGCTGCTGGCTCTGGAAATGATCGATCCTGCGGCAGTAGTCTTTCCCAGACTTCGGCATAATCAAGACCTGCACCGATACAGATAGCGACGGACAGGTGAAAGGTTTATGAGTTTGCATGTCATCATTCTTGCGGCGGGCAAAGGCAGCCGTATGAAGTCAGATACCCCCAAAGTTCTGCACCCAGTCGCTGGCACACCCATGCTCCACCGGGTGATGTCCACAGCAAAGCGCCTTGCGCCGGAACAGCTGCACCTCGTTCTTGGGCACGGTATTGAGGCGATTCAAGACACATTGGCGGACCAATGGTCTGCCACAAACATCGTTCAACAGGCTGAACAACTGGGTACCGGTCACGCGGTCAATATCGCCCTCGATCACTTACCCAATGACGGCATCAGCCTAGTCCTCTACGGCGATGTACCGCTGATTACCGTCGACACCCTAGAGCACTGCGTGGCCATCGCCGATGCTGGTGAGTTAGGGATCGTTACCGCCAACATGTCCGACCCCGCTCAGCTTGGCCGAATACTGCGTAATGACACCGACGCGATTGAGGCGATTGTTGAATACAAAGACGCAACCCAGCAGCAGCGCGCCATTCACGAGATCAACTCAGGCATCCTGGCGGCACCCACGCACTTGCTGCGTCACTGGCTCAGCCAAGTGCAGCCGAACAACCAGCAGGGCGAGTACTACTTGACCGACGTCGTGGCTCTAGCGGTTAACGATGGCGTGGGTGTTCAAGGCATCGTCGTGGACGACGAGAACGAGGTCATGGGCGTCAATGACCGCGTTCAGCTGTCGCAAGTAGAGCGCATTTTGCAGCGCCGACAAGCGGATGAGTTGATGCGGCAAGGAGTCACCTTCGCTGACCCCGATCGCGTCGACATTCGAGGCACTCTCAGCTGCGAAACAGACTGCTTTATCGATGTGAATACGGTCTTTATTGGCGACGTGCGCCTGGCAAGCGGTGTCGTTATTGGGCCCAACGTCGTGATCGAGTCATCGCAACTCGGTGCGGGCGTGCAGGTGAAGGCAAATACGGTGATCGAAGGCGCCGTGATCGCCGAGCACTGCCAGCTAGGACCGTTCGCGCGCATCCGCCCCGGTAGCAACTTTGCCCCTAGCGTAAAGATTGGTAACTTCGTTGAGACCAAGAAAACCACCATGGGCGCAGGGTCTAAGGCCAGCCACCTCGCGTATCTGGGTGATGCAACCATTGGTTGTGACGTCAATGTTGGGGCAGGCAGCGTCACCTGCAATTACGATGGTGTCGACAAGCACCAGACGGTTATTGGCGACGGCGCCTTCGTGGGCACGAACAGCACCTTGGTGGCGCCGCTGAACATTGGCGCCGAGTCCTTTGTCGCAGCCGGATCCACAGTGACCACAGATGTTGAGGAGCAATCCTTGGCGGTGGGTCGGGGCAAGCAGCGAAACATTGCGAAGTGGCTCAGCCCATTAAAACGTAAACAAAGGACATCGCCCGACCACTAGGTTTGGCGCCGCCGAGTAAAAAGGAAGAGTTATGTGTGGCATTGTCGGTGTCGTCGCGCAGCGCAGCGCAACACCTATCTTGATTCGAGGCCTGCAGCGCCTGGAATACCGCGGCTATGACTCCGCCGGACTGGCCACCGTCGATGCCAACGGCGCACTCAAGCGTTTGCGTGAAGTCGGCAAGGTGCAAAATTTAGTCGACGCCGTCGAGCGCACGCCTGTGTCCGGCGGCACCGGTATCGCACACACACGCTGGGCGACCCACGGCAAAGCCACCGCAGCCAACGCGCATCCCCACCTGTCGACGTCTGCTGATGCCGATGACGCCGTCTGCTTGGTGCACAACGGCATTATTGAAAACCACGTGGCGCTGCGAGAAGAATTGCAGGGGTTGGGCTATACGTTTACCTCGCAAACCGACTCAGAAGTTATCGTTCACCTCATCCATCACTACCTCGCTGAGGTATCCGATTTATTGGAAGCCGTCCGACAGGCGGTACGTCGTCTCGACGGCGCTTACGCTCTAGCCGTGATCGCCACCGGCGAAAACGAGCGCATCATCGCAGCCCGGCAGGGCTGTCCGTTAATTTTAGGCAAGGGAATTGGCGAAAACTTTTTAGCCTCTGACGTGCTCGCGCTGCGTGCAGTGACCGATCGGTTTATCTATCTGGAAGAAGGCGATTTGGTTGACCTACGTCCAGACAGTATCGACATCTGGAACATCGATGAGGCCGCGGTGATTCGGGCGGACGTGCGGGTGGAGATGGAAGCCGACGACATGGAGCGAGGCAACTATCGCCACTTCATGCAAAAAGAAATGTTTCAGCAGCCCGAGGTTGTAAAGCGCGTGCTGGAAGGTCGGGTTGGTAAGGATCGCGTGCTCGATGGCGCTCTGGGCGAGGGTTCTCAGGATCTGCTGCGGCAGGTGGAGTCGGTGACCATTGTGGCTTGCGGCACCAGTTACTTAGCAGGCAGTGTCGCTCGCTATTGGATCGAAGAGCTGGCGGGTTTGCCCTGCCAGGTGGAAATTGCCAGCGAATATCGCTACCGCAACCCCGCCACGCAAAAAAACAGTTTGTTCATCACCATCTCCCAAAGCGGCGAAACCGCCGATACCTTGGCAGCCTTAAGGTTGGCAAAGGAGAGTGACTTTCTGGCCACACTGACGTTGTGCAACGTACCCACATCGACCACGGTGCGTCAGTCAGATATCGCCATGATGCTTAACGCCGGCACCGAGGTAGGCGTGGCCTCCACCAAGGCCTTTGTGGCCCAAACCACAGCATTATTGTTAGTCACTTTGTTGCTGGCGAGGCAACGTGGGCTTAAGGCCGGTCTAGAAGAAGAGATCGTGCAGCAACTGCACCAGCTACCCGAAACCATCGCTGAGCTGTTAAAACTAGACGAGCCCATCGCTAAGTTGGCCGAGGTTTTTGCAGACAAAGAGCACGCGCTATATCTTGGCCGCGGCAGCTTTTATCCCATCGCCATGGAAGGCGCGCTCAAACTCAAGGAGCTCTCCTATATTCATGCCGAAGGCTACGCCGCAGGTGAACTCAAGCATGGCCCACTGGCACTGGTAGATGAATCCATGCCCGTGGTTGCCTTGGCACCCAATGATGAATTGTTAGAAAAACTGTATTCGAATCTTCAGGAAGTGCGATCAAGGGGTGGCCAGCTGTTTGTTTTCGTCGAGCAAGGCGTTAGCACCCAAGCGGAAGACGGCATTACGCATATTGTGTTGCCGCCCTGCCATAAATACCTCGCACCCATCGCCTATGTTGTGCCCTTACAGTTGCTCGCTTACCACATCGCGCTCATCAAGGGCACAGATGTGGACCAGCCGCGCAACCTTGCGAAGTCTGTGACGGTAGAGTGAGACGCAAACGAGAGCAACGCATCAAAGAGCGTTATTTTCTGGCTGGTAAATTGGTGATCGACCATGCCCTTTTCTAAGCTTACCTCCCCCATCGCCCTCGCTCCCATGGCAGGCGGGTTCAACACGCCCCAGCTCGCGGCAGCGGTCGCCAATGCAGGCGGCATGGGCAGTTTTGGCTTTGCCTACTCGACTCCCGACCACATTGACCGGACACTTCACCAAACGGCATCGCTTACTGACGGCCCACTTAACGCCAATTTTTTTGTTTTCCCCGAGCTAGAAGCGCCTTCAACAGAGCTATTGGCCGAGGCGACCCAAGCGCTTGGAGAGCTGCCAACGCCGGTGCGCGTTGAGATTCCTGCACTTACTGAGCCCTATGCGCCAAATTTAGACGCACAGCTTGAAGCCGTATGGCGACACCGTCCTGCAGCGCTGACCTTTCATTTTGGTTTACCGCCAGAGCACGCAGTCGAGCAGGCACATCGACAAAATATTGCTGTGGGTGTCACCGCGACCTGTCTTAGTGAGGCTAAGTTAATTGCGGCAGCGGGAGCAGATTTCGTGGTGGCTCAAGGCTGGGAGGCGGGTGGTCATCGGGGCACATTTACCGCCGACGCGGATGACGAAGCGTTACCGTTACTGGCCTTGGTCAGAGCGCTGTCGAAGGATCTATCCATACCCATTGTCGCCGCAGGAGGACTGATGAACGGCGGCGATATTGCCAAGGTTATCGCTGCTGGCGCAACGGCTGCTCAGCTGGGCACGGCATTTTTGTGCTGCGACGAGGCGGGCACGCCTGCCACACATCGTGAGGTGCTCACTGCTGCTGCCGCAGAGACGGTTTTTACCTCGGCTTTCTCAGGTCGTCCCGCTCGGGGGGTTCGCAACACGTTTATCGAGGCCATGGCGGGCAAGCCGGTGTTGCCTTTTCCGCAGCAGAATACGCTGACCGGTTCATTGCGGCGGTGGGCTGCATCCGCTGAGCAGCCTGGGTTTCAAAGCGTCTGGTCGGGTAGCGGGCTTGGTGGGATAAGACCTATGTCTGCAGCGCAATTGATGGCGACCCTGAAGCATGAGTTGGCCCGAGCAGCCATTCGATCTTAGTGAGTTCTGGCGACTAATCCTGTTCGCTCTCGCCAGCATCCTGGGTGTCAGCGCTCGCGTTGTCGTTGGCAAGAAACTGTAGCGGGGCAATGGGGTGATCTAGCATCAGTGATTCTGAGATTTCCTGCGCCAAGGTGGTGGAGACCTCCAGCACTGCAGCTGGGGTGATCGCACTTTGCTGATACTTGGAGCCAAGTGAGAAGTACTGATCACAGTAGCTTTGAGGTAAGTATACCCAGACGGCACCACCGACGGTTTTGACTTCTCGATAGCAAGCAACCGCGGGCTTCTCTGGCGGAGACTTTCCCTGGGCTAGGGCCGCTTCAGCGGCTTCGAGATAGGCTTCCGTGCGCTTTGCGCCATCGATAAAGGTTAAATCGATAAAGGCTGTGATGCGATTGCCCAGCACAGAGCGAAGCTTGCGTGTTTCGCGTGAGCCTGGCGGCAACGTGGCAGAACTGTCGTAAAATGACTTTGCTTTCTGCCGCTCTTTGGTTTGTTTCATGCCTTTGAAAAGGCCCATACGAACACCTGCAATAAGTAGTTAGTGTGCGATTCAAAGACGTTCACAAGAGCGTCTTATGCGGTTTAGCTGCAAAACGCCAGCTAGCTCATCAGCGTGCGCAGTTTACCTGCGGTTTCAGAAATAATTTGACTGACTCGCGATTCGCTGACTTCCAAAATCGCGCCAATCTCTTTCAAGTTCATTTCTTCTTGATAGTACAGAGCCAGCACGATGCGAGCGCGTTCGGGTAGCTGCTCTATGGCATCAGCGAGCGCCGTGATCATTTGCGCTTTTTCCAGCGATTGATCTGGTCCCGACTCAAGTTCGCTCGATTCTTCTAAATTGGTTGGCAGCGCGTCTGAGCTGACAATGTCCACGCCTTCGGCGATCAAACGCTCCTTTTCGTAAAGGGCGATGTCCTTGTCCAGAAATTCAGCAACCTCGGTACTCTTGGGTTGTCGCCCAAGTTCCTTGCTGAGGGCTGAAATTGCCTGATCTTGCTCGCGTTTGATGGTGATTGCCGAACGCGTTGAGTAAGAGATTCGTCGCACCTCGTCCAACATGGCACCGCGAATGCGAGTCTTGGCAAACATCTCAAATTCGATGCCCCGGGAAGGTTCGTAGGCGCGCTGAGCGTGAATCAAGCCTTCCATACCGGCCTGAATCAGATCATCTGTGGCGATGCTGGCGGGTAGTCTGGTGCGTAAATGAAAGGCAATACGCTTAACCAAGGTGTAATGCTGGCCAATGGAGATCTCTGACGCTCCAACTTGCTCTTCGTAGGCATCGATGCTGGCCACGGTCAGATAACCTCTGGCACATCGTTGCACGGCAGCTGGGCCATCAGTGCTTCGGCGAGCAGGGTAAAGTTTTTCGCGGCGGCGCTGGTTGGGTGGTCTGCAATCACGGTTTCTCGCTTGCGTGTCACGCGGCCGAGCAGCTCGTCCTGCAGGACGCTGGCGAGGTAATTGACCGGTTCTTCCAGGAACTTCATACAGACAACGTTCATGCGATCAAACAGCGCCTTACCTAGTAGCTCAGAGCCAACGCGATTGGGCACCAAAAACAGGCTAGCCAATCTATCCTTACGACTTTCTAACTTGATCAGGCCGTAGGCGTCGGCAATTGAGGCGGGCTCATCTTGCATCACCAGCAACCGCACCGCGCAGGTATCGAGAAAACTCATGTTGGCGCTGGAAAGTCCGGCGGCTGAATCAATAATCAGCACGTCGAGATCTGGATAGCTTTGCAAAATCTGATCGATCAGCGAGGTGGCTTGCATGGATGTAATGTTGGCCAGCGATTGATTCCCCGATGCTCCGGGTATCAGCAGCAACCCTTGGGGCGTTTCGACAGCCACATCGGTAACGTTTTTGTGGCCGTCAAAGACATCGCCAACGTTCAAAGGCGCGCTAACGCCAAGCAGAATTTGTGAATTAGCCAGGCCTAAGTCAGCGTCCAATAGTCCAACGCGCATGCCCTGCTGACACAGTGCCAGGGCGAGATTTACAGCGACGGTGGTTTTACCCACACCACCCTTGCCGCTGGCAATGCCAACAATGCGGGTGGATATGTGCGACTGCGACGTGGACATAGGGGTAAAAGTATCACGGTCTGTGAACGACAAGTATATAGATTATTCCTCTAAGGTACTGGGTGAATTACCTTTTTCTATCTCTTCAAGTGGCTCATCAACCAAATGTCCATTTACGCCAGAAATCTGCGCACCCCGAGCTTCTAAGGCGGTCAGGGTCGGTTCGAGCTCTCCAGCCAAGTCGAAGCGGGTTAGCAGCACCGACGCGCTTATCCATGGCGTTGACTCTGCTAGAGCATCGATGATCCACGGGGCTGCGTCAGCGGCCAGGCACAGGTGGGGTAAGATTTCGTTTTCGGTCACCAAGGTGGCCAGTGCCACGGGATCGCTTAGCAGTGCTGCCGGGGTATCAATCAGCACCTGATGATCGTCGCGGTAACGTGTCACGAGCTGTCCTAGCTGATCTAAGTCGGCTGCTTGCAGGTAGATTATGCCGAGCTGTTGGCAAAGCTGCGCGAGGCCATTATTGATTAAAACCGCTGGCGCGCCGTCTTGGGCGCTTGTCGCGGACACCGCTCCCTGCAGGGAAATCACGACGGTGTTCATTGCGCTGGCTTGATGGAGCGTTTGCTGAATCAGGGTGGCGATCACCGTACTCTTGCCTGCGCCGGGATAGCCAACGAAGGCGTGTACACCCTGCCAGTCACGCTGCGCCGAGAGCTGGCGAGTCACCAGAGCATCGATTTGTTCCGCTGCGCGGCAGCTTCCTGGCTGCTTGTGCTGCACGCGTTGGTTGATCGAAGCCATGGCTAACTGCGCTTTGCGCAGTGGCGTTTGTACCGCAGCTTGTTCTTCCAGCTGATTTCTCAGCCTCGCGAGGTCCGCCTGAATGGTTTGCATCATGTTGTGCATGGCCTTGCTGTCAGGCTGCAGGTCGTCGGAATGAATCTGACGCTCTGGCTCAGGTGCTCGTTTGTTGGCGGGCACAAAGGGCTCGTGATTGCTACTGCCTTGCTGTCCACCCGCAAGCGCCGATGTCAGTTCCTTGCCGAATTCTTGAGCAATGCGCTCCTTCGAGTTGCCGCGCTTGCCCGGCGTAGCCGAGGCGTTATCGGCTGCAACTCGATTCAACAGCGATGCTACGGTCGAGGTGGCCTCGCTGATGTCTAGGCCTTCGCCGTCTGGCTCAGCGGCATGATGGACAGGCGCTGCGGCTGGTGGCTCTTCTACCGCACAAATCATCTCGGTTTTGTTGCCGATCTTGTTGGTGGAAATAATCAGCGCATCTTCACCAAACTCGGCACGCACCTGATCCATGGTTGCCTTGCTGTCGTCGCCAACAAATCTCTTTAGTTCCATAGTCTTATCCGCAGAATCTAG
>ERZ802822.1833-NODE-1833-length-12378-cov-7.277701_pt1 | contig 12378 bp, 14 predicted proteins | sample MGYA00345649_ERZ802822 | MGnify/ENA primary metagenome ERZ802822 (study PRJEB30503, sample SAMEA104212359) | marine metagenome | biome: Westerlies Biome; feature: [SRF] surface water layer (ENVO:00010504) within the epipelagic zone...; material: water...
TTAGTTTTCTTTTTATTTTTCTTCTTATTTTAACTAATTTGTATTATTTATACTCAAAAATTCAGTTCGCAAATCATCTATTAATTCAAGCTTACCCTCTTTTTCCAGGTACCAGAAAGTCCATCCATTTGAAGTCTCCTTACCTTGAACTTTAGCACTCATTTGATGAATAGATCCACTTTCACCATTCATTGATAAGCTTCCATCCGCTCGTACAGTGGCCATAAATTTTTTAGATTTAAGACTTTTTGGCCCCCTCAAGACTGCTCCAGGTTTAATTAAACCATTCTCAACTAAACTACCAAATGGGACTCTTTTCTGGGTTTTCTTCGAAACTGTGGTTGATAAAAATTGTTCATCTGGCGAGTCTATTTCTTTTATTCTTTTTTTAGCAGCATTTATATAAATATCTTCTCTTTCAAGTCCTATAAAATTTCTTCCTAGCTTCTTCGCAACCGCACCAGTGGTTCCGGTGCCAAAAAATGGATCTAAAATAATATCATCTTTTTTCGAAGATGAGAGTAAAACTCTATATAGTAAAGCTTCTGGTTTTTGCGTTGAATGAATTTTATTGCCATTAGAATCTTTAATTCTCTCGCCGCCAGAGCAAATAGGAATATACCAATCAGATCGCATTTGAGTCCCTTCATTTAAGGATTTCATGGCATGATAATTAAAATTATATTTACTGTTATGATTTTTTGATGCCCATATTATTGTTTCATGTGCATTAGTAAATCGAGTTCCTTTGAAATTAGGCATTGGATTTGACTTATACCAAATAATGTCATTTAAAATCCAAAAACCAAGGTTTTGCATAGCATTACCAACTCTAAAAATATTATGATATGAGCCTATAACCCATATTGTTCCTTCAGGTTTCAGAATTCTTTGGGCCTCTGAAATCCAATCCTTAGTAAATTTATCGTACTCCTCAAAACTTTTAAACCTATCCCACCCTTCAGTAACACCGTTGACTTTTGATGAATCTGGACGGGATAAATCATTTTTTAATTGAAGGTTGTATGGAGGATCAGCAAAAATGACATCTATTGAGTTATCAGGAAGAGATCTCATGGATTTAATGCAATCACCTTTAATAATCTTATTTAATGGTAAGTTATAATTTTCATTTAAAGTTTCTTTTGACATATTAATTGCATCCTCATCATGCAGAGTCACAACGTCAATAAAATTTTTAAGATTTATTTTTTATACAAAATATAGAGTCTTAGCACTTAATTAAACCCCAACATCTTGTTAATAGGTGAAAATGACTTTCTATGATATTTACATGGACCATATAATTCTAGGGCTTTTCTATGCTCTGCCGTCCCGTAGCCTTTATTTTTTTTCCAGTTATAATTTGGAAATTCTTTATCTAATTTCAACATTAAATTATCTCTTGTTACTTTTGCAACAACTGAAGCTGCTGCAATCGAAATTGAAATACTATCTCCTTTAATTATACACTTAGTTTTAACATTCAAACCTGGATCCAAATTTCCATCAACAAGAACATGATCAAGCTGAAAATTTAAATCAGTAATAGCCCTACTCATTGATAAGAAGGTTGCCTGAAGGACATTCATCCTATCAATTTCTTCAATACTTGAAATACCAACACCAACAGAATGAAGGTTATAAATAGATGAATAAAGAGAAAGTCTCTTTTTTTCCGATATTTTTTTTGAATCATTTAATCCATCAGGAATATTCTTTTCATTTAAAACTACTACTGCAGAAACAACAGGGCCGGCCCAAGGACCCCTGCCTGCCTCATCTATGCCAGCAATTAACTTTAGAGGCCACCCAAGAGCTCTTTCAATTAAATTATCCGGCACTAAACTGCAATAAGAGGCTCTTCTTTCCACCTCAAAATAGGTTTTCTAGCTGCCTGAGTTTCATCTAGCCTTCTTATAGGAGTGAAAACAGGAGCTGCTTTAAATGAATCAGAATCTTCCTTAAGTCTATCAACTAAATCACGCAGAGTTGAGATAAAGTGATCAAGTGATTGCTTTGACTCTGTCTCAGTTGGCTCGACCAATAACGCACCATGAATAACCAAAGGAAAATATATTGTCATAGGGTGATAACCCTCATCTATCATAGCTTTTGCAAAATCTAATGTTTCTACACCGGTGTCTTTAAGAAAGTCATCGCTAAAGAGTATTTCGTGCATGCAATACCCTTCGAATGCCGGAGTTAGACGATCATTTAACGAAGCTCTTAAGTAATTTGCATTTAGAACAGCATCCTCAGATACTTGCCTTAAGCCATCAGCTCCATGGCTTAGCATATAAGACATAGCTCTTACGAACATTCCCATTTGACCATGAAATACATTCAGCCTTCCAAACGAATTAGAGAGACCTTTACCATCTAAACTTTCTATTAAATCGTATTCGCCTTTATCATTTTCAACTAAAGGAGTAGGACAGAATTTTTCTAGTCTTTCTGAAAAAACAACAGGACCCGAGCCAGGACCTCCTCCTCCGTGAGGAGTTGAAAAAGTCTTATGGAGATTTATATGCATTGCATCAATACCTAAATCACCAGGTTTTAGCTTACCAACTACAGCATTAAAATTTGCTCCATCGCAATAAAGGTAGCCTCCAGATTTGTGAGTTAATTCAGAAATTTTAACAATATCAGTTTCAAATAAACCACATGTATTTGGATTAGTAATCATTACACCAGCAAAATTTTTATCTATATTTTTTTTAAAATCATCAAAGTCAATCAGACCTTCTCTATTGGATTTAATAGTTTTAACCTCAAAACCTAAAAAAGCTGCTGTAGCAGGGTTAGTTCCATGAGCTGAGTCAGGGACTAATACAATTTTTCTGTGCGATTCATTTTTATTTAATAAAGCTTGCTTTATAGCCATCATGCCACACAGTTCACCCTGTGCTCCAGCCTTAGGTGTCATTGTTACGGCTGCCATTCCAGTTAATTCTTTTAACCAAGAAGATATTAAATCAATTAACTCTAAAGCACCTTGACATGTGGAAATAGGTTGTAGCGGATGTATTTCAGAAAAACCCTCTAAACGAGCCATTTTTTCATTAAGCCTAGGGTTATGCTTCATAGTACATGAACCAAGCGGATATAAACCAGCGTCAATTGAATAATTTTTTCTTGATAGCCTAACATAATGCCTAACAGTCTCGGGTTCGCTTAAGCCTGCTAAACCTATTTCACTATCTGAAAAACTATCACCTAGCATCTGGCTTAAGTTCTCTGGCTCAGATAAATCTACACCAGTTCTATTTACATCACCCACTTCAAATAAAAGTTTTTCATCATGATCAAGTCCTCTATTACTATTCATAGCAAACCTCCTTGGCTAATTTAATAAAATCTTCCCTATCAGAATCCGAATTAATTTCTGAAGAAGCAACAAGAAGAAGGTTTGAAAAACTATCATCTTGATTTGCTAATCTCGAAACAGGAACCCCAGCTAAAACACCCTTACCTGCCATTTTTTCGACAAATATTGCTGCGCTAATAGGTAGTTCTAGTGTAAATTCATTAAAAAAGGATTTATTCCTAACTTTAAATCCTTCTAAATTTTTTAATTTATCATAAAACTTAATTGCAGCTTCATGATTTAATTTCGATAATTTTTTAAAACCCCTTTCTCCCAATAAACTTAAGTGAATTGTAAAGGCTAGGCTGCATAATCCTGAATTAGTACAAATATTCGAAGTAGCTTTTTCTCTCCTAATATGTTGTTCTCGAGTAGCTAGAGTTAATACAAAGCCTTTCTCTCCACTCATATCATTAGTTTCACCAACTATTCTTCCTGGGAGTTGCCTAACATATTTATCTTTTGTAGACATTAACCCAATATAAGGACCTCCAAAATTAAGAGGATTACCTAATGATTGACCTTCACAGGCGACAATATCTGCGCCCATATCACCAGGGCTTTTCATCATTCCAAGTGAAATGACCTCATTAACAACAACTATTAATAAAGCCCCCTTAGAATGAATATGATCTGCAAGTTCCTCCAAAGAATGACATGATCCAAAAAAATCAGGGTTTTGAACAACCACACATGATACGTCTTCATCAATTTTCGAAATAAGTGAACTGAAATCTAGATTTTCTGAAAACTTATAATCAATAGAGTCTTCATCTGCGCTAATCAATGTCTTGATAACTTCAGCATATTGAGGGTGAAGTGTAGGAGAAATAACAACTTTATTTCTTTTTGTAATTCTTTTTGCCATTGAAACAGCTTCTGCTGATGAGGTTGATCCATCATACATAGAGGCATTCGACACATCCATGCCAGTCATTAAAGAGACTTGAGTTTGGAACTCAAACAAATATTGAAGAGTGCCTTGTGAGATTTCAGGTTGATAAGGAGTATATGATGTTAAGAATTCAGAACGTTGAATAATATGATCAACTGTTGCAGGAATATGATGTTTATATGCACCTGCACCCAAAAAGAAAGGTACTTGATTAGAGTTCATATTTTTGTTTGCAATCCCTGATAAAATTCTTCCAACTTCCATTTCAGTTTTATGATTTGGTAGATTAAAAGTTGGATCCAAAGATACTGAGTTTGGAACATTACTGAATAGTTGATTAACATTTTCTAAACCAATAACCCTCCTCATATCTTCTCTGTCTTCATTTGTTAATGGTAAATATCTCATTGCTTTATACTCCAATTAATTTGTTGTATTCTTCTTCATTCATTAAATTTTTTAGTTCTTCTTTATTGATTATTTTTATTTTATAAAGCCATCCAGCTACCAAAGGATCATCATTTATAATTTCAGGATTTTCTTCTAGTGAAGAATTGGTTTCAATAATTTCTCCAGAAGCTGGTGAGTAAATCTCACTTGCTGCTTTGACTGACTCTATAACAGCAACATCCTTCCCTTGATCAAAAGATATTCCTTTTTGAGGTAACTCTACAAAAACAATATCCCCAAGTTGTTCGCTGGCATAAGAGGTAATACCAACTAAACCCTCACCACCATCTACCTTTATCCATTCATGATCTTTTGTGTAATAAATATCTGTCATTTAATTTACCTTTTTAAAATAATTATGAGGAACAAATGGAAGCTTAACTATTTCTGCGGGAATTTTTTTTCCTCTTACATTTAGAAAAACTTCTTTTTCATCAATTAAAGATGAGTCGATATAACCCATTGATATTGGAATGCTTAGTGTTGGAGAAAAACCACCGCTAGTAACTTCACCAATTAAATTTTCCCCAGCGTCATATATCAAGGTTCCTTCTCTTGCAGGTGCTCTTCCCTTAGGAAGAAATCCAAGCAACCTCTTTGAAGGGCCTTTACTACACTCATGCTTGATACTATTGCCCCCTATAAAATCTGCAGAACTTATTCTTTCCTTGCAAATCGACCATTTTAAACCAGCCTCAATAGGTGATATTTTTAAATTAATGTCATGGCCATAAAGACAAAGACCTGCCTCTAAACGAAGTGAATCTCTTGCTCCTAGCCCAGCTAATTTAACATCAGAGTTCTCTAAAGTTTTTGAGTGAAAGATAAAACATATTTATTAGGAATTGAAATTTCAAATCCATCCTCTCCAGTATATCCGCACCTAGAAATTAAAATTTTATAATTTTGGAAATTTACCCAAGCGCTTGACATAAACTCCATACCTGGGATACCAGGAGCTAATTTTAATAGAGCTGACTCAGATTTAGGACCTTGAAGAGCGATTAAAGATAAATCATCTCTGATATTAATATCAAATTTTTTATTAAGATTTTCTCTAAGGTGATTTATATCTTTTTCTTTACAAGCAGCATTAACAACCAACCAAACAGTATTTTCATTGCTAGTTCGATGAATCATTAAATCATCAATTATCTTACCTTCCTTATTTAAAAATTGAGTGTATTTTACTTTACCTGGCGATATCTTTGAAAAAGATATAGGAAGGATTTTTTCCATAGCCTCCATTACAAATGGACCACTTATCTCAATTTGACCCATATGCGAAACATCAAAAATACTTGCGCTAGATCTAGTGTGATTATGCTCGGCAATAATGCCTGGTGTATAATTTATAGGAAGATAGTATCCACCAAAGGGTACTAATTTAGCATTCATTTGGTTATGAAAATCAAAAAGAGACGTTTTTTCAATATGAATATTTTCATTTAATAGTTCAGACATAAAGACTCCATGACAGATGAAGGTTTAAAGTAAACCTGCCCTCCTCTGTCGTTGGAACCTGAGAGATTTCGTATAAATACTTACCCCGTGGGTGAAATCATTATGATTTGCTTTCCAGAGTCTAATATTATTGCGGTCCTTTTGCCTGAGAGTTTCCGAGGGCGGTTGCTCCTTCGGCGCTAAGTGTAGTCTCTCCCGCAATAATTAATTAACATTACTACGATTCTCTATTTAACAAATTAAAAATGATTATTTTTGGATACCAATTAATACTTTATAAGATGATCCAGTTCTTCCTTCCAAAATATCTGATTTAAGATTTTCAACCCCAATACTAAATGAAGAAATTTCTTTCGATAATACCTTTATAGAATTATTTTTTATCCACTTATCAATAACTACATCATTTGGTCCTACAAAAGCTATAAAAATAGGTATATCGATTTTTTCCACTATATTTTTATTACCACCAATAATGTCACCTATAACTCCTATATTAAAATCTATTTTCTTTTTTCGAACATTATATTCACAAATCATTACTGTTCGGTTTAGTTCAATTTTCAATCCATTAAATGAGCTTGATTCTGAACCTTCCATTATGGCCGCCCTCGGACAAGCACCAGGATCAAATTCAAAATTTGATGAGCTACAAGATGAAACTGAAATAATTATTATTGCTGTAAAGATATATTTTAACATAATTAACTTTTCCCAAACTCTATATCAAACTATAAAGAAAAAACGTTTATAAATAATTTAAATGTACCGTAGTTTAACCTGTGAATAAAATGAATAAAAAAATTGAAAAAATATTATATTTACCAAATCCAAGAGGATTTTGCGCAGGTGTTGAAAGAGCTATAAATATAGTTGAGTTGAGCCTCGAAAAATATGGTCCGCCTATTTATGTGAGACATGAAATTGTTCATAACCCTTGGGTTGTTAAAGACCTTGAAAGCAAGGGTGTTGTTTTTGTTGATGAATTAGATGATATTCCTGAAGGTGCTAGAGTTATTTTTTCAGCTCACGGTGTATCTTCATTAGTTAAAGAAGAAGCAAAAGAAAAAAAAATACCATTTATTGATGCTACATGCCCCTTGGTCCTTAAAGTGCATATTGAGGCAAAAAGACACTTTGAAAATGGGGCTCATATTTTTCTTATCGGTCATAAAGGTCACCCAGAAGTTGACGGGACAATGGGACAAATACCAAGTCAATCAATTACTCTTATAGAAAATATTAATGATATTAAAAAACTTAATAATAGTAACTTTAATAAAGTAGCGCTTATAACTCAAACAACATTATCAGTAGACGATACCGCAAAACTAATTAGAGCTCTTAAGAAAAAATTTCCCGACTTAATAGAACCGCCACGCGAAGATATTTGTTACGCAACTACAAATAGACAGGCGGCAGTAAAAAGCATAGCAAAGAAATGTGACGCGATTTATGTAATTGGTGGAGAAAATTCTTCAAACTCAATAAGGCTAGTGGAAGTAGCTAGCCAGTCTGGGTGTAAAAATACTTTTTTGATTTCTGAAATTAAATCAATTAATTGGGATGAAATGGTGCACTTTGAAACAATTGGTCTAACCGCAAGTGCAAGTGCGCCAGAAATATTAGTAGATGAATTTCTAAATTTATTCAAAAATAAATTTCACGTCAAAATTAAAAAAAGTGTTATTGCGGACGAGAATATTTCTTTTAAAATACCCAGAGAATTAAGAGAATAAAATGGCAGTTTTTACTCATATTACTAAAGAAGATCTAAAAGACTTTTTAAAAAATTACAGTTTTAATAATCTAGATTTTATTAAAGGTATTAATGAGGGAATTCAGAATACTAACTATAAAGTAGGTATCGATTCTAATGATTATATTTTAACAATCTATGAAAATATTACAGACACCAATGATATTAATTTTTTTCTAGAACTAATGATACATTTATCATCAAATAATATCAAATGCCCAACACCAGTTAAGAATCTTGAAAATAAATCAATTGGTAGAATAAAATCAAAATCATCAGCCCTTCTTACTTTTCTTGAGGGAAAATCAATATCATCAATTGAAGAAAGTCATACCTATGAAATAGGTAAAGCACTTGCAGAAATGCATTTAAATGTCACTAATTTCAAACTAAAGAAGAAAAATGACCTATCTTACAATGGCTGGAGCAATCTCATAGAGGCAAATCAAAAAAAATTAAATTTTTTAGAAGAAAATCTTTATAACAAGCTAAAGAAGGAACTTAATAGAATTAGAGATCTATGGCCAAAAGACTTACCATCAGGAATAATTCATGCAGATTTATTTCCTGATAACGTCCTTTTTTTAAATAATAAAGTTTCGGGATTAATTGACTTTTATTTTTCTTGTAATGATTTTTTTGCCTATGACTTAAGTATATGCATAAACGCATGGTGTTTTAATAAAGAAAATAAATTTTCAAAAGAAATTTTTAAAAGTTTATTAAAAGGTTATCAAGAATTAAAACCTTTAACGGATAGTGAATTGGAAAACCTTCCTGTATTATGTTCAGGTTCTGCACTAAGATTTTTATTAACAAGGGTTGATAATTGGAATAGCTCAAATGAAGTTGATATTGTCAATTATCAAGATCCTAAAGAATTTCTTAGCAGATTAAAATTTCATGAACAAATAAATAATATTGAGGATTATGGACTCTAATGAATAAAAAAGCAGAAGTTTATACTGATGGTGCATGTTCAGGTAATCCCGGGCCTGGAGGTTGGGGAGTTACCATTAAAATTAATAATGAAACTATTGATTTAAGCGGTGGTGAGAAAAACACAACAAATAATCGAATGGAGTTAATAGCAGCCATTAAAGCACTTGATTATATTGATAAAGATTATGAAATGAACAAACTAAAAAATAAAGGAACTGTTAAAGTTAATTATTTTACTGATTCATTAACAATTAAAGGATTTTTTATTTCTAAAAATGATCTTGAAAATGTTGTCTCTATTAAAAATGATGATCTTTTAAAGGTAATATTACCTAATGAAGTCATTTACTTAAAAGTGAAATCTTATGGAAAAATAGATCCTATTAATATTAAACAAAATATTGTAAATCAAATTTATTCTAAAATTATAGAACAGTTAAAAAGAGATATTGAGATTGAAGTTGATAATGAACAATTACTTAAACTTTAGCATTAATGAATGTTAATGGAAAAAAAGTATTCTTAGATACTGAGAATGCAGTAACGATATATCGTAAACTTACTCGATCTTTTTCTGATGTATCTATTTTAGAGTCAGTAATAGGTGGTGAAAATAAAGGCCGCTATTCTATAATTTTATTCAACATTTACGAAAATGTGGAAATTTTTAAAGATTTTGCTCTTATCAATAATAAAAAAAATAAAATAAAGTCTCCATCGGATTTTATTAAAAAAATTTATACTAAGAAAAAAATTAAAAACTTTTATAAAGAGAACATTCCAATTCCTTTTATTATTGGAAATTTATCATTTGATTTATGTAAATTTACATTACCAAAGCTTAAACACAAAACTTCTAAAAATGATCTAGAAATTCCCTTAGCACACTTTGTCAGACCTAAAAATATAATCGTTATTGACAATATTCTTAATGAAACCCATTTATTAGAAATTTCAAATCTTAATTCTAGTCAAAATTCATTATCAAAAATAGAAAATATTCTTTTCTCAGATAGGGCTTTAGAAAAAAAAATTAATAAAAAGACACCCAAATTATTTAAGAAGCACATGAAGAAGGAAGACTTTATAGACAAAGTTAATAAAATTAAAAATGAAATTATAAAAGGAGAAATCTTCCAAGCTGTTCTTTCTCAAAGGTTCTCAGCCCCCTACTATATAGATCCCTTTGATTTTTATAGAGCTCTAAGATCTGTCAATCCCTCTCCCTACCTTGTTTTTTTAAACTTAAATAAATATCAAATTATTTGTTCAAGCCCAGAGACAATGATCAATGTTAAAAATAAAAAGATTACATTACGACCCATTGCTGGAACTCGTCGAAGAGGAAAAAATGACAAGGATGATTTAAAGATGAAAAATGAACTTCTTTCTGATAAGAAAGAATTAGCTGAACATCTAATGTTAGTAGATTTAGGAAGAAACGATGTTGGCCAGATATCAAAAAAAAATACAGTAAAAGTTACACAACAAAATATTATTGAATATTATTCCCACGTTATGCATATAGTCAGCAATGTAACTGGGCAGTTGAAAGACAATTTAGATCCTATTGATGTTTTATTTGCTGGCCTCCCCGCTGGTACTGTCTCTGGAGCTCCTAAGATAAGAGCTTTAGAGATACTTGAAGAACAAGAAACTATAAATAGAGAGTTTTACTCTGGATCTGTTTTCTACTTAGATATAAATGGAGACATGGATAGCTGCATAAATTTAAGAACAGCAATGATAAAAGATAAAAAGATATATACCCAAAGTGGAGCAGGAATTGTCTATGATAGCATCCCAAAAAATGAATATTTAGAATGTATGAATAAAGCTAACGCTCTTTTTGAGGCTTATAAAATAGCACATAAAATTTAATGATAACTTTAATAGATAATTACGATAGCTTTACATACAATCTCTACCATGATCTGATGTTAAAAGATGATGTTATGATCATTAAAAATGATCAAATAATTAAAAATTTTAAAAGAATAATTAAAAGTAAAGCTGTAGTTATCTCACCCGGACCAAGTAATCCCTTCAACTCAGGTGAGTGTCTTGAATTTGTTAATAAAGTTTATTCATTTATGCCAATATTAGGAGTATGCCTAGGTCATCAAATATTAGGTGTCTACTTTGGTGCAGGGATCAATATATTAAAAAAACCAATGCATGGAAAAGTCTCACAGATTTACCTTAAAAAAAAATGTAAGATTTATTCCGGAATAAAGTCCTCCTTTAAAGCTACAAGGTATCATTCATTATATTTAAATAAAAAAAACTTTCCTGATAATCTATTGATAACCAGCATTTCAAATGATGATAATGTTATTATGAGTTTTAAGCATAAAGTATTTCCTTTATATGGAGTTCAGTATCATCCCGAGAGCATTGAAACAAAAGAAGGATCAAATATTATTAATAATTTTATGGCATTAATATGAAATATAAAATTGATACCCCATTAACAAAATATAATGCTAAAGAAGCAATAAAATATTTATTTGAGACTGAAAATTTAACTCATCAAGCTATTATTATCCATCAGTTAAATAATTTTATTAATGATGCTGATGTTTTAATAATATTGAGGGATTATATTTATAAAAACTCTTACAAAATTAAAAATTACTCTAATTCCTTAGATACTTGTGGAACTGGTGGTGATGGACTAAAAACGTTAAATATATCCACAACAGTTGCTCTTCTACTCTCATCTGTAGATGTTCCAATTGCAAAACATGGAAATCGTGCAGCAAGTTCTGATAGCGGTTCTTCAGATATAATAGGAAAATTAAAAATTAAAAGTGAAAAAAGTGAATTTAGATTACATCAAAATATGAAAAAAAATAAATTTACATATTTAAATGCTCCTCTTTTTTATCCAGACTTAGCTAAAGTAGCTCAAGTAAGGAAATTAATTCAAACTAAAACTATATTTAATTATATGGGACCTACCTTAAATCCACTTGGGGCTAAGTATCAAATATTAGGCACTATAAATAAATCATCAGCGCAAATAATGACAAAAATTCTTTCAAGAATAAATCTAAAGAGTTTTAGTGTCTTTTATTCACATGATGGATTAGATGAAATAAGTTTATTTTCTCCAACAACTTTCTTTACAAAAAATAACAAGAAAATTAATAAAAAAACTGTTTCACATAAATTTTATAATAAATATCTTAATAAAATTCCAAATTTCAAAGATATCAAAGGTAAATTACCTGAATATAACGCCAATAGACTTATAGAATTATTTTCAGGAAAAAAAGATACATATAGAGATATGGTAATTATAAATTCCATATACGCTATGATGATTTTTAAAAGTAAATTAAAATTTAATGATTGTTTTGAAATTTTAACACATTCAATAGACAAAGGTCATGCCTTAAATCATTTAGAAAAATTAAGAAAATAATGAACATTTTAGATAAAATAATTATTCAGAAAAAAAATCATTATAGATATTTAGAGCAAAAGATA
>ERZ802822.1835-NODE-1835-length-12375-cov-7.030249_pt1 | contig 12375 bp, 15 predicted proteins | sample MGYA00345649_ERZ802822 | MGnify/ENA primary metagenome ERZ802822 (study PRJEB30503, sample SAMEA104212359) | marine metagenome | biome: Westerlies Biome; feature: [SRF] surface water layer (ENVO:00010504) within the epipelagic zone...; material: water...
CAACAAACCACTGGCTGCAAGTATTCCGGCCACTGTGAAATGTTGCGCTGAGAGCCAGCGCCCAACTGACAATTATGCATAGTTGACGCCGGGATATCGGCTTGGCAAAAAAATTGCAAACAACATCACTCTAAATTAGATTAGAACGCGGGTTGAGGGTTGATGTCACTTATGCCGTCGAATGATGATTTAAAACGCCAGCTTGATGCGGCCCTGAAAGGGGACGCCGCCAGCGTCGCTGATATGTCGGGTGATCAAGCTGATCACAGCGCGGCAGAACTGACCGATGACACAGATTATGCGATGCCTCAGGGGTTCACTTTTTTTCAGAAAAACAAATGCGCAGCCGCAAAAGTGCGGGTCGCCGAAATCGCGCAGGCGAGCACGCAGCAAGTGATGGCATTTGTCACGCGGCTTGACCATGCGATGGCTGGCAATGCCCGAAACCAGCGTCATATTGCCGAATTGATGGGGCTGATGTCTGATATCGCAGAGACATTATCGCCTGTTGCAGAGACGCCAAGACGGCAAACATTATGGCGTTCCAAATGGCTGTTTTATGGCTGTCTCGCGGTTGTTGGTCTGGGCTGGTTTTTTCTGTTTCCATTGGGCCATAATATTTTGCTGCAGATCGTGAATTTATTTATTGGGTAATTATCCACAGTTTCCTTTTTTTCTAAGCCACAGAAATAATTGACTGAATCGCAAAATTGCGCTAACTTATCCACAAGGTATCACACCCTCAGGGATAGGCGAACAACGTGCGCTTGCTTTCACCACAGCAAATCGGCCCCAAGCAATTATCGCTTGATTTAGGTGAAGCTGAATCAAATCAACAGCTTGATCAAACAGGTGTTGAGCGTTCCGTGATCTTTCCCAAAAATGTGCAGATCTATGATGTGGCTGATTTTCAGCATCGCGTTTCGCAATTATTTGCGCCGCTTAATATTCAGATTGATTTTCGCGTGACACGGCATAACCGGGTTGAAATGCGGTGGTCGTTTCCGCAAGAAGCGGTGCAGTATCACCGGCAGGATGGTGTAAAGACCAAACTGGCATTGTCGCCTGAAGAGAATGAGGCGTTCGAAACGCTGGTCTTGTCATTCGCTGGGGCAACGCATTAACGCGTTCCGGTAATCACAATTTTTGTGAAATGAAGATCGGTAATGCCGCTTGGTTCATCCGGATTGGCACCATCGATGACAAGTCTGATGCCGTCGAGCAGTTTTTTCTCTAACGCCTCGCGTTTTGCCACAGTATCCAGATTTTCATATACTTGCTCGGCCATGATATAATTGATGGTCGAACGCATTTTCGGGGTAAAGCTTGTCAGCTTTTCGATCAGCTGTTCACCGCGCAATGTCGTCGCATAAGTGGCAATGGCAATTTCCACGGTCACCATACCATTGCCATCGGCAAAATTCACCACAAAGGGCAATGGGAAGGAAAAATATCGATAGGCCGCGAAGTCAAAAACACCGTCTTCACCGACAATCATTTCGGTGGAATTATCAGTGATCTCATCAGCCGCTGCCAGATCGCTATCCTGTTGTTTCTGATCAAGCAGACTGCGGATATCATCGGGCTGTGTAGGTGGTGTTGTCAGGCTGACATATCCCAGAACGAAAAGCCCGACAATGACGCTGATGGTGGTGCCAATCAGCAGCGGCAGTATCAAGCCTGCGCGCAGTGATCGTTTTTTCGGTATATCTTGTTCAGCGTCAAGCTCAGCCATAGCTGCTTCCGTTAAAACTGGGTCGACAGCATATCGATAAGTGCAACCATCTGGCCAATCGCACTATAGCCAGCCTGCATAATCGCATCAACGCCGAGGGTGAAATATGCGGCGGCAAGACCGCCCGCGAAAAGCAAAAACCCAAATACCCATTTGGCCGCGCCTTTGGTTTTTTTCGGTTCAGCCAGAGGTTTGCTTTTGGCAGTGATGTCGCGCAGCTTTTGCAGCAATGTATGCAGGTCACGTTGCTGGTTTTTGATCTGTGTTTCCAACTCTTGTAACCGGGCTTCTAAAATTTCAAAGTCGCTTAGCGGCATAGGGTCTTGGTGCGATGGTTGTGGTTGAGCCTGTCGCTGTGTCAGGGGCTGCGGGCTGACGGCCATTGCGGCAACATCTGTGAGGTTGTTGCTCTCACCTAATCTGTCGGCGTTACCCGGGCTGTCGATTTGTGTGACGGTGGCAGGCTGCTGGGGGGTGTGCGCCGGCGTTGCCAGTTCCGCAGAATGAACAAGAGCAATCTTGGCCGCTTCGATTTGTTCTTTTAACTTTGCATTCGACATCGTTTATCCCTACCGCAGGTTAAATTATTCGGGTCGTGGTTTTCGCCGTTTCACAGGCTGATATATAGTTTCGCAGGCTGATAAGCATTTTTAATGCCAAGCCTGATGCCGGCGGCTGTTAATAGGTTTTTGGCTGATGGTCGTGATAGTCAAAGCCAATGATGGCGCATTGTTTAACCTGATTAAAATTGGTCAATTCGTGATTGATGATCTCGGTCCAGGTGGTTTGACCAAGCTTTTGCAGCAAGCTGCCGCCAATTTGCTGGACAATTGTTTCGCATTGTCCGGCTTCTGATGGGCCAATGCCACCGGTTTTGGCCCCGCAGGTCGCACTGCTATTGCCAATGATCGCAGACCCGCTGTCCAACCAATACACCGACACACCGGCGATATGCCGCGCCGCCCGATTGCGAATCTGCAAGCCGAGCTTATAGGCCACCGACGGCATGCCACGCACATCCGTTCCAAACACCAATCGGATATCGCATGGCGTGGTTGGCAATTGACTGTGGCTGCTGGCGAGGGCCGGGCTAAACGCCGCGCATATGCTGACAAAACACCATGCTGCGGTGAGCCGGCCAATAGATGACATTCGGCATCGAGAACGGCGCGGCGAAGAGGGATGTTTGATCGGCATATGTCGGTATCCTATGTTGGCACAGTATCTGCAAGGGTTGAACGGCTTTACGTCTGTAATTAATTTAGCAGATCCGGATGAACTGTGCCAAGGCGTGGGTGAAAACCCCGGGCTGATGCGACAAGCGGCGCGCGTGGGGACACAGGCGTAACAGATGAGAGGGTATAGATTATGGCTGAAGACGAAGTCAGCGAAGCGGATTTGAGTGGTCGTCTGGCGACGGTTCTTGAAGAGATCCGGGATGTGATGGAAAAACGCAAACAGCGTATTGAAGAGTTGCGTCAGGAAATCACCAATATTGAAAATGACAATGAAGAGCTTGAAAGAACCATCAGCGAGTTGCTCGACAGCTTTGGCTAGGCGTTAAGCACTGTCGTCATCGGTGACGGCATGGCCCTGAATTGCGGTGGCGCCCAGCGTCTCGGTCAATTCGGGATGCGCCTGTATAAAGCTGCGTAATTTTTCATCAGCAAGCGCCTCAGCAGCTTCATTCGTTTCGGCGTCAATTTCCATAACACCATCGATAATCCATTGCACCTTAACTATCATTTGCGCCTCCTTTTTTGTTGGGATTGAACGGCGCGAAATTATATTTGTCAAACAGCTCTCTGGCTTCGGTTTGCAGACGCGCCAATTCTTCTGCCTCGATGTCATTTTCTGTATCATCACGCCGGTCGGCCATTTCCGGAATATTCAGCGCGGCGGCGATCGAATACCAGATATAAGCAGTGCCATAGTCTGGTTCCACTATGATCGATAAATGATAATCGGCAAATTGTGCGATCGCATTGATGTCACCATTATCAAGCCGTGCCTGCAAAGTCTCACTGACGCGGCCGCGCACAGCCTCAGCGTCTTTTTCGGTTAATGCGTCAAGCATATCACCGACCAGATCCTCGGCTTCTTCGATCCCCCCAAGCTGGGCCAGCCAGCCCCAATATAAAGCGTCCAGATAGTTACGCGGTTGACCTTTGCCGGCCTGAAGCAAGACAGCCATATTGTATTGCGCATCATGTTTGGCGTCGTTTGCCTGTTGTTCAAACAGTTTTAGGGCGCGTCCATAATCGCGGTCTTTTACCGCTTGCACGGCCTCACCAAACGTGTCATCTGCACTGTGAGAGCCGGCATTTGCTGTGGTGATCGCACCTGTCAGCGCCAAGCCAATGACCAGACCAATGACCAGGCTAATGACCAGGCCATTTAAAAGAACATATCTCGATAAGGCGGGCTGTGTGGTGTGCATGTCGCGCACCCTATCGCCCAGCCATCATCACAAGCTGGAGATACAAGACCCGCGCCTTGAATTTTGAATTTGGGTTTTGTTCATAAACCACGATGCGCGGTCGGTCGGCGGTTTTGCGCTGAAACTCAATCGTCATGGTGCTTGGGATGAATACCCCATGCGCTTCGAGCGTGCCAACCGGATCCTGATCAAATGATTTGTGAAAATCGGTGTCAATCCAGGTGCGTGCCAGGGCTTTTCCCAAAATGTCAGGCAGATGTTGGCGGACATCTTCGCGGTCGGTGAAATGACGTTCGCCCTCATACAACGAAAACGCCGCAGTCACCGCCTGTTCCTTGCGGACAGCTGGCAGGTTTTTGCGCACAGGAACCAAGGATGTATTTTCTTTGTTCGTCATCAGACCCTCTGGCTTTCAGCGACATAATATGAGGCATTAGTATTTTCTAAACAAGTGACTTTTTCTATGAGAAATGCCGCAAATGACCGGATGGCGCGGTGATATCGGTTCTTTGGCATATTTTTTGCTCTCGATAAGCTCAGTTTGAAAAGGGTTATATGAATGATTTCGGTTATCAGAAGCGGTATTGACGTCGCGCTAAACGATCTGGGCGTGACATCGAATAACATTGCCAATGCAAAGACCACCGGTTTTAAAAAGCGGCAGGCGACATTTGCTGATATTTATGGCCAAACCGAATCGATCAAAACCTCTGGCGCGCGGATTGGCTTGGGCGCTTTGACAACCGAAAACCGTCTGATGAGCGAGCAGGGAAGTTTGCAGCAAACCGGCGATGTTTTAGATCTTGCGATTGAAGGACAAGGCATGTTCACGCTGGTCGATGCGGCCCGCCCCGATGAAAAGCTCTACACGCGCGATGGCTCTTTTACCGTGAACAATGAAGGCTTGATTGCCAATGCCGATGGCATGCAGTTGATGTCAGCCCTTGGCGCGGCGATTACCGTGCCGATGACAGCAAATACGGCAACCACGGTGAATGGTGCCGAAACCTTTACCGAGGCGCCGTTAACCGGTGTTGCCATTAGAAGTGACGGTAGGGTTGAAGCGACCTATGGTAAAAACAACACCTTTTTTGTCGGTCAAATTGGCTTGGCAAATTTTGCTGATCCCAACCGCCTGACGCCCATTGGTCAGAACTATTTTAAAGAAAACACCAGATCGGGTGGCGGTATATTGGGCGCGCCGATTGAAGAAGGCCGCGGTAAGGTGCATTCCGGCGCTCTTGAGATGTCTAATATTGACATGACATCCGAATTGACGAATTTGATGCGGGCGCAACAGGCTTTTTCCGGGTCATCACGATTGCTCCAGTCAGAAACCGAAATGGCGCGTAAATTCACCCAATAAGCGGTGCTGGGAAACGGCATTTAGGGCTGTTATTTAACCGGTAAAATCCAATAAATATCGGTCACCGCCGTATCAAGCGTATCATTGATAAACAGCAAGCCATCTTGCGATACCGATAATGTGTCGACAACCGTCAGAACAAGCGTGACCGGCCGCGGTGCCGGGTGCCGCAACAATCGGGTCAATTCGTCAAAGCTCGACGGTGCCAGCGATATCTGCGCCTGCATGACCGGCCGTTCAGCCGGTATCTGGATGTTACCAAATGGTGATTGTCCCATTTTCCCGTCAGGCCGAATGACCACAATACATGATCCGCGGGCAATATTGATCAGCGCGCAGGATAATTGCAGTTGCGTCGTACCGTCATTGTGATGCAGATGCTGTTCAGCAGATTGCAGCGACATTTGAATGGTGTTGAGTGATTCAAAGTCAGGCCGTGGCATTGTCACCCGAGATCTTGTGCTTTGGTTATAAATGAGCGCAAATTGGCAATCGCCGATTTTTTGATTTGCGACACCCGTCCTGTTGAAATCTCCATCACCTCGGCAATTTCAAAGACATTCAATTCTTCAATATAATAGAGCTGGATCACCAGTGTTTCACGTTCTGACAGGCTATGTAGTGCGGTTTTAAGCAGCTGTTTTAGCTCTTCATTGCCCAGTTTTTCTTCTGGACTGTCTTCCTCAGATGCGTACCAAATTGAATATTGGTCATACACATCGCCCAGAGACTCATGGGCATTGGCCTGAAATGCCTGTTCCCATTCATGCAGCTCAGACTCGCTCATACCCATTTCTGCGGCAATTTCCTGCTGTGTTGGTTGGCGCAGAAATCTTGTCTGTAGGGTCTGTACGACCTTGTTATATTTTTTCTTAATCTGGATTGTTGTGCGGCAAAGATTTGAACTTTTCCGCAAATAATCAATAATGGCGCCTTTGATTCTGATGCTGGCATAGGTGGCGAAAGTGGCGCCTTCTTTGCGTGTATATTGCTGCGCGGCATTGACCAGACCGGTAAAGCCGATCTGCATTATATCTTCGATCTCGGTGGTGTGCCGGGTACGGCCATGCACCTGCCAGGCGATTTTGCGCACCAGATCACTATGCGTTTTGATCAACTCGTCAACGTCGGTGTTTTGGTTGGCATAATGATCTCGCACAGCAACACTCATTTTTTTGCCCCGTTAAAAAACTTCACACCATCATGGCGGCTATGAGGTGTTTTCATCATCTTCAGCGCCAGCGTCTCATAGGCCTTGGCCAGCGATGATTTTGGCTGGCTAATGCTGATCGGCTTGCGCTGCACAATCGACCGCCTGATAAGCGGTGATTGTGGCACCATGCCAACGTAATGCAATTTTATGTCCAAAAAGCGCATTGTGATGTCACGAAATTTATTAAAATTGGTTTCTGCTGTTTTGGCATTGTCCGCCATATTTACCATAACCGCAAAAGCAGTCACGCCATTTTCTAAATGTGCTGCCTTTACAAGGGCATAAGCATCCAGAAAGCTGGTGGGCTCGGCGACCAGAACAATCAGCGGTATATTCACCGCATTCACAAAAAAAAGTGCGCTGTCAGAGGCGCCAGCCGGACTATCAACGATAAGATAGTCAATTTCATCCTCAAGTGATGAGATCCCGGATAGCATATTGTACCTGGCTTTATTATCAAGGTTGAGCAGTTCGGTTAGCCCCGATCCACCAGCGATGAATTTCAGACCTGTCGGCGTTTCTGTCAGGGTGTCAGCCATGCCAATCGCGCCTTTCAGGAAATCGCCAACCGTGGCTGTTGGATTTGTCCCCAGCATGATATGCGCGTTGGCCATACCAAAATCGGCGTCAAATAGAACAACACGTTTGCCAAGCTGGCGCAGGGATGCGGCCAGATTAACAGCTGTGTTGGTTTTGCCAACACCGCCTTTGCCACTGGTGACTGCTATCGATACCGCCATCTTGTTCACTCTGATCCTGCAACTATTGGGGCTGTTTTAAAGTGACTGAAATTTTCCTGTAGATATTGCAGCAAGATATTTTCAGACGCAAATACTGCCGGGTCAATGACCGATTTTGTACCGGACAACATGGCAATTTGCGCATCATTTTCAGCCAGAGTGGAAAATTCGGTCGGCTTGGGTTCGCATTCATCAAGCTTGGTCAGTACAAGCAGCGGGTTGATTGCCGCAAAACGTTTGATGGTTGTGCTGATCATGCTGGAACTTGTGCTGCCGGGGATGGTGAGCAAGGTTCCGACTTCGGCTTCGCCAAGATGGGACTGAATATCCTGCAGTTTCAGCATCGCTTCCGGGCTATCACTATGCACATCAATCACCATAAAGTCATAATCGGTCATTTTGTTAAAATCTTCGATCGGTGTGGACAGCCCCAGCATGACTGCTGGTAAATTCAGCAATCGGCCAAAGCTTTGTAACTGATGATTGGTGGTGCCATTTTGCCCGCTTAAGCTGGCCAGAACAATTTCCTTGCTTGGGTTTTGGTCGCGGAGCATAGCAGCGACCTTCGCCACCATTGTGGTGCGGCCAGTGCCAGAAGCGCCGACCACAAAAATGAGTCGTTTTTGCAGAATGGTTGCGCTGGTGGGATACGCCAATTTGCTTGCCAGCGCTTGCAAAAACCGCGCGTAGCCGTCGCTGTAGCTATAGCCAGCATAATGTGATTGCATGTCCTGCAAAATTTGTGGGCTAAAGCCAGCGCGCTGTAAGGTAACACGGGTACTCGGCGCGAGTGCCGGGTTAATACCGTCAAGATCGGTCAGCACCATGCCTGTCAACATATCCTGCATGGCGGCAACATCACGGCGCAGGCTGGCCAGCTCATTGTGCTGTGCGGCGCTATCGGCCGGTGGGGGACTGTCCGGATCCCGGCGTGGCGCCTTGCCAATCATCTGGTTGGTGAACAATGTACCAAAGCCGGCAGCACTGGCTTGTGGCGGTTCTGTCGCTGTGCTGGCTGTCTCTGTTGTCGCTTCCATGACGATTTTACCATGCTGTTTCTTGGTTGAAACAATCATCGCATCCGGCCCAAGCTGGTCCCAGATTTCGTCCATAGCTGTAGCTGTATCGACAGCTGTTACAGTTATATTTGGCATCGGTCATCCTCCTCTTGGATGAGGGCAAACGGCATCACCCTATTTTTCTTCCAATTTTGCGTCATCAGCACCGCTGATTGTGGCGACAACATTAATCTTGCGGTTATCCGGCAATTCGGTGAAACCAAGCACCGCCAGATCGTCAATATGCTGGCGCAGAACATTTGATAATTGCCGGCGGATTTGCGGTGACACCACCATAATGGCTTGCCGGCCATCTGCTGATGAGCGCTCTGAGGCTTCAGCTACAGATTTAATCAGCCGTTCGGCAAGGTTGCTATCGAGAAGCAAACCACCATCGTTGCTCTGCCGAGACATTGAAATCAGCATATGTTCGAGCTCTGAACTCAGCGTGATCACTGGCAATGGCTGATTAAGCGGTGCAATTTGCTGCACCAGCAAGCCGGCAAGACAGGGCCGTAAGGCCTCGGCCGAGTCAACAATGCTCAGATTGCGGCCAGCCAGATTGGCCAGTGTTTCAAGAATTTTGCGCAGGTCGCTGATTGGCACACGCTCGGTCAGCAATTCACTCAAAATACCGGTAAGCGCATGCAGCGGCACAAGTTTTGGTACAACGCTCTCCACCAAACTTGGTGAGGTCTGTGCAAGATTGTCCAAAAGCCGCTGTACGTCATCCTGTCCGATCAGCTCATGGGCAAATTTGTACATCAGCTGTGACACATGCGTTGCCAGAACAGATTCCGGCTCGACAACTACATAGCCATTGCTCTCAGCTTCAGCTTCCTGATGGCGTTCGATCCAGATGGCATCCATGCCAAAGCTCGGATCCTTCACCTCAATGCCGGAAATTTTGATATTGGTTGTATCGCCGGGGATTGCCAGCTTGCGGTCAGGGAAAATCTGATCTTCGCCAACAATTGTCTGGCCGATCCGGATGCGGTATTCATTCGCGCCAAGGGCCATATCATCGCGCACCCGCACCGGCGGCACAACAAAGCCAAGGGCGCGCGACACCTGTTTGCGAATACCGGTGATACGGTTGATCAGCGGGCCGCCGGTATCCTCGTCAACCATCTCAATAAGCCCATAGCCAAGCTGCACTGAGACAGGTGAATAATCGGTAACATCAGCCAGATTGATCTGGTCTGGTGATGCTAGTGCCTCTTCCTCGGCGGCGGCCTCCATAATAGCCAGTTCATCAGGCGCCGCTTGTTCGCGTCGCCGCATGTAATAGCCAATGGCACCGGCAAGTATCGCCGCTGTCAAAAATAAGGCATTTGGCATGCCCGGCACAAAGCCAATCAGGAACAACACAGCTGATACCGGCAACCAGGCGCGCGACAGTCCGACCTGTTCGCCAATATGTGCGGCCATATCTTGTGTTGTTGACACCCGGGTCACAATAATTGCGGTGGCGATGGCCAGCATTAATGACGGGATCTGTGCCACCAATCCATCACCAATTGACAACAGAATATAAGATTCGGATGCCTGATCCAGCGTCAGACCATGCTGGGCAAGGCCGATGATCAGCCCGCCAATAATATTGATTGCCAAAATCAAAATGCCGGCAACAGCATCACCTTTGACAAATTTTGATGCACCATCCATGGCGCCGTAAAAATCGGCTTCCTTGGAGATGTCGTCACGGCGTTCTTTCGCTTGTTCATTGGTCAGCACGCCAGCATTCAAATCGGCATCAATCGCCATTTGTTTGCCGGGCATGGCGTCGAGCGTAAAGCGGGCGGATACTTCAGATACCCGGCCAGCGCCTTTGGTAATCACCAGAAGATTGATGATCACCAAAATAATGAAGACAAAAATACCCACAGCATAATTGCCGGCGATGACAAATTCGCCAAAGGCTTCGATCACTTTACCAGCCGAGGCGGTGCCTTCATGCCCTTCGCTCAGGATAATCCGGGTCGACGCCACATTCAGCCCGAGCCGCAACACCGTGGCAATCAATAACAGGCTTGGAAAACTCGAAAAATCGAGGGGGCGATAGGTATGCAACGCCACCATCAAAACCAGTAAAGACACTAAAATATTGGTGACGAAAAAGGTGTCGAGAAGGAATGACGGCAGCGGCAACACCATCATCGCAACAAGCACCAGAATACCAACAGGCATCACCAAACTCGACAAGCTGCTGCCAATCGCGCCAAGGCCAAATCTTTGTAGTGTCATATTCATGACGCTGCTCCTGTTAGATGCATGCTTGACGCTAATAAATTGACAGATAGAGGCTGTGTCCACCACATCCAGAAATATCTTAATTGTCTGTTTTCAAACATTTTACTGTCTTGCTCTATCTGTTTGACACGGCCCTGTTGAAACGCATGCTCGTATCAGAAAGGCAAAATCTGTGCCAGTTGCTGCAGGCATGATGAAATTGACCCGGGTGGCGCGTCGTTTGGCGGTGCTTACAAGATGATTTCATGCCGCTTTGGCGGCAGAATGCGCGGTGCTTTTTCGTCTGTTGTGGTCTGTTTGGTGGGTTGGCATAAAAAATGCATATTTCCGCCGGTACCTATTTTTTGACGTACGGAGCTTTACATGCGCAGTTCATACAAATCTTTTGCCGTCCTTGCGGCCACTGCTTGGCTGGTTTCTGCTTGCCAGCATACAACAAATGTCGCTGGCTACGGTGCTGGCAAGAATATGGCAGCTGTTGAGGCCTCGCAAACGCAATCGATTATCAATCTAAAAGACGTGCTTGATGCCAGCACGGCGAATATCCCGACATTAACCGCGGTTGGTTATGCGGTGACGTCATCACAGCCAGGCCGCAGCGAGTCGCAAAAGCGTTTGATGGCCATTCGGTCAGCGCGGATGGCAGCGATGCGTGATCTTGCCGAGCAAATTCACGGTCTGCAGGTTGACTCGAGCACCACTGTGATTGATCTGGTGGTGCAGAATGACACATTCCGGGGCGTTGTCGCAGGCACGATCCGTGGCGCGCGTACGGTCAGAATTAACCCGACCGGCGCAGACACTTATGAAGTGGTGCTGGAAATTGATCGGGAAACCATCGGCTATTTGTTGCAAACGGCACGACAAACGGTGTAACGCGTGATGAACAGTTTCATTCGCAGGCTCAGCCTGTTCATTTTTATAATGCTGAGTGGTGCTGTGCAGGCCGCAGACGACCAGTTGCGGATGATCACCGCAACCGGACGGGCGGTCATTGCGCATAGCGACGCTCTGAATGAAGCCAAAAATGCAGCATTGGAAGACGCGCTGTATCTGGCGGCGCTGTCCGGTGGTGCCAAGATTAATGGATTTAGCTCGGTACAGGCGGATACATCACTGGATGATCATTTTGTGGTGCGCCCGTCATCTAACATTCTCGACTATAACATCATCGACGAAGCGCATGATGATCTGCATTATCAGGTCACTGTGCAGGCGGCGATTGGCACGGTTGAACGCACTGGGTGTCAAAACCGTACGGTTGGCCATGTCAGCATGTTCGCCCCTGAATTCATGGTTACACGTCAGGTGCCCGGGTGGATGTCAACAACACCGCAACTGATGGTGCTTGAACTGTATAGCCGGATGGCCGCACAGCCAGAATTCACCTTGACCAATCATGCCGGCACCAAACTCGACGGCGCCGCCGCGCAGGGAGATATGCGATACAATTATGCGGCGCTTACCTCACCCCAGCCGAGTGTGTCTGACGATGATTTTGCGTTTACCACCACAGTTAATCTCAACACCAGCCGCGTGACCAGAGAAACGCCTCAACAGCAGTTCCTTG
>ERZ802822.1837-NODE-1837-length-12374-cov-8.196145_pt1 | contig 12374 bp, 10 predicted proteins | sample MGYA00345649_ERZ802822 | MGnify/ENA primary metagenome ERZ802822 (study PRJEB30503, sample SAMEA104212359) | marine metagenome | biome: Westerlies Biome; feature: [SRF] surface water layer (ENVO:00010504) within the epipelagic zone...; material: water...
GTCTTTAGTGTTTTTCCAAGAACAAAATTAAATGTGTCTACTGTTCTTCTTGCAGAAGAAACATAGGAAATATCTGGTATTATTTTTTTTTGTGAAAGAAATGTTTCAATTTTGTTACAATTGGTTTCTCCTCTTTTAGAAAGAGGTCTCTCATAATCATTTAAACTAGGATCATCCCAACTTGATTTAGCGTGTCTCAATAGATATAAATGCTTCATCACGTTACAATGATAAGAAAAAATACAAATTCAGACAATAAGTTCTTAAACAGAGAATTATCATGGCTTCTTTTTAACCAACGAGTTTTAGATGAGGCTAATGATACTAAAGTGCCGTTAATCGAAAGAGTTAATTTTCTCTCAATTTCTGCAAGTAATCTAGATGAATTTTACATGGTTAGAATACCAAGTCTTTTGGATGTAGTTGAAAACAAACCCGATGAAATAAGCAATGACGGGATGACTGGGCAGCAGCAATTAAAAGCAGCCTATAATGCTTGTGCAAAAATATTTAAAAATCAGGATGTTTTTTTTAGAAAGCTAGTAAGAGAATTGAACGGAGAAAAAATAATTCACATTACGCCTAATAAATTAAATCTTAAATTGAGAAAAAATTTAAAAAAATTTTTTAACGAGGAAATACTGCCTATATTAACGCCAATTTCTATAGACCCGGTCCATCCATTTCCCTTTATTCCAAATGAAGGATTGTGTATTTCTTTAAATTTAAAAGCAAGAGGTGCAAATAAAACCTTTAACTCGGTAATCATTGTTCCGCGGGCATTAAAAAGAATCGTGTTTATACAAGAGGGCAACAAAGGATATTATTTATTTGTTGAAGATATTATTAAATATTATTTTAAAGATTTATTTCCAAATACAAAATTGTTAGATAGTGCTGTATTTAGAGCTATAAGAGACAGTGATATTGATTATGAATATGAAGACGATGAAGATGTTATCAAATATTTTGAAAAAGCTCTAACTAAAAGAAGAAGAGGGGAAATTGTAAGGCTTGAAATTTTAAAAAACACATCATCTAAAAAGAAAAACTTTTTAAAAAAAAATTTGAAGCTTCAAGATGCACAAGTAATTACTCTATCAAAGTATGTAGGATTGCAAGATTTATCGCTTATTCATGATTTAAATAAGCCAAAATTGAAATTTAAGAAATATATTTCAAGACCCGTTGAAAGATTAAAACAATTTGATAATAATTGTTTTGCTGCCATCAGATCAAAAGATTTTGTTGTTCATCATCCATATGAAACCTTTGATGTCGTTGTCGATTATTTGAATCAGGCCGCGGTTGACCCCAAAGTAGTAGCAATTAAACAAACGATTTACAGAACAACTATTGATAGTCCAATTATTAAAGCTCTTACAAAAGCGGCAGATAACGGGAAGAGCGTAACGGCTGTGGTCGAGATTAAAGCCAGATTTGATGAGGAGGCTAATTTGGCACTTGCTAATCAAATGGAGAAATCTGGAGTTCAAATCGTATATGGTTTTGCTCAATTGAAAACTCACGCAAAGGCAAGCCTCATCATTCGAAGAGAAGCAAATAAATTAAAAAGCTATGCTCATGTAGGTACAGGAAATTATCATCCAAAAAATGCTAAAACCTATGAAGACTTGTCATTATTCACAGCTGATGAAAAAATCTGTAAAGACATTGAGAAGATTTTTAATTACATGACGGGATATGCATCACCCGCCAATTTAAATAGTATCGTACTCTCACCACTTTCAATGCGAAATCAACTTAATGCAATGATTGATACTGAAATTAAAAATGTAAAAAGAGGTAAGCCATCTGGAATTTGGCTTAAAATGAATTCTTTAGTAGATTCCCAAATGATCTCCAAGCTCTATGAGGCTTCAGAAGCTGGAGTTAAAATCGAATTGTTCATAAGAGGAATTTGCTGCTTGAGACCAGGAGTTAAAAAACTTTCTGAAAATATTGTTGTTAAAAGTATTGTTGGCCGATATTTAGAACATGCCAGAATCTTCTGTTTTGCTAACGAATCTAATATACCCTCTAAAAATAATATTGTTTTAATTGGATCAGCTGATCTTATGCCTAGAAATTTGGATAGAAGAGTTGAAATATTAACCCCTATAAAGAATCCTACTGTTCATGAGCAGATATTGAATCAAATAATGGTTGCCAATTTCCTGGACAATGAGCAAACGTGGATAATGAACGATGACGGCACCTATAAAAGAGTTAAACAAAAAGGTAAGACGTTTAATGCACATAAATACTTCATGTCCAATCCAAGTTTGTCAGGTAGAGGAAAAATAAAAGGAAATAGAAAGCCAAAGAAATTACTCTCTCTGATGACCTATGAATAATTTAATTCCCAAAAAGAAATTATTTTTTACAGACGAACGTATTGCCATAATTGATATTGGCTCTGACACAGTTCGTTTTCAAATATTTGAAAATTTTAAGGATAATCAGGTAGCCATTTTCAATAAAAAAATTACGTGTGGGTTAGGTAAAGATCTTATTAAAAACAACAAGCTTAATAAAGACTCTATAAAAAAAGCAATGAATGCACTTTATTATATCAAGGAATTGATAGACTCATCAAAAATTAAAAATTATGAAATATTTGCAACAGAGGCTGTTCGTGTTGCCAAAAATAGAGATGCATTTATTGCTGATGCAGAAAATATTCTTAAAAAGAAAATACATGTATTAACAGGCGATGAAGAAGCCAAGTTTTCTGCCATGGGATGTATTGTTGGTCTTAAAAAATCAAATGGCCTTGTTGCCGATCTTGGTGGTGGCAGTTTAGAACTCGCTGAAGTTAAAAAGAAAGAAATAATGAATACGTTGTCTTTGCCACTAGGTGTTCACAGGGCGAAATCTAAAAATAATAAAATAATAGATAAATTTAAAAGCTCACTTCAGAATACAGAGTGGCTTAATGAAAATAAGTTTAAAAGGGTAATCCTTACAGGCGGCACTTGGAGAGCTTTAGTTAAATTATATTTTGATAAGTATAACTATCCCCTCAAAGTCATTCATCACTTCAAACCTGATTTTGATAATTTTGTATTAATGCTTGAGGAAGTTTCAAATTTTAAAAAAAAGGATCTGCTTCAATATTCATTAATCACTAAAGATAAAACACCATTTATACGATATGCGGCCAAGCTTGCATTGGAAATTATAAATAAGGTCTCTGCGAAACAAGTAGTTATTTCATACACAGCTATCAGAGAAGGTTATATTTCAGATAAAATAAAATTAAACTATAAAAACGATCCGCTTGAATTTCAATCATTAAAAGTTGCAGCTATTGCTAACGAATTAAATTCAAGAGCAGTAAATTTTAAAAATATTAAATTATTTACCAATAATTTTTTTAAGAAAAGATCATATTTAAATAAAAGAATTAGAGAGTCTGCTGCAAATTATATAACAACGGGAGACAGTATCGCTCGTGACGAGAGGGGATTGTTTGTTTTTAAACAAATAATAAAATCTGAAATATTAAAGTTTAGCCATTCTGATAGAGTTATGCTTGCCACTATTATTTTTGTTTTTCATAACGGAATTAATTACAATGAGATAAAAGATTATAGAAAAATTATCAATAAAAATAAATTATTAAGCAGCATTGAGCTTGGATTGTTTTTAAGAATTGTTTACGAGATAGGACAGTTATCTAATTTTAATTACAGTAATATCAGTATTTACGTAAAAGATTCCAATTTGATATTTTCTATCCCAAAAAACTATTCAGAACTTTTAAACAGTCGATTTAATAAATTTATTTTAATGCTTTCAAAGCACAAAAAATTATCACAAAAAATTATATTTGTCTGATCAATGGAAAATATCAGTTTTATTCTTAATAAGCTAGAAGATGCAATAATTGTTCTTGATTCCGATCAAAAAATTGTTTTTCAAAATTCCCATTCAATAGATTTATTTGAAAATAATTATACCGGTCAAAATATAACAAATTTAATTAGAAGCCCAATAGTTTTAGAGACTTTAGAAAATGTATATAAAAATAAAAAAACAAAAATAATTGAATACAACAGTGAGTACGGACAAAATCTGTCCCCTAGATCAACAAATTTTTACAATGTGGAGATTAGTTATGAGAAAAATCATCTTCAATTAACTAATGCAAAAGATAATTACGTTATTCTCATGAAAAATATTACTCCTTTAAAGAATATTGAAAAAGTTCGCTCCTCATTTATTGCAAACGTAAGCCACGAGTTGAAAACACCACTCGCAACAGTCATGGGTTTCTTGGAGACTATAAGAGGTCCAGCAAAAGATGATAAAAAATCTATGTCTAAGTTTTTGGGCATTATGGACAAAGAAACCATTCGCATGAAACGACTGATAGATGATTTACTTGTCGTATCAAAAATAGAGTCTGATGAACATATTCATCCAACCAAGAAGGTAAATTTAATAAAGACTTTAAATAATGTTATAGAAAGTCTTAAGGAATACGCATTAAAGAAGAATATTCAAATAAGAACCAACTATCAGCTCAGTGAGAATTTATCTGTATTAGGAAATGAAGATGAGTTGGTACAGGTATTTACAAATATTATAGATAATTCGATTAAATATGGGAAAATTAACAGTTCAATAGATATAAAGGCCGAAGAAGTTAAAGAACAGACTGATCAATCAGAAGATAAAAAACTATTTCCTCAGCTTATATTGAAAATTAGTGTTAAAGACGAAAGCGACGGCATTCATGCTAAACATCTTTCAAGATTAACTGAGCGTTTTTACCGTGTAGATGCAGCAAGATCCAAAGAAATCGGTGGCACGGGTTTAGGATTAACCATAGTTAAACATATTTTAAATAAGCACAGAGGTCATTTAGATATAAAAAGTGAAATAAATCAAGGCAGTACATTTACAGTTGAATTGCCTATTGCGCCCATTTCATAAGGTGCAATAATAGTTTAACAAATCTTTGTTAAAAATAGATATGACGACTCAATTTGTTTTATTTGGTTATCATCATTTGGCAACAATTTTCACAATTGGAACTATATCAATTTTATTTCCTATCTTTATTCGATTTATAAATATTAAAATTGTTACTAAATCAATTTTTTTGTTAATTGGTTTTATTTTAATCTCTCATGAGTTAATAAAGCCATTCTATCGGGTGATATTTTATGATCATTCTATATTTGAAGTATTGCCTTTACACATTTGTCATATAGCTGCTATCTCAATGGGATTATACGTATTTACTAAGATAAAATTCTTTTTTGAAGTAGGTTATTTTTTTGGATTAAGTGGAAATTTCCTTGCAATAATTACACCAGATTTGGATTTCTCTTTTCCTGATGCTGAATATATTACCTATTATTTCGGACATGGCTTATTACTGCTTGCTGTAATATATGCCTGTGTATGCACGAAGGTTCAATTGACTTGGTGGTCAGTTTTACGAGTTCTTTTGTTTGCCGTTTGTTTGCTGCCTTTAATTTATGGATTAAATATTTATATTTCTGAATTTTTTAACGATGCCAATTATTGGTATTTAATGATAACACCTGCCGCAAACACGCTTTTAGATATATTCCCATCTCCTCCAATGCATATTCCTTACTTGGCCATGTTAACAGTCATTATATTCACATTAATCTATCTTCCCTTTAAATATCTTAATAAAAACAAACAATTAACTTTTCTACGATAAGCTAACATTCATAAAACTGTAACAAAAATGTTATATAAACGTAACTAAGTTCGAATATTTTAGCTAGTGAATCATAAACTTTAATGGAGAAAATAATGAGATTAATCAAACTAATGATTATTGCAGTTTTCGCTTCTTCGATTTTTACATTCAGTTCTCAAGCTAGAGATACTATCAAAATCGTTGGTTCGTCTACTGTATATCCTTATGCGACTGTAGTTGCTGAGAGATTTGGTAAGACTGGATTTAGTACTCCTGTAATTGAGAGTACAGGTACTGGCGGTGGAATGAAATTATTCTGCGCTGGAGTTGGCACTGATCACCCTGATATTACCAATGCGTCTCGTAAAATTAAAAGTAAAGAAAAAGCATTATGCGCTAAGAATGGAGTTACCGATATAATTGAAATTACAATTGGCAATGATGGCTTGACGCTTGCTCATAGCTTAGATGCTGCCGATGCAGATTTCACACAAGAGCATTTATTTTTAGCAATTGCAGAAAAAGTACCCGCTAATCTTGCAAAAGATAGCGAGGGTAATGTCATTGCTGGAAATTTAATTGATAACCCATATGAAAAATGGTCTGACATTGATGCTTCATTACCTGATCATAAAATTGAAATCCTAGTTGCACCGCCGACATCTGGTACAAGAGATGCTTGGAATTCACTTATTATGAAAAAAGGTTGCAAAGCAGCAGGCGCATACACACTTTGGGAAAATGCCGGTGAAAAGGCAAAGAAAAAATGTGCAGTAGTGCGAGAAGATGGAAGAGTTATTGAAGCTGGTGAAAACGACACTTTAATAGTTCAAAAATTATCAGAGGATCCAGAAAGATTTGGTTATTTTGGTTACAGCTACCTTTTGGCTAACGAAGATAAAATTAAATCTGCTGCCATCACTGGAATTCAGCCATCACTTGCTGGTATCCAGGATTATTCTTACCCAATCGCACGACCATTACAATTCTACGTGAAAAAAGCTCACGTTGGTGTTGTACCAGGAATTGAAGAGTTTCTTGAAGCTTTCACAAGTCCTGACGCCATGGGTGAAGATGGATATCTAACTGATATCGGTTTAGTTGCATTATCTGATGGTGATGCATCTGATATAAGATCAAGAGTTGCTAACTTAGAAACGCTCGATCTAGACTAAAAGACTTGATTAATCCACAACTGAGGCAAGTTATGCTTGTCTCAGTTGTTAAATAAGCATTATGGTGAATCATGGGATTTATATTAATTTCTTTAATTGTTCTAATTGGTTTCACCAGCTATTTTCTAGGAAGTCTTAGAGCAAAAAAGCTTAGGACGTCAAATCAAAAAAATCTTACATCACTCAATCACTATTATGGGTACTACGTAGCTCTATGGGCTGTTGTGCCGGCGTTATTGATACTGTTGATGATTACTTCGTTTAAATCATTTTTTATTGAGCAATATGTATTAAGTGATTTCATAGCACTTGGCAGTTATACAGAAACTGAACTAAGTTTATTATTTACCCAAATCGAAAATACTGCATTGGGCATAAAACTTTTTGATGAAAATACTATTCTTATAGATGATGCCGTAAATAAATTAAATTACATTAATAAGACGATTGAAAATTTAACTTATGTTACAGTTCTTGGTTTGTCAGGGTTACTGGTTCTTTACTCATTAATCAATATTAATTACAAACTTAATTCTAGAAAGATTGTCGAGAAATTTTTGCTAGTCTTGTATTTTACATGCTCACTTGTCGCTATAATGACCACTGTTGGAATAATTTTTTCCTTATTATATGAAACGTTGCGTTTTTTTTCTCAAGTTCCAATAACCGATTTTTTATTTGGATTAAATTGGAGTCCTCAAAGAGTTTTTGTTAGAGAAGCTGGAGATCTTGATACAAGAGACTTAGCTAATGCATTTGGCGCTGTCCCATTATTTGCTGGAACATTTCTTATTGCATTAATTGCAATGTGTGTCTCAGTCCCAGTTGGATTATTCACTGCCATTTATATGGCTGAATACGCCTCACCAAAAGTCAGAGATTGGGCTAAGCCAATTATTGAAATTCTTGCTGGTATCCCAACGGTTGTATACGGATTTTTTGCGGCTTTAACTGTTGCACCTTTAGTGAGAGATATCGGTCAGGGTGCTGGACTAACTGTCTCTTCTGAAAGCGCTCTTGCTGCAGGATTTGTTATGGGAATAATGATAATACCATTTATTTCATCACTTTCTGATGATGTAATAAAATCTGTACCTCAAAGTTTAAGGGAAGGCTCTTATGCCATGGGAGCAACCAAAAGGGAAACAATTGTAAAAGTATTATTGCCAGCTGCGTTGCCAGGTATTGTTGGTTCTTTTTTATTGGCCGTTTCACGAGCCATTGGGGAAACCATGATCGTTGTAATGGCAGCGGGTTTAAATGCAAAACTAACAGCTAATCCACTTGATGCGGCAACTACAATTACTACTCAGATTGTTGTTATTTTAATCGGTGATCAAGAATTTGATAGCCCAAAAACACAGTCAGCTTTTGCTCTAGGTTTAACCTTGTTCGTTGTCACATTGGCTCTAAATTTTATAGCTTTACAGGTCGTAAAAAAATATACGGAGAGATATGACTGATAGAATAGAACAAAGAATAAATAGTTTAAATAAAAGGCTCAATTCAGAGAAAAGATTTAGGATTTATTGTATTGGCGCAATGAGCTTTGCGCTTGCATGGGTACTTATTTTATTTCTGAATATATTTTCTTCTGGCTATTCAGCATTTTATAGAACTGTTATTCAGGTAAATGTACCTTTTGTTAATCTTATTGAAGACATTTCACAATTTTCTGAAATGAGTTCAGAGGATATTAACAAGCTGTCAATGTATTCTTTTTCCAAAAAAACTATTTATGGACTCTTCCCAGATATTGAAGAGAAAAAAGATAAGAAAATGTTGATTAGAATATTCAGCATTGAATTTGAACAAGAAATAAGAGAATTCCTAAAATCTAATAAGTCAAATATAAATGAAACAGAAACAATATATTTAACTGCCTCCGACGATGTAGATCAGGTTAATAAAGGAAACTACCCTAGGGACTTAGATGAAGACAAAAGAAGAATTAAAGATATTCAACTCTTATTTTTTGATGACCTTGTAGATAGGGGACTTGTCAGCTATGAATTCAATCTACCATTTTTAATGAGGGGTGACAGCCGTGAACCTGAACTGGCAGGAGTAGGAGGTTCAATAGTAGGTTCTTTATTCACAATTATGGTAGTTTTGATTTTGTCTTTTCCAATTGGAATTTTTGCAGCTATTTATCTTGAGGAATTTGCACCAAGAAATAGAGTTACCGATTTTATTGAAATTAATATTAATAATTTAGCAGCGGTACCTTCTATTGTATTTGGCTTATTAGGGCTAGGTATTATTTTAAATACATTTGGATTGCCAAGGTCAACACCTCTGGTTGGAGGTATAGTCTTATCTTTAATGACCTTGCCAACAATAATTATTGCCACTAGAGCCTCATTAAGAGCGGTGCCGCCATCAATAAGAGAAGGAGCATTAGCAGTCGGAGCGACCAAAATGCAAGCTGTAATGCATCATGTAGTCCCTGTAGCAATGCCTGGAGCATTAACAGGTACAATTATAGGCCTTGCTCAAGCACTTGGAGAAACTGCGCCATTATTATTAATTGGTATGGTGGCATTCGTTGTAGACGTTCCGCAAACACCGCTGGATGCCTCTGCCTCATTGCCAGTTCAAGTTTATTTATGGTCAGAAAGTGCTGAAAGAGGCTATGTTGAAAAAACTTCAGCTACAATTATGATGTTACTTGGATTTTTAATTTTAATGAATTTAGCCGCAGTATTAATTAGAAGAAAATTTGAAACAAAATGGTAAAATAGATTATGAAAAATATAAAAATAAAAGCGGACAACTTAAATGTTCATTATGGAGATAAACAGGCGCTCTTTGATGTTTCCATGTACATGGAAGAAAAACAAGTCACTGCTTTGATAGGCCCATCAGGTTGTGGTAAATCAACTTTTATTAGGTGCTTAAATAGAATGAATGATGTTATCGATATATGCAAAGTACAAGGAAAAATAGAAATCGATGGCAACGATATTTACGCACCAAGCATGCAAGTTGAACAACTAAGAGAACGCGTGGGCATGGTTTTTCAAAAGCCGAACCCCTTTCCAAAGACTATTTTTGAAAATGTAGCGTACGGTCCAAGAATACATGGAATAGCTGAAAATAAATCTGATTTAGAAGAAATTGTTGTTAACAGTCTAAAAAAAGCAGCTCTCTTTGATGAGGTTAAAGATAGATTAAACGATGCGGGAACAGGCCTCTCGGGGGGACAGCAACAAAGATTGTGTATTGCAAGAGCTATATCCGTAAATCCAGATATTATTCTAATGGATGAACCTTGCTCAGCCTTAGACCCAATAGCTACGGCTAGAATTGAAGAATTAATGGGAGAACTTAAAACAGAATATACAATAATTATTGTCACGCACTCGATGCAACAAGCCGCTAGAGTTTCATCAAGGACAGGTTTTTTTCATTTAGGTAAATTAGTTGAAGTTGATAAGACTGAAACAATCTTTTCAAATCCATCAGATCAGAGAACGCAAGATTATATAACAGGGAGGTTTGGCTAATGAGTGAACACATAGTTTCATCTTATGATGAGCAATTAGATTTAATAAATAGTACATTAATTAAAATGGGAGGATTGGTTGAATCACAGCTTCACAATTCTCTTGTTGCTTTGGGTGATAAAGATACTGCTTTTGCAGAAGAAATTATAAGAAATGATAATAAAATAGATGCCTTAGAAAAGGAAATTGATGCTTTAACATACAAAGTAATTGCAATGAGGCAACCGCTTGCTAATGATTTAAGAACTGTTTTATCAGCACTTAGTATTGCAAACGATCTCGAGAGAATGGGTGATCACGCTACCAATATTGCTAAAAGAGTTGCAAATGTAAAAATAAATATGCCCGACACGCCGGTTTCAGAAATTGTCAATATGGGTGAGAACGTTCAAAGTATGATAAAAAATGTTTTGGATGCCTTCGTTCAAAAATCAGATACGCTAGCAATTAATGCTTGGGATTTAGACGGCGATATTGATGAATTGTATTTATCAATTTATAGGGATCTTCTTAAGACGATGGCAGAAGACCCAGATACAATTACAGGCTGTTCACACCTATTGTCGATTGCTAAAAACATAGAGAGAATAGGAGATTATGTTCAAAATATTGCTGAAGACATTCACTTCATTACAACTGGTGAAGCCTTAGAACGCAAGTCGGAAAAAAGAATTAAGTGGGAAAAGGTGTAATGAAACCTAAAATCCTTGTAATTGAGGATGAAGTCTCAATAGTTGAACTATTAAAATACAATCTGACAGCTAGTGGATTTGATGTAGACGTATGTTTTGATGGAGACAGCGCATTGGATAATATATTTGGTGATATTAAATACGATCTCATAATCGTTGACTGGATGCTCCCAAATATTTCTGGATTAGAATTGTGTAGACGAGTTCGTAAAGATAAAACTACAAAGAACATTCCTTTAATTATGCTCACAGCCAAAGGAGAAGAAGAAGATAAATTAAGAGCATTTGAAACTGAAATTGATGACTACATAACAAAACCATTTTCAGTCAATGAGTTAGTAGCAAGAATTAAAGCAGTACTTAAACGCTTAAGACCTATTTTTTATAATGAAGTTCTTACGTATAAGGGGATTCAATTAGATGTTTCAACGCATCGTGTTACCAGGGATAAAACAGAAATAAGTCTTGGACCTACAGAATTTAACTTATTGCGTTTTTTAATGGAAAATCAAGGCAAAGTATTTTCAAGACAACAATTATTGGATTATGTGTGGACTACAAGTCCATATGTCGAACCCAGAACAGTTGATGTTCATATCAGAAGATTAAGAAAAGCTTTAAATGAAGGGTTTGAATTCGACCCAATTAGAACAATTAGATCGGCTGGATATTCACTGGGCATATGAGCATTAAAAATGTCTTATATTTATGTACGCAAAATTCAGCCAGAAGCATTATAGCTGAAGCAATTACCAATTATAAATATAGTGAAAGTCTGAAAGGCTATAGCGCTGGAAGCACACCTTCAGGAATAATAAATCCTAAAACACTCGATTTATTAGATGAAATGAAAATACCAACAGAGAAACTCTATAGTAAAAGTTGGGACGTATTTGGTGAACCCAACTCTCCCTTTATGGATTATGTCGTTACTGTGTGTGGAAATGCTGCTAAAGAAACATGTCCGATCTGGCCAGGTGCTCCAAAAACATTTCATTTCAATATTGAAGACCCCGTTAAACAGAACTTAAACGAAGTCGATCACAAAAAATTTTTTAGATCAACATTTGATTATATTGATCAATTAATAAAAGAAAACTTGCTAAAATAAAATGCCTCAAAAAATACTTTCTGAATATCTGGGTACACTCTTACTTGTTTTCTCGGTAGTAGGATCAGGGATAATGGCCGAAAATCTATCTCCTACAAATGAAGGTGTTGTATTGCTTGCTAATGCAATAGCAACAGGAGCAATGCTTTACGTGATAATATCAATATTTGGTCCTATATCTGGAGCTCATTTTAATCC
>ERZ802822.1842-NODE-1842-length-12353-cov-12.923998_pt1 | contig 12353 bp, 11 predicted proteins | sample MGYA00345649_ERZ802822 | MGnify/ENA primary metagenome ERZ802822 (study PRJEB30503, sample SAMEA104212359) | marine metagenome | biome: Westerlies Biome; feature: [SRF] surface water layer (ENVO:00010504) within the epipelagic zone...; material: water...
CTCCTGGTGGCTACCCTTTAAATATTGAAATTTATGGTGAGGATTATGAGAAACTAATTGAAACTGCAATTTCAATGAAAAACTATCTCAATAATGAAAATATAGAGGGTATTGAACAACTAAAAATTGACGTAAGTAGAAGTAAACCTGGTTTGGAGTTTCAAGTTGACAGAGAAAAAGCTGGAGAATTAGGGATCCCTACTGGCCTAGTGGGTCAGACAATTAGAAATTCTATAATTGGATCTAAAGCTGGAGTATATAAACTAAAAGGTGAAGATTACCAAATCAATGTAAGACTTGATGAAGATTATAAAAATAGCATTAACACTATAATAAATCAAAATATAGTTTTTAGAGACCAATCAAATGGAAAAACAAAAGAAATTCCTATAGCTTCAGTTGTAACTGAAAAAAATATTACCTCATTTAGCGCAATTAAGCATATTGATCTTCAAAGAGTTGTAACACTATATTCATCAATATTAGCTGGTTCAAATGCAAATGAAATAGTAAATACAGCTGAGATTTCTCTGTCTGGTTTTGAAACTCCTCAAGGTGTAGATTTTAAATTTACAGGTGAAATAAAACAACAAGCTGAGAACCAATCTTTTTTATCTGGAGCCCTTTTAACAGCGATTGCTTTGATTATTTTAATCCTTGTATTTCAATTTAATTCAATTTCTAAACCGCTTATAGTCCTAGCTTCAATTATCCTAAGTTTTACTGGCGTTTTTCTTGGAATAGTTATTTTTAATTTAACCTTTAGCATATTGATGACTATGCTTGGGATAATTTCTTTAACTGGAATAATAGTAAATAATGCAGTTGTTCTAATAGATTATACTCAATTACTATTTGATAGAAAAAAAATAGACTTAAAACTTTCAAAAGAGGACATAATAGATAAAAACATTGCATTAGATCTTGTTAAAACCGCTGGAAAAGCCAGACTAAAACCAGTTCTTTTAACAGCGATAACAACAATATTTGGATTAATACCACTGGCTATAGGATTGAATATTGATTTCTTTACTCTTTTTGCTGATTGGAATGCAAATATCTATATAGGTGGAGATAACGTTATCTTTTGGGGGCCACTTGCTTGGACGGTAATTTTTGGAATTACTTTTGCAACTTTCTTAACATTGATAATCGTTCCTTCTATGTATTACATAATACATTTAGGAAGAATCAAACTAAAAAATATCTAGTTATATTTACATTTTACTAAGATGAATAGAACTAATAATTGCGGCGAATTATCAAAAGCTAATTTAAATAAGGACGTCAGACTATCTGGATGGGTTAATAAAATCAGAGAGAAAGGTTTCATAATTTGGATTGATTTAAGAGACAGATATGGTATTACCCAATTAGTGTTTGATAAAGATAGATCTAGTGAGAAGGTTTTTTCTGCAGCTACAAACCTTGGTAGAGAATTTGTTATTGAGATTGAAGGCAAAGTAGTTGAAAGAAAAAGTATTAATGAAAATATTACTACTGGTGAAATAGAAATTCTTGTTTCAAGCCTTAAAGTCTTAAACAAGTCTTTAACTCCTCCCTTTACAATTGAAAATGAATCAGATGGCGGAGAGGAATTACGAATGAAATATAGATATCTTGATATCAGAAGAGAGCCTGTAAAAGAAAACTTGATTTTTAGACATCATCTATCACTTGAGGTAAGAAATTACCTTTCTGAAAATAATTTTATTGATGTTGAGACTCCCTATTTAATTAAATCTACACCCGAAGGTGCAAGAGATTTCATTGTTCCTAGTAGACTTAACCCAGATCATTATTATGCTCTACCTCAATCACCTCAGATTTTTAAGCAATTATTAATGGTGGGAGGTATTGATAAATACTATCAAATTGTTAAGTGTTTTAGAGATGAAGATTTAAGAGCAGATAGACAGCCAGAATTTACACAAATAGATTGTGAAATGTCTTTTGTTGATCAAGAAGATATACTTAAACAATTCGAAGGCTTAATGTCAAATTTATTTTCAAAATTTTTAAATAAAAATCATGTAAACTTTGAGAGAATGACCTACAAAGAAGCTATAGAAAGCTATGGAATTGATAAGCCAGATCTTAGATATGAATTGAAGATTAATGAAATATCTGACGAGGTGAAAGGTAAAGGATTTCAAATTTTTGACAATAGTGATTTCACAGCCTCTATAATAATTGAGGATAAATCTGAAACAACAAGAAAGGAAATAGATAATTTAACTGAATGGGTTAAAAGACCTCAAATTGGAGGTACTGGACTTTTATGGATTAAGTATAATGCTGATTCATCTGTCAAATCATCTTTTGATAAATTTTTTAGTGAAAAAGATTTAAAACAGATCTTAAATAAAGTATCCTCTAAGCCAGGAGATATTATATTTATTATGTCGGGTGATAAAAAAAATACGCTAGAACAAATGGGTTCATTAAGAGTTGAATTAGCTAAAAGGTTTGACCTGGTTGATCAAAATAAAATGTGTCCACTTTGGGTAACTGATTTTCCTCTTTTTGAATGGGATGAAGATGAAAAAAGATTTTTTTCAATGCATCATCCTTTTACCTCTCCAAAACCGGAATTTCTTAATCAACTAGAATCAGACCCGGGAAAAGTTATTGCTAATGCATATGACTTAGTACTAAATGGTAATGAAATTGGTGGAGGTTCAATCAGAATACATAGTTTCGATACTCAAATGAAGGTATTCGAATTACTTGGAATGAATAATGAAGAGTATACAGATCAATTTGGGTTTTTAATTGAAGCTCTTAAATATGGAGCTCCTCCTCATGGTGGTATTGCCTTTGGTTTAGATAGACTTGCTGCAGTTTTACAAGGCAAAGATGTAATAAGAGACTTTATAGCATTTCCGAAGAATAATAGCGGTAAAGACCTTATGATTGATGCGCCATCAAAATTAACTAAAGAACAGTTGAAGGACCTTTCAAAATGATTAGCTTGAAACTTTTAGTCAAAATATTATCCTATCTAGTATTTATTGGAGTGTTTTTTGGGATTTTCTCAAAAGAACTTCTTGATGATAGAATAGGTGATATAATAATTGGCGTTTCTGTACTTTTTGGTACACTTGTTTTTATGCCTTTATTTTTAGCACATAGATGGAAGGGGAAAAAATTGAAAGACTACACGCTTAGTGATGAAAATTTAAAAAAAATGAGAGAAAATTCAGAAAAATATTAGCCTCTAATCTTTTTAAAAAATTTGTCTAAAAGTTCTCTAGATTCTTCTTCCATTACCCCTTTTATTATTTTAATTTTTCGATCTATTTCTAAATTATACCCAGAGAATCCTCTCTTTTTGTCAGAGGCGCCATAAACAATTGTATTGATTTTTGACCAGTAAATTGCTCCATGACACATTAAACAGGGTTCTAAAGTAACATATAAGGTACAGCCTTCAAGAATTTTACTATTTAAATAGTTTTGAGCAGAGGTAATAGCAATTAATTCAGCGTGAGCAGTTGAATCATTTAGAAGTTCAACCATATTTGAAGATCTAGATATTATTTCATTTTCATTAACTATTACACATCCTATAGGCACCTCATTTTTATAAAATGCATATTTTGCTTCCTCGAATGCTTTCTTCATAAAATAAATATGATCTTTTTTCATATTGCTAAAATACAAAATAGGTGCATTTCAAATACCGATTATATATCTTCGTATATTGAAATAAATTTTCTCATAAAAATTTAATGGAAGATTCTAAAAAGCTTTTTCTTCTTGATGCGTATGCTTTAATTTACAGGGGATACTATGCTTTTATAAAAAACCCTAGAATCAATTCAAAGGGGACAGATACCTCAGCAATATTAGGGTTTATGAATTCATTATTGGAAATCATTCGAACTCAAAATCCTGATTATTTAGCTGTTGCATTTGACAAAGGAGGTTCTATTACCAGATCTAAAATGTTTACTGAATATAAAAGTAACAGAGATAAAACTCCTGAGCCAATCCTTGTCGCTATTCCATATATCAAAGATATTCTTGGTGCAATGAAAATTCCCATTCTAGAGAAAGAAGGTTATGAAGCAGATGATGTGATTGGAACTGTTGCAAAAGATGCTGAAAATAATAATTTCAAAGTATTTATGGTAACTCCAGATAAAGATTTTGCTCAATTAGTCTCTGATAATGTCTTTTTATGCAAACCTGCTAGAATGGGGAATAGTATGGAAATTTGGGGTGTTAACGAGGTTAAAGAGAAGTTTGAAGTAGAGGATCCTGAACAAGTAATTGATTATTTAGGAATGATGGGGGATTCTGTTGATAATATACCTGGCTTACCGGGTGTTGGAGATAAGACTGCTAAGAAATTTTTAAAACAATATGGTAGTTTAGAAAATTTACTAAAAAATTCACATGAAATTACAGGAAAACTAGGGGAAAAAATTTCTAATAATAAAGATCTTGGTGTATTATCAAAAAAATTAGCTAGAATAATACTTGATGTCCCAATTGAATATAATCTTGCTGATTTTGAATTATCAAAACCAGATGAGGTGGGTGTTTTTAAAATTTTTGACGAACTTGAATTCAGAAGAATAAAAGAAACTTTTTTTAAAATTTTTGGTGTTAAAACATCAGAAGATAATGACCCCTCACTAGAATATATTCAAGGTGATTTATTTACACAGAGTTTAGTAAATGAAAATAAATTAAATCTTACTAATACCAAGACCTTATATCAAAGAATTGAATCTAGTAATGAATTAAAATATTTTACAAAAAAATTACTTGAACAAAAAATTGTTGCTTTCGATACTGAAACTGAAGGTCTAAATTCATTAGAAACAGAAATTGTTGGAATTTCATTTTCCTGGAAAAGCAATAAAGGTTTTTATCTCCCAATTAAAAAAGATAAAGCTATTCAATTAGAATATTTCAATATTTTAAAGCCTTTCTTCCAGAATAAAGAAATTATTAAAGTTGGACATAACCTTAAGTTTGATATTAAAGTTTTGTATAAATATGATATTGATGTAGTTGAACCATTATATGATACTATGGTTGCCCACTATCTAATAAATCCTGATATGAGACACAATCTTGACACTTTATCTGAATCATATCTTAATTATACTCCAATTTCTATAGAATCACTTATTGGTAAAAAAGGTAAGAATCAAAAATCCATGAGAGATATACCGATAGAAGAGGTAACGAATTATGCTTCAGAAGATGCTGACCTTTCATTTCAACTTAAACAAATTTTTGATGAAGGACTCAAATCAAATGGAGTAAAACAAATTTTTGATGACATTGAAATTCCTATGATAAAAGTTTTATCAGATATGGAGAAGGAGGGGATAAGCATAGATAGTAAATATTTAAACAAACTAGATATTGAGTTTGAAAAGGAGCTTAATACTTTAAAGAAAGAAATTTTCAATCAATCTGGTGAGGAGTTTAATCTTAACTCCCCAAAGCAACTTGGGAATATTTTATTTGATAAACTTAAACTTGTGTCAAAGCCTAAAAAAACTAAAACAGGTCAATATTCAACTTCAGAAGAAGTATTGTCTAATTTAGCTAATAATCATGAGATTATTAGAAGTATTTTAGAGTGGAGATCTTTAGATAAGCTTCAAAACACATATGTTAGGTCACTACCTAATGAAGTAAGTGATAAAACAAATAAAATTCATACTAGGTTTAATCAAACTGTTACAACAACTGGTCGTTTAAGCAGTAACAATCCTAATCTTCAAAATATACCAATAAGAACAAAAAATGGTCAGAAAATAAGAAAAGCATTTATTCCTAGAAATAGTGAGTTTGAACTTATGGCTGCAGATTACTCACAAATTGAATTAAGGGTTATAGCATCAATTAGTAAAGATGAAAACATGATTGATGCGTTTATTAAAAATCAAGATATACATACCATGACTGCGTCAAAAATTTATAATGTAGACCCAGATGAGGTTACAAGAGAACAAAGGGGAAATGCTAAAACTGTTAATTTTGGGATTATTTATGGCGTATCTGCTTTTGGGCTTAGCCAACAAACAAATTTGACTAGATCAGAGTCTAAATTAATGATTGATAATTATTTTGAAAATTACCCTGGATTAAAAACATATATGTCTAGCCAAATTGATTATGCTAGAAATAAGGGCTATGTTGAAACTATAATGGGAAGAAGAAGATATCTCCAAAATATTAATTCTCAAAATGGAATGTTAAGAAGTGGCGCTGAACGAAATGCTATAAATGCTCCTATTCAGGGAAGTGCTGCAGATATAATTAAGATAGCAATGATTAGAATACATAATGAATTCCAAAAACAATCATTAAAATCAAAAATGTTACTTCAAGTTCATGATGAACTCGTTTTTGATGTGCATAATTCAGAAAAAGAACTAGTTAAAAAAATTGTTAAAACTACAATGGAATCAGCAGTTAAGCTAGATGTGCCTCTAAGAATTGACTTAGAATTTGGAAAAAACTGGCTAGAAGCACATTAATTAAAAAAAAGTTTTTTTAAAAATTTTTATAATTGTACATTTGCACGCCTAGATTTAATCTATATGACTAAAACAAGTTATAAAACTATTTCAGCAAATAGTAAAACAGTAAATAAAGAGTGGGTTCTTGTTGATGCCGCTGAACTACCTCTTGGTAGAACTGCATCAATCATAGCAACACTTCTAAGAGGAAAACATAAGACCAATTTTACACCCCATGTTGATTGTGGTGACAATGTTGTTGTTATAAATGCTGAAAAGGTTGAATTATCTGGTAACAAGTGGGACCAAAAGCAATATATTAGTCATACAGGATACCCTGGAGGTCAAAGAATTATAACTGCTGATAAACTCCATAATAAAAACAATATTAAACTTGTTGAGAAAGCAGTTAAGGGAATGCTTCCAAAAAATAAGTTAGGTGCTGAACTGTTTAGGAATTTAAAAGTTTTTCCTAGTTCAAAACACGACCATGAGGCACAACAACCAAAACTAATTGATGTAAATAGTAAAATATAATGGAAGTAATTCATAAAATAGGAAGAAGAAAAAAATCTGTTGCCAGGGTTTACATGTCTGAGGGAAAAGGAAGTATTACAGTAAACAAAAAATCATTTGAAGACTTTTTTGATACTGCAACTTTAAAATATAAAATCCAACAACCTTTTAATCTTACCGAAACTAAAGATAAATTTGATCTGATGGTAACTGTTAAAGGTGGTGGTGTCAATGGACAAGCTGAAGCAATAAGGCTAGCTATTTCAAGAGCTTTAGTTGAATTCAACGACGAATTTAAGCCTGCTTTGAAGTCTGAAGGTTTGATGACTAGAGACCCAAGAATGGTCGAAAGAAAGAAATTTGGACAGAAGAAAGCTAGAAAGAAATTCCAATTCTCAAAAAGATAAAATATGGCAAAGACTGAAGTTAAAGAATTATTGGATGCTGGTGTACACTTTGGACACTTAACAAGAAAGTGGAATCCTAATATGGCACCATACATCTATATGGAAAGAAATGGAATCCATATAATTAATCTGTACAAAACTGCAGCTAAACTTGAGGAAACTGTCAATGCAATTAAAAAAATTGTTTTATCAGGCAGAAAAATTCTTTTTGTAGCTACAAAAAAACAAGCCAAAGATATAGTTGCTCAAAAAGCTGATTCTGTAAATATGCCATACATTACTGAAAGATGGCCAGGCGGAATGTTAACAAACTTTGTGACAATTAGAAAAGCCGTTAAAAAAATGAATGCTATTGACAGAATGAAGACAGATGGTACATTTGAAACTCTTTCTAAGAAAGAAAAACTTCAGGTTAGTAGACAAAGAGCTAAACTTGAAAAGAACCTTGGGTCTATCTCTGAGATGACAAGATTACCTGGAGCAATTTTTGTAGTTGATACTATGAATGAAAAAATCTCAGTTCAAGAAGCAAAAAAATTAAATATTCCAATATTTGCAATGGTTGATACAAACTGTGATCCTAATGAAGTTGATTTCTTAATTCCATCAAATGACGATGCTTCTAAATCGATTGAAAAAATCTTAGGTATTGTTTGTGACGGAATTCAAGAATCTCTTGAAGAAAGAAAAAAAGAAAAAGAAATTGCTGAACAAAAAAAGCTTGAAGAAGCTATAGCATCAAAAGATTCAGGAGAATCTGATAATTCTGAAGAATAATAAATAACCTTTAAATTTTACCAAATTGAAAATAACTGCATCTGACGTTAATAAGTTAAGAAAGTCCACAGGAGCTGGAATGATGGATTGTAAAAAAGCACTTGAGGAATCTCAAGGTGACTTTGATAAAGCAATTGAAGTTCTTAGAAAGAAGGGTCAAAAAGTTGCTGCTAATAGAGCAGATAGAGACTCCTCAGAAGGAGTGGTTTTGGCTAAAGTTAATGCAGATAATACTTCTGGGATTATTATTTCACTTAACTGTGAAACAGACTTTGTTGCTAAAAATGATGACTATGTTCAATTAGCTCAAAAAATGGCTGACCATGCCTTAAACTTTTCTGATAAAGATTCATTTTTAAATTCAGATTTTGATGGAATGAAAGTTTCTGAAAAACTACTAGAGCAAACAGGTGTTATTGGTGAAAAAATTGAAATTGGATCTTTTGAATACATCTCTGCTGATTTTGTTGGATCATACATACATGCTGGAAATAAAATTGCTTCAATTGTTGGACTGTCTGAAAATTTTGAAAGTGCTCAAGATGTAAGTAAAGATTTATCAATGCAAATTGCTGCAATGAATCCTGTTGCAATTGATGAGAATGGTGTAAGTCAAACCGTTGTTGAAAAAGAAATTGAAATTGCTAAAGATCAATTAAGACAAGAAGGTAAGCCTGAAGAAATGTTAGAAAATATTGCTAAAGGAAAGCTCAAAAAGTTTTTTAAAGAGAATACTTTAGTAAACCAACAATTTATTAAAGATAGTAAAGTAAGTATTTCTCAGTACCTAAAGTCACATTCAGATTCTGTTAAAGTTACAGGATTCTCCAGAGTAGGGCTTGTATAAATAAGTTTTTAAAAAGGTAAATCATCCTCTGTTAAATCATCAGCAGGTTGTGATGAATCTGGTTCCATAGGTAAATCAGCAGGTGGTTGATCCATGACTTGCTCATCTAGTGATTCTATTCTCCAGCCTTGTATAGCATTAAAATACTTTATTCCTTGATCTGGACTCTCCCACTCTCTTCCTCTAATATTTATTCCAACTCGAACAGTTTGACCAATAGAGTAATTATCTAATAATTCACAATTATTCTGAACAAACTCAATAAGTATATGTTGAGGATATTGTTCATCAGTAGTTATTACTAATTCTCTCTTTCGAAAACCATTGTCTCCAAATGTTTTGATATCTCCAATAAGTTTAATTTTTCCAAGTAATTCCATTATATAAAAGATTTTATTTTTTCCATAATTTCAATGAATTCATTTTCTGTCAGCTTAACTTTTGAATCAAATGACATATCATCCATTTTGTTGATTGGGATTAAATGGACATGAACATGAGGAACCTCAAGCCCAATTACTCCTACTCCAACCCTTTTACAAACTACAGCTTTTTTTATTGCACAAGCAACTTTTTTTGAAAAAATAATCAATCCTGATAGAGTCTCATCATCTAAATCAAAAATCTCATCAACCTCTGTTTTTGGTATACATAAAGTGTGACCTATGGCATTAGGATTAATATCAAGAAAAGCTAGATATTTATCATCCTCATGAATCTTGAATGAGGGTATTTCTCCAGATATAATTTTTGTAAAAATTGATGCCATTACCTTGAAATTTCTAAAATTTCAAATTTTACATTTCCATTCGGTATAGCTATTTCTGCAATATCACCATTTTTCTTACCCAGCAGGCCTTTACCTATAGGAGAATCAACTGATATTTTGCCTTGCGATAAATTAGCTTCACTCTGAGCAACTAGCTTGTACTCCATTATTGCAGAATTTGTAAGATTTTTAATCTTCACTGTTGAGTGAATTAAAATTATTGATGAATCTAATTTAGACTCATCAATAATTCTTGCATTTGAAAGTGTTTCTTCAAGTTTCGAAATTTCCATCTCAAGCATCCCCTGAGCCTCTTTTGCAGCATCGTATTCGGCATTTTCACTTAAGTCACCCTTATCTCTTGCCTCTCCTATTGCTTTAGATGCAAGAGGTCTCTCTATATCTTTAAGATGATCTAGTTTCTGTCTAAGCTCTTTCAGGCCTTTTTCTGTATAGTATGAAATCTTGCTCATATTCAATGCAAAAATCCCCTAATAAGTGGGGATAATTACATCTAATTTACAAAATATTTTACTTAAAACTTAATATCTAAACCTACCAGAATATTTATTCCTGATTGTGGATAGTAATATGTCCCTTCGTAAGTTTTTAGACCTTGCCCTTCAGGCACGTCATATGTATAATAGCCTCCATAGCTAGTATATTTAAGATCAAAAATGTTATTCACTAGTACTTTTAATTTTAACTCGTCTGCATAATTTAGCAGGGATAGTTCATGGGTGAAGTTTATATCATTTATAAAATAAGATTCTAACTTAGAAATGGGTGAGTTTGTCTGAGCAAAAAACTGTTCACTAACATAGTTGGATCTTAGAGAAACTAATACTTTATCATTAGGAGAAAAATTGATAATATTATTAGCTATAAAACTTGGAGAATATGCCAAATCTGTATTTCCAAAACTTTGTAGTTCTCCATCAAAACTATAGAATAGATCCTTGTTTTTATTTTCACTTAGGGATATATTGGATTCAATATTAAAATTGGAGTTTATAAATAGCTTAGACTCAAGCTCTAATCCAAATCTATATGATTCACCAATATTTGTTCTAATTTCATATCCATTAATATCTCTTTCGCCAGTTAATACTAGTTGATCATCGTAAAGCATATAAAAAGCATTCAAATTTAATGAGAAGTTATTAAATTGGCCTTGCCATCCAAGTTCAAAATCATCTAATTTTTCAGGATTTGGACTTCCGCTAGCATAGTCTGCTCTAGTTGGTTCTCTTTGTGCTCTTGCATATGATAGGTAGTACTTATTACTATCATTTTGATTATAAAACACCCCTATTTTAGGATTGAAAAAGTTAAAGTTTTTATCTATTTTCTCATAACCCTGTTCAACATAACCAGAAACTACAGAGTAAGGAGTAATACTTGCATTATAATTGATATTTCTAAACTGCAAGTCACCATAAACTGATAATTTCTCAGATAAATAATAATCAAGTTTTGCATATACATTAAATTCACGTTTGTCTCCAATATCGTCATAAAATTTTTCTTTAAAACTAGATGATATTTTACTCATAGAGCTCCACATATACTCACCATAATGTTGACCATCATATATATTAAATGAGCCTCCAATTATTGCGTTATATAGATCGGTCTTTTGATTTATACTAAAAAGAAGTCCATAGAAATCATTTTCTAACTGCCTTCTGTCTATATAATCTTCAGGAACAGACACACCATCATCATATCCTAAATTATAGTTTTCCCAGTATCCTCTTCCATAGGTGTAGTGTACGCCAAGATTTGATATCCATCCATTTTCATACGATTGATTCCAATGAAACTGATAGTGATCTTGTTTATAATTATCATCTTGATCATTATAATATAGGGTATTGCCCATTTTATCATAATATTCACCTGCTGGATTATATTTTCGATTTGTTTCAAGAGTAGATGAATCAATTCCAAACCATGCTTGATCAGTAATTTCATGACCTGCAAAGGTTAATATCTTCAATAAAGTATTTTCATCTTTATATATTCCTTGTAAAAAATATGAACGTAGTTTTGATCCAGATCGATCAATGTATCCGCCTGATTTAATTCTGGATAGTCTTCCTGAAAATTCAAATTTGTCATTGATAAATCCTGTTGAAAATCCAATTGAGTTTTTAACTGTATTAAAGCTACCTAATGTGTTGTTGATCTCAAATAAAGGTTTATCAGATGCTGCATTTGTTAAAATATTAATGCTTCCACCAAAAGCAGCAGGACCATTTGTTGAGGTTCCTACACCTCTTTGGACTTGAATACTTTCAATTGAAGATGATAAATCGGGTAAATTTACCCAATAACTCATCATTGATTCGGAATCATTGTAAGGAACACCATTTATTGTAACGTTAACCCTAGTTTGATCAGAACCTCTAATCATAATAGAGGAGTATCCAATACCTGAACCTGAGTCAGAGGTGGTAACCACCGATGGTAAGTTTTTTAATAGTGTTGGTATGTCTTGTGCTAAATTTATTTTTTCTAAATCCTTCTTTGTAACATTT
>ERZ802822.1844-NODE-1844-length-12345-cov-5.112651_pt1 | contig 12345 bp, 10 predicted proteins | sample MGYA00345649_ERZ802822 | MGnify/ENA primary metagenome ERZ802822 (study PRJEB30503, sample SAMEA104212359) | marine metagenome | biome: Westerlies Biome; feature: [SRF] surface water layer (ENVO:00010504) within the epipelagic zone...; material: water...
CGAGGCAGTAGAGATTGGCACTGCCAGTATCTTTGATCATACTGATTGTGCCTGCCCAGAAGCGGCCTAGGGGATCGCACTTGCCATCGTTGAAACGGTTTTTGCCACGCATTGAGGCTTCGGGGTCGGCGAGCGTCGTCTTGCTGCCTGTCTTTAAATTGAAGCGCACATAGCCTGTGTCGCCGGCGTAGATGACTTCGTCGTCATTCTTGCTTGGAACGATGGTGCCAATGCACTCACCGACATCCCATATGCTTTCTTCGCCAGTTTCGGGCTTAAGGCGAAGAAGTTTATTTCCTGCGATGTCGACATAGAATAGAGAGTTGCCCCACCAGATAGGACCTTCGCCCCATTGTGATATTTGTTTTCCGATCGTTTTTGTTCTTGGTGTCGTCACAGTGAAATAATAGTCGCTCTCTTAAGTCTTCGTTACTAATTTTTTATATAAATCTACTCTTTTGGCTCTATAGCAAAGCCATCTTTGCTGTCATTAACTGTCCAGCCTTTCGCTAGAAGTTCGTCACGAAATTCGTCGGCCTTGCCCCAGTCTTTGGCTTGCTTTGCGTCCCAGCGGGCTTGGGCTAAGGCGATTATTTCCTTTGGTGCGTCAGGCTGTTTGGCTTCGATGGTAAAGAGCTCAAGCCCGAGTGCGTAGAGTAGGCTACCAAATGTTTGTAGCATCGACCGGGCGCCGTCTGCTCCGAGCGAAGCGGCGGGGTTCGAGCCAATCACACCGAAGATCGCGCCGAGGCAGGCAGCCGTGTTGAGGTTGGTGCGTAGCGCGTCCCATGCTTTGGTCAGGCGCCCGAAGTCTTCAGGCGCCCCGCTAGTCACGTAAGTGGCATTAAACTGATCGCTCGCCTCCCCGGTTTTAGCGAGTAGTGCCTCCGCAAAACGCTCAAAGCGAGTGAGCGCACTTTGCGAAGCGTGTAGCCCGTCGAATGTAAAGTTGAGCTGTTGCCGATAGCTGCCTGCAATGAGTGTGTAGCGAACGACCATTGGGCTGAAGCCCTTGTCTCGCAGATCGTCCAGTGTGTAGAGATTCCCGAGGCTCTTCGACATCTTTGCTCCTTCCACCATGAGGTGTGCACTATGGAACCAGTGCTTGCAGAAATCGTGCCCGTGGGCGCATTCGGACTGAGCGATCTCGTTTTCGTGGTGAGGGAAACAGAGGTCGATGCCGCCGCCGTGTAGGTCGATCGTTTCGCCGTCAAAGGCGCTGTCGACCATGGCAGAGCACTCTAGGTGCCATCCCGGACGACCTTCGCCCCAAGGACTACTCCAATAGTTATCGCCGTCGCCATCTTTGCGTGATTTCCAGAGTGCAAAATCGCTTACTGATTCTCGATCATATTCATCCGCGTCATTGACCTCGCCGGCGGAGTTTTCAGTCTGGGTTTTGAGTTCGCGCTGTTTGAGGCGTGAGAGGCGGCCGTAGTCTTCGAAAGACCCGACCCGGAAATAAACAGAGCCATCATCCGTCGCATAGGCATTACCTTTCTCGATGAGTTTCTCGACCAGTGCGATCTGCTGGGGTATGTGCGCCACTGCGCTCGGCTCGATGCTCGGCGAAAGCATGTTGAGCGCTTTGCAATCGGCATGAAATTTCCCTGTCCAGTATGCGGTGAACTCGGTCAGGCTTTTGCCTTCTTCGAGTGAGCGCCGGATTGTCTTATCGTCGAGGTCGGTAATGTTACGCACGTGTTTGACCGCCATGCCATCGACTTCCAGCACACGGCGAAGTGTGTCTTGGATGAGAAAAGTGCGAAAATTCCCGATGTGCGCGGGGCCATAGACAGTCGGACCACAGCAATAAAAGCGCAAAGTATCTGAACTCGATGGAGCGAGTGTCTGAATAGATCGGCTTAGGGTATCGTAGAGTTCGACGGACATTTGTAGATTGTGAGAAGAGATTTACGTGTTGAAAGATGACCCTTTTCAGGCGTAACTGCCAATAGAAATCTACCTTTAACCATGACTAATGAATTTAAACTAGATCTGACTCGCCGCCCGCGTCGTATGCGGCGGACGGCTTCCTTGCGCGCGCTTGCCTCTGAGACGGAGGTTTTACCGCAGCATTTGATCCAGCCAGTTTTTGTCATTGAGGGGGAGGGAGCTCCAGAGGCGATTGATTCGATGCCGGGCATATCTAGGCTTTCGATCAAAGATACGGTCGCAGAATGTCGTGAATTGCACGGGCTCGGTGTTTCGGGTGTCGCACTTTTCCCGAAACTTGATGAGAGTCTTAAGTCGGACGATGGTCGCGAGGCTTTGAATCCAAACACGCTCGTGCTACGTGCGATCCGTGCTGTTAAGGCAGTGGTGCCTGAGCTTACGGTGATCACTGATCTAGCGCTGGATCCTTACACGGAGCACGGGCACGATGGGCTTTGGGACGCGGCGGCGCAAGATCTTGCCAATGATGCTACGGTTGAGGTGCTGACCGAAATGGCGGTGTTGGCTGCCGAGGCGGGCGTCGATATGGTGGCACCTTCGGATATGATGGATGGTCGCGTTGGCGCGATTCGTTCCGCGCTGGATGATAACGATTTTGAAAAGACGGCTATCATGGCTTACTCCGCAAAATTTGCTTCGGCCTTATACGGCCCATTTCGTGATGCGGTTGGTAGCGCCAGTAGTGCGGGCTCTCATAATTTAAATAAGCGCAGCTATCAATTGAATCCAGCCAATCGCCGCGAGGCTTTGGTTGAAATCGCTCTGGATGAGGAAGAAGGTGCGGACGTGCTTATGGTCAAACCAGCAGGGCCCTATCTCGATATAATTCGCGAAGTGCGCGAAGAAACGGAGTTGCCACTGGCTGCCTATCAAGTGTCGGGCGAATACGCACAGATTATGGCCGCGGCTGAGAAGGGCTGGCTCGATTTAGAGCGCTGCCGCAACGAATCTTTGCTTGCGATTAGGCGGGCAGGCGCAGATATGATTTTGACGTATTTCGCCAAGGCGTTCGCGCAAGCTTAGCGTGGGAGTTTGCTCGCGCCCGACAAAAGAATGGTGCGATACCGGCCCGAACAAGCTATGGCGTCACGATTATCTACGGACTTAAAAACCCCACGAGCCGTTCGGCGGTCACCGTGCCGATGCCTTCGACCTGCGTGAGTTGATCGACTTTTGCGCTACGCAGTTTTTCGAGCGAACCGAAGTGTTGTAGCAGCTGCTGTTTACGCTTGGTCCCGAGACCTTTGAAGTCATCAAGGATGGACTCTTTCAGGCGCTTGCTCCGTAGCTCGGCATTGAAACTGTTGGCAAAATGGTGAGCTTCGTCGCGGATATGCTGAAGTAGGCGCAGTGCGGGATCGTGATGAGCTAGGTTGAGCGGTTCACGGCCGTCACTGTAGATGACCGTCTCGTTGCGCTTAGCTAGACCGATTAGCTCGGGCGGCTCTAGTCCTTGACTGAGGAATGCTTTAAGCGCGGCAGTGACTTGCCCAGCGCCTCCGTCGATTACGATCAAGTCAGGAAATACTTTGCCTTCATCGTGCAGGCGACGGTAGCGGCGACCGACCACCTCTTCCATCGCGCGGAAGTCATCGTTCCCGACGAAGCTTTTAATCTTGAAGCGGCGGTAACTTTTGCGATCAGGCGAGCCGTCTTTAAACGCGACCATAGAGGCCACGCAAAAGCTACCCGAAATGTGGGAGATGTCGAAACACTCCATGCGACGAGGCTCTTGAGCAATGTGGAGCTTTTCCTTCAGGCTTTTAACAACTTGACGATGGTTGTGCGTGCCGACGAGGTTACGCTCAAATTTGCGTGTACGACTAGCGGTTCGTTGTAGGGCATCGATACGGTCGCGAAGTGAAGCGGCTTCTTCATAGCGTTGTGCTGCGGAGGCGGCTTTCATTTCGGTCTTTAGCTCAGAGAGCCACTCGCGGGCTTTGCCTTCTAAAAACTCGCAGGCAGCTCCTAAACGCTCGGAGTATTGCTCAGCGGTAATTTCGTTATCGTGCTCGTAGATTTCGGCTCGGGCATCGTCGTAAAGGCGCCAGCGACCATCGGGTAGTTCTACAGGGGAGGCATCGCTCAAAAGGATGCCGAATCTACGGCGTAACTCAGTGAGTGTTTTGCGCAAATGGGTGGAGTGGGCGAAGGGACCATAGTAGCGAGAGTTACTGTCGGTGCGGTTACGCGTTAGCCGGAAGCGAGGAAGTGATTCGCGCGGGTCGATACGAACAAGTAGGAAGCGCTTGTCGTCGGTAAAGTCGGTATTGTAGCGGGGCTTGAATTTTTTGATCAGTTGCCCTTCAAGTAGTAATGCCTCTGCTTCCGAGTTAACGATGATGATCTCGAAGTCGTGGATTAGGTCGAGCATGGCACGCACCTTTGGTTGTGCGACCGCCATCTTGCGCGAGGCCTGAAAGTAGGTGCTGACGCGTTTCTTTAAGTCCTTGGCCTTACCCACATAGATAACCTGCCCGATACGATCTTTCATCTGGTAAACTCCCGGCTTATGCGGGAGGCGGCGGACTTTTTCTTTTAACTGGGCTTTAGCTCCTTCAGACATTCTTTTGAATCTTACATTTCGTTTGCAGTTCTGCACAAGCTGCACTCTTTTCAATAAATCACTATGTCTAAAACGCCAATTGTCGAAGTAATCAACTTTGGAGATGAACTACTCGTTGGAATTCGAGAGAACTCGCACCTCACCTATCTAGGGGCGCAGCTCGCTAGATATGGTCTGCCTATCCACCGCAGTCGCGTGATTACAGACGAGGCAGAGGAGATCAAACGTGCCTTTCTCGAGGCTTGGGCGAACTCGGATATTGTCATTACTACAGGAGGCCTCGGTCCGACCGCGGATGATATGACGCGGGAAAACATTGCCGAAGCGCTGGGTGCGGAGCTTGTTTTCGAACCAGAAATCGAAGTGCTCATTCAGGCACGTTTTAAAGTGGTCGGTCATACCATGGCAGACCATCATCGGAGGCAGTGTTACCGCTTCGTTGATGGCAAGGTGCTTCATAACGAGCGTGGAACGGCGCCCGGCATGGCTTATCAGTGCGACGGTAAGATTCTGATCATGCTGCCTGGGCCCACTAACGAGCTCATCCCGATGTTTGAAAAAGAGGCCATCCCTATGCTCCAAGCACTCGGTGCGCTGAGCGAGGAAGAAGCTTACCTTCAGATCCGTACTTTTGGTTCAGGAGAGTCGAGTGTGGAGGAAATGATGCAGCCTATTGCCAAAGCCTATTCCGACTTGGCCGTGGCCTACTGCGTGCACTACGGCATTGTCGACGTGCGGCTGAGCTCACGCGATCGTAAGCTGAGCATGGAGCAGCTCAAGGCCATCGGGCAAGAGGTTCGCTTGCTATTGGGTGAGGATTTCGTCTGTTTCGGCCACTGCTCACTCGCTAAAGTCGTATTTCACGAGTTACGCGCGCTTGATCGTACCCTTGCCATCGCCGAGTCTTGCACAGGCGGCTTACTTTGTGATGCCTTTACGAATCTCTCGGGCGCTTCCAAGGTTTTCGTTGGCGGAGTCGTTTGCTATGCGAATGATGTTAAAGTCTCCAAAGTGGGTGTGCCGGAGTCGATTATCGAACAGCACGGTGCCGTTAGCGCCGAATGCGCTATTGCCATGGCTTCGGGTATTGCCGAGCGCCTTTCGACTGATTATGGTCTTAGCGTGACGGGCTTCGCGGGGCCTGATGGCGGCAATGAACAAAATCCCGTCGGCACGATTCACTTGGGCTACCATTCACCTGTCGGGGTATGGTGTAAATCAGTCCGCTACGCGGGTGGACGGCTTGATGTTAAGGCCCGTGCCGTGCACGCTGCGCTTGACTGGATGCGCCGAAAATTGCGCGAGAATAAAGTAGCCGAGTTCCTTAGTTGCGGCGAGCGGGACTAGGGGCATATAGAATAAGGAAATCTAATCTGTAGCCTTCCTCTTGGCCGTACGCTCCATGCGAATGTATTCTTTTTCAAGATTCGGGCGCTCGTAAGCGGGCACGCTACAACAATATAGCATGGCTAAGTCGCAGCCTCATGCATTCCGTCTTGCGCTCTTTCGAGTGCTCTCCGAGACTTAGCTTTCTCATGCCAGCGAAGCCATTTACATTTATCTGCGGGGACGACGATTACCTTGTTTCGGAAAAGGGTAGGGCATGGTTTGTAGAACAGACAAAGGACTTGATGGATGATCTCTCGAAGGAGGTCGTCGATGGGCGTGCTGCGAATGTCTCGGAAGTCGAGGATGCGATCAACCGCTTCACTAGCGCCGCGCAGACGCTTTCTCTCTTTGGTGAGCGCAAGGTTGTTTGGCTCAAGGATGTCAATTTCATGGCCGATAGCCCGACGGGTCGTGCGCAAGGCACCCTAGATTTACTCGATAATTTAAAAGCGATGCTCGAAGGCCTCGATGCGACGAGTGTGGGTGTTTTGATTACCGCGCAACCTGTCGATAAACGCCGTAGTTTCTTTAAATGGTGCCAGAAGAACTCGGATTTTACTGCGATGGCTGCGGGCAAAGACACCGCGCAGACTTGTGCCGCTTTGATTACTGAAGAGTGCGCTCAGGCGGGCAATACGATGACTCGCGATGCGATTGAGTTACTGATCGGCAAGGTCAACGGCAACACTCGGCTGATCGTCGAGGAGACGCGTAAGTTACTGACCTTCGCGGGGGAGGGCGCTGAACCTATCAGTGAGCGCCTTGTGGCCGATCTTGTACCAAACTTCGGAGATGCCGACTTCTTCGAAGCGGCGGACGCCTTTTACTCGCTGAAGCTTTCTTGGACGCTCGAAGCACTGCGCCGTCACTTCTTTACCCAGAGTGAATCACGGCCATTGCTCGGCAGTCTCCAATCGCGTAATCGCTTGCTCATTCAGTTACGAGTTTTACTCGATGCAGGTGCGATTCGTCTGGGTGGCCGTGGCATCTCCAAAAGTGATCTGGAATCAGCTGCCCGCACCTATGGGCACCATTTTGGAGATAGCGAAGAGAAGAGTAATTTGAATGTGTTCACTCAGAACCCGTGGTATCTTGGGCGACTTGCGGAGACGGCGAATAAGGTGCCTTTGAAGAAGTTGATCGATTTCCAGATCGCGTTCACTGAGGCCTTCGAGGCCATTATCGAACGTCCGAATGAGCAGGAAGAAGTTTGCCGTGAATTGGCCGTCCGCTGCCTCAGCTAGCTTTCCGATAAGAGTTTTATACTTTTAAGTGCGCTCGATTGAAGGCGCTAACGAGTGCGCGTAAACCCGCTAACTCGATGTTCGCATTGATGCCGCAACCGAAGCTTACAGAGCCATCGTCATTTTTAATTTGGATGTAGGCCGCTGCTTTCGTTTTCGATCCGCCCCCAATCGAGTGCTGTCGGTAGTCGAGTAGTTGAAAGTCTTTGTAGCCCTCCTGTTCAAGCGCATCGACAAAGGCGCTGCTAGGGCCATTGCCCATGCCGGTGAGCCTATTTGATTTTCCATTCATGTGAATCTCGGCATCGACTTTGACCTCTCCTGACTGGGAAAAGTCCTCACGTTCAATCGATAGCAATTCCATGGGTACTTTCAGGTTAACATACTCTTGTATAAAAACCTCGTGCACCTCTTGCGGAGAGAGCTCGCGGCTTCCTTTGTCAGCGGTGTCATTCACGACCATACCGACTTCGGGGTGCATTGCTTTAGGTAAATCAAGGCCGAAGTCTCTCTCTAAAATATAAGCGACGCCACCCTTACCGCTTTGACTGTTAATTCGGATGATTGCTTCGTAGTCTCGCCCAATATCTTCAGGATCAATCGCGAGATAGGGGACTTCCCAGCGCGCGCCCTCCGTGTCTTCCTTAGCGCGTAAATCCATGCCCTTCTTAATCGCATCTTGGTGTGAACCAGAAAATGCAGTAAAGACTAGATCGCCAGCATAGGGGTGTCGGTCGTGTACCGTCATGCGCGTGATGCGCTCATAGACCCTACGAATTTGTTCTAGTTCGCTCAAATCAAGTGCCGAATCAACGCCTTGCGTGTAGAGGTTCAATGCGACTGTCACGATGTCGAGATTGCCTGTGCGCTCACCATTACCGAAGAGAGTGCCTTCCACGCGGTCAGCTCCAGCCAAGAGCCCAAGCTCTGTCGCCGCCACACCCGTGCCTCGGTCGTTGTGTGTGTGTAAGCTAATGTAGGCTTTATTGCGCTCCTTTAAATTGCGGCAAAACCACTCGATCTGATCGGCATGCACGTTGGGCGTCGCGACTTCGACGGTGGCGGGCAAGTTGAGGATGATCTTGTCGTCCTCGGAGGGCCCCCATTCAGCCATAACGGCTTCGCAAACCTCGAGAGCGTAGTCTACCTCAGTATCGGAGAAACTCTCGGGCGAGTATTGAAAGCGTATCTGCGTGCCAGGAATCGTTTCAACGAGGCTTTTGACCAAGCGAGTGCCTTCGACGGCGATGGCTTTGATTTCATCCTTCGTTTTGTTAAAAGTTACGCGTCGCTGCACAGGCGAGGTAGAGTTATATAAATGCACGATTGCTTTTGAGACGCCTTCGAGGCTTTCAAAAGTACGACGAATCAAATGTTCGCGCGCCTGCACGAGTACCTGCAAAGTCACATCGGCAGGTATGCGCTTCTCATCCACTAAGCGGCGGATGAAGTTGAACTCCGTATCGCTAGCGGATGGGAAGCCGACTTCGATCTCCTTGAAGCCAATTTTGACCAAGAGTTCAAACATCTCCAATTTTTCGTTCACCGTCATCGGCGTAGCGAGCGCTTGGTTGCCGTCGCGTAGATCTACACTTGCCCATATGGGTGCATGGGTGATCGTCCTACTCGGCCATTGACGCTCAGGTAAATCGACCTGTGGGGAGGGTGTGTATTTAGTGATCTTGCCTTTTTGCATGGGGATCGTGGTTCAATAAAATCCTAATAAAATGCATATTTGAGAAAAACGAAAGCGTATATCTTGATCGCTTCGCCGTGAAAAAAATTCGAGGAGTCCCGTGATTTTATTAAATATGGGCTTCTCCACCGGGATTAGAAGGCATACTTGAGTCTTGTTTGTCTGCTAAATACTCCCCATTTGTTAGCCTGTGTCAGACACTACTTCCATTCTAAAAGGTCGCACCATCCTGCTCGGAGTCACTGGATCGATCGCTGCATTTAAGGCAGCAGACATCACCAGTCGCTTAAGCGAGGCCGGTGCGGATGTGTTCCCGATTATGACGGCGGGTGCCTGCAGTTTTATCCAGCCGCTTACCTTGCAAACACTTTCGCGTAATCCGGTCGCCTCCGACATCTGGAAGGAGGGCGAGGGCTGGCAACCTGGCCATATCGATTTGGCTGACCGAGCGGACCTCCTTCTGGTCGCTCCAGCCAGCGCGCACTGTATCGCTCAATTCGCTCATGGACTCGCGCCTGATTTGTTGACTTCGATCCATCTCGCCACGGCTGCGCCCGTCATGATCGCGCCAGCGATGAATGGTAAGATGCTGACGCATCCTGCCACGAAGTCCAACATACAGACGCTCCAAGAACGCGGCTGTCACTTTATTGAACCTCAGAGTGGTATGCTAGCATGTGGCTACGAAGGAGAAGGTAAATTAGCCCCCGTTGAAACGATCGTCGATTCTGTGATTTCCTTCTTCCAAAAAACTTAGTTTCACTGGATTGAAATAAGGGAAGCTCCGCTTTCAGCCGGATACAGGGCGCTTACCGAGAGATATTGCTAGTGGTCCTCATTTTAGCCGGTCTTAGTCTAGCTCAATCGCGAAGTTCACTCCAGTGATGCCGGCGGCGGAGACGGCATCCATCACGCGAATGATGATGGCATGCTTGGTCTTTTGGTCGGGTGAAATGGTGACTTGCGTGGTGGTTTTATTGGCGACGCTAGCTTCCTGAAGGCGGGTGAGCATAGCTTGAAGTTTAATCAGGCGCTTCGCGCCTGGGGCGTCGTAATTGTATTCATTGACCACAATCTGTCCGTCGGGGCGAATCTCGATTATTTGTTCGTCGGGAAGCTCGAGGGGTTCTTCTTGTTCAAGCGTACCGGGTAACTCAAAGGAGATGTCGGCTTCCTGCTTCTCCAGCGAAGAGGTGACCATGAAATAAATCAAGAGTAGGAAAACGGCATCGATCAGCGGCGCGATCGGTATTTCCGGCTTGTCTTGTGGTTTTTTCCTAAGGCGTCTCATTATCGGATGGCAGAATTGGGAGCGGAGTCTGATTCGCTATGGTTCATTGGTAATTAGTCATCCAAATCGTACTAGCGCGATTCGTAGGTTGCATAGATGATCTCGTAAGCTCCGGCTTCGGCGGCGGTCTTGAGGAGTTTACGAACGGCCTCGTATTCGGTGTTTTGGTCGGCGCGAACTTGGACGCGAAGTTCGGGATTGGCGCGGAGTCGGGCGTTGATGGCATCTTTGACTTGTTTGAGGCTGTGCGCTTGATCGCCGATGTAGTATGTACCCTCGGCATCGACTGAGAGGATGCCGCGCCCGCTGGCGTCTTCAGGGATCTTACTCTCCTCCGAATCGGGTAGATCAAGCTCGATCTGTCGCTGACTCTTTGCCACAGAGGCCACCGTCATGAAAAAGACCAGCAGGAGGAAGACCATGTCGATCATGGGTGCCATCTGGAAGTCTTGCGGTTCCTGGTTTCTGCGTTTGAGCTTTCTCATACTAGCGCCCGATCTTTCTATATTTACCACCGTTACGGGAGGCGATACTGCGCATGCCGCCACCGATCCGCTCGTCGTTGATATCACGAGGGTCGGGGAAGTGGATGGCGTGGATGCGGACGTCTGCTTTGAGGTTTTTTTGGCGGCTTCGAATGAGCTTAAGCGCGTCAGCTAAGGGAATCGGTCGTTGCCCGCCACTGGCGGTGGTAGCAAAGTAGCCCCCATCTGATATGAGGAAGATGACGTCGGGTTCCATCTTGAAAGCGAAGTTGAGGATGGTGAGCAGGCCATTGCTATCGCCTTCAACTGGCGGGCCCGAGCGCCAACCACTGCCTGAACCGTCGGTGCGAAACTTAGTATCGAGCCATTTGAGCGCTAGCTCCTTATTGTTCATGGTGGCAGGAATGAGTCTGTCTTGAAAGGGGTCATAGTTACGCGAGTGCTGGATGAAGCCAAAGAGTGTGTTGGCATTCAGCCGGGTGGTGAGCTTTTTGGCTTCGTCGCGTATTTCCTCCATGCTGGCACCAGCAGCGGTCACACTATTGAGCACACTTGCCGAGGTATCCATAATGATCACAAAGCGGGAGGCCTCTTCTTGGATTCCGAGAAAAGAGATGCTCGAGGCCTGCGAACTCAACGCCCCCAGGGCACCCATGAGGCCGGACTGACCGAAGAGGGCGTCGGATTCAGAGACCATGGCCTCGTTTTCGACGGGTTTAAAATCGACATTGGGGATTTGTGGGAGCGCTGGCATGGTAGCCAAGAGACTCTCTGTGGAGAGTGCTGGAATCGTAGCGGGTGTGGCGGCGGCGTTTTGGAATTCAGCCACGGCCATCTGATGCTCAAGCTCCCGTTGAGGGAGATAAATGGTCTTGGGCGCGGTGAAGACTGGCTCCTCGCGCAGGCTTAGGACGAGCACGGTGACAGAGCGGGCGGTGAGTAAAAAGACAGCGATGACGAACACTGCTTGCAGGAGCGAGGACAAGCGCGACTTACGCTTGGCACGATCGACGCCCGTTACTTTGGCGCGGTAACGGCCTGTCAGTGTCGGTTCCAGTTCCATGTATGAGTGGGGAGGCGCGAGAGAATTTATTCGGCGGCTGGCTCGGTAGCGGTCTCGGCTGTGGGTTGGGCATCCGGCTGAGCATCGGCGTAGGTGGATTGTTCGACGAAGCTGTCGATCAAATCGCCACCGGTTTCGACTGTGCGGAGGATCTCGGCGTTTAGGCGGTTACGGAAGACGAAGTAGGCGATCATGGCGGGGATACCGATGGTGAGGCCAGTTGCGGTGGTGATCAGGGCTTCGCCGATGTCTTCTGCAAGAGCGGAGGGATCGCCCATGCCGACTTGACCAATGGTCTGGAAGGCGCTGATCATCCCACTGACTGTGCCGAGTAGACCAATCATGGGGGCGACGGCGGCTACGACGTTAAGATAGTTAATCCACTGGCTGATGCCACCGTCTTCGCCTTCGATTGAGTCCATATAGGAGGCTTCGATTTTTTCTTTGTTGCCATCGGCTTGTGCGGGGCGCGACTTGCTAAGTGCATTAGTGAGGCACCGGGTGAGCACAGTGGGTGCGGCTTGGCAGAGGTTGTAAACTTGAGGAAGATCGCGTTTACTCAGAGCTTCGGAGAGCGAGCCGATGCTCGCGACGGGAACAAAGCGGCGACCGACAGTCTCTTTCCAGCAATAGAAGATAAGGAAGAGCATAAAGA
>ERZ802822.1845-NODE-1845-length-12340-cov-21.850363_pt1 | contig 12340 bp, 12 predicted proteins | sample MGYA00345649_ERZ802822 | MGnify/ENA primary metagenome ERZ802822 (study PRJEB30503, sample SAMEA104212359) | marine metagenome | biome: Westerlies Biome; feature: [SRF] surface water layer (ENVO:00010504) within the epipelagic zone...; material: water...
GTAAAAAAAATTATTTTTCATCCAAAATTTATGCCAACTGTTGTTATTTTAGATCCAATACTGACAATTGATTTACCCCCTAGAATTACCGCCGCAACAGGAATGGATGCATTAGCACATAATCTTGAAGCATTCTGTGCACCAGGATTTCATCCTATGGCAGATGGTATAGCTCTAGAAGGTATGAAATTAATTAAAAAATCATTAAGTGAAGCAGTAAAAAATGGAAATAATCTTGAGGCAAGATCTGAGATGTTAGCAGCAGCCAGTATGGGTTCAACAGCATTTCAAAAGGGTTTAGGAGCGATCCATTCTCTTAGTCATCCTGTTAATGCACAATTTAATATTCACCATGGTTTATCCAATGCAATATTTATGCCATATGTTTTAACTTTTAATAAAAGTGAAATATCAAACAAGATTATCTCAATATGTGATTATCTTGGACTAGAAAAAACTTTTGAAAGTTTTGTTAAATGGATAATGGATTTAAGAGAAGAATTTAATATTCCGCATAAAATCTCAGATGTTATTGACCAAGATAAAATGGATTTAGATAAATTAGCAGAAATGGCTTTTGAGGATCCATCAACAGGCGGAAACCCAAAAAAATTGACTAAATTAGATATGAAAATTATGTATCAACATAGTATTTCAGGAGAATTATTTTAATGAAAAAAATTTTATTAGTAGAAGGAAATTTGAGAGAGGCAAATCAAGAATTTACTGACAATGGAATTAAAACACATACTGAAAGCCTTAGGGAAAGTATTGATTATTTTACAAATGATTTAGAAATTGACTCTGTTAATCCTTCCTCTGATAAAAATATTTTTGATACAGTCAAAGATTTGAATAAATATGATGGTCTTATTTGGGGTGGAAGTAGCCTTAACATCTATAGTGATACAGTGGAAATTAGAAGACAATTAGAATTTATGAAAGAGTGTCAAAAAAAAGTTAAAAATATTTTAGCAATTTGTTGGGGGATGCAAGTTGCTGTTACTGCTGCAGGAGGTATTGTTAAAAAAGGCCAAAATGGTTCACATAGAGGAATTGCACATGATATTAATATTAATGAAAATGGATTAAGACATCCATTATATAAAGATAAAGATAAAATTTTTAATACGCCTGCATTTAATTATGATGAAGTTGTAACATTACCTAGTAACGCAACTCTTCTATCATCAAATAAAGTAAATAATGTTATGGGAATAAACTTTAAATCAGCGTTATCTAATATTTGGGGAATACAATATCATCCAGAGATTACATATGAAAAAATGATAACTTTAATTAATTTTAGAAAAGAAAGACTTTTAGAAAATAAATCTTTTAATGATGAAAATGATTTAAACTCACATATTAAAATTATAGAGGATGAAATCAAAATAACTAATAAAGACTTAAGAATGAGGGAGTTAAAAAATTGGCTAAATTTAATAGCTAATGTCTAAAATAATCCTTCTATTTCGCCATCTTTATTTAATTTAATAGAATCTGCTGCTGGAACTCTAGGCAAACCTGGCATAGTCATAATCTCTCCACAGACAACTACAATAAATTCTGCCCCCGATGATAATCTAACTTCTCTAACTGGAAGTACATGACCTGTTGGAGCTCCTTTTAATCCTGGATCTGTTGAAAAACTATATTGTGTTTTTGCAATACAAACCGGAAGCTTTCCATATCCTTTTTCTTCAAAGTCTTTTAATTGTTGTCTCACTTTAGTATCTGCAACAACTTCACTTGCATGGTAGATTTCCAGTGCTATTTTTTCAACTTTTTTGAATAATGGTAATTCATCTTCATATAAATACTTAAATGTATTTTTATCTTCATCACATATATCACTCACAATTTGTGCTAGTTCTTTAGTACCATCACTTCCATTAGACCAATGAGTACATTTTGATGCTTTAACACCTTGAGTTTTACAAAAATCTAATAATGCGTTCATTTCATTATCGGTATCAGTTATAAAATGATTTACTGCTACAGTCACGGGTAAACCAAACTTTCTAATATTATTAATATGTCTTTCTAAATTTACCAATCCACTTTTTAGTGCTTTTACATTTTCATCTTTTAATTCTTCTTTTTTTAATCCACCATGCATCTTTAAAGCTCTTATAGTTGCAACCAAAACCACACAATCAGGTTTAATTCCAGACTTTCTACATTTAATATCTAAAAATTTTTCTGCGCCTAGATCTGCACCAAAACCAGCTTCAGTAACAACATAGTCTGCTAATTTTAAACCAGCTTTTGTTGCTATTACAGAATTACAGCCATGTGCAATATTAGCAAATGGCCCACCATGAATAATTGCAGGATTGTTTTCTAAAGTTTGAGTAACATTTGGTCTTATTGCCTCTTTTAATAAAACCGTCATTGGACCATGAGCGTTTAAATCTTTTGCTAAAATGGGAGTTTTATCTCTAGTATATCCTATTGTGATATTACTTATTCTTTCTTCTAAGTCTTTTAAATTTGTTGCTAAACAAAAAATTGCCATTAGCTCTGATGCTACAGTGATGTCAAAACTATCTTGTCTTGGATATCCATTTGCTACTCCTCCAAGATCTACAATTACTGATCTCAAAGACCTATCATTCATATCCATTACTCTTCTCCAAGAAATTCTTCTAACATCAATATTCAATTTATTTCCCCAATAGATATGATTATCAATTAATGCAGATAATAAATTATGTGCTGAAGTGATAGCGTGAAAATCTCCTGTAAAATGTAGATTTATTTGCTCCATAGGTACCACTTGAGCATAACCACCACCAGCGGCACCACCCTTCATTCCAAAAGAAGGACCAAGACTAGGCTCTCGTAGACAAACAATTGATTTTTTTCCAATTTTATTTAAACCGTCATTTAATCCAACAGAGGTAGTAGTTTTACCCTCTCCAGCAGGTGTGGGAGTGATCGCTGTAACTAAAATTAATTTTCCATCTTCTTTTTTTAGGGAATTTAAATATTCCAAATTTATTTTAGCAATATGTCTACCCATTGGGCTAAATGCATGGTTTTCATCAGGCACATTAATTTTTGCTAAAATATCTTTAATAGGCTGCATTTTAGCTTCTCTAGCTATTTGTATATCTGATTTTACTTCGCTCATTTAATGTCCTTTATAAATATTTAAATTGCCAAATTAATATCTCTTTTTAATCAATTTGGAAACTTCTAAAAAATATATATAAAAAAAATAAGAACTATTTATATTCTTTTATATAAAATTCAGTCATGCAAAAATATTCTATATTTAATCTTATTAGAAACGCTTTTTCAGGTCATCAAAACTGGGATCTAGCCTGGAAGGATCCTACTCCTAAAAAAGAATATGATGTTGTGATCATTGGAGGTGGTGGTCATGGTTTAGCAACTGCATATTATTTAGCAAAAGAACATAACATTACTAATGTGGCCATCATCGAAAAAGGATGGATTGGTGGTGGTAATGTTGGACGTAATACTACCATTATAAGATCAAATTACATGCATGATGATAATGCACTCTTTAGCGAGTTTGGAATGGATTTATGGAGAAAGATGAGCCAAGATTTAAACTATAATGTGATGTTTTCTCCAAGAGGAATTATTAATCTTGCACATTCAGATGCGCAAATGAATGTTTATGCGAGAAGAGGAAATTCTATGAGATTAAATGGAATTGATGCAGTGCTTTTAAATAGAGAGCAGGTAAAAGAAATTATTCCAATGGCTGATTTTTCTGAAAATGTAAGATTTCCAATTTTTGGAGCTTTAATGCAACCAAGTGCAGGAACAGCAAGACACGATGCGGTAGCATGGGGTTATGCACGTCAAGCAGATTCAATGGGAGTTGATATAATTCAAAACTGCGAAGTTACAGGTTTTGACGTGAGTGGAGGAAAAATTAATGGAGTAAGAACTTCAAGAGGTGACATTAAAGTTAAAAAAATTGGTCTCTGTGTTGCAGGAAGCACAAATATTTTAGCAGAAAAATTAAATATGACGTTGCCAGTTGAAACGCATCTTCTTCAAGCATGTGTTTCAGAGCCAGTAAAACCAATTTTAGATAGAGTTGTTACTTTTGGAGCTGGACATTTCTATATTAGCCAATCTGACAAAGGTGAAATGGTAATGGGTGGAGATTTAGATGGATACAATAGTTATGCACAAAGAGGAAATTTGCCAACTTTACAACATGTTCTTACAGAAGGAATTGCGATGATGCCATTTTTAAGTAAATTGAAAATGCTTAGAACATGGGGAGGGATAATGGATATGTCTATGGATGGCTCACCAATCATTGATAAGACACATATTGAAGGTCTATATTTGAATTGTGGATGGTGTTATGGTGGATTTAAAGCAACTCCAGCATCGGGTTGGACATTTGCTCATACAATTGCACAAGATAGAGTTCATAAACTAAATGCTGGTTATAGTTTAAATAGATTTAATACAGGTCATCTCCTTGATGAAAAAGGACTTGGTACAAAAACTTGGATTTCATAAATGCTTCATATTAAATGTCCTCACTGTGGAATGAGATCTCAAAATGAATTTTCTTATGGTGGAGATGCAACTGTTAAAAGACCAGAGCTTGATAAAGAAATATCTGATCAAGATTGGGATAATTTTGTCTATAATAGAAAAAGTCTAAGAGGAAAACATTGGGAGTTATGGCAACATTTGTCAGGCTGTAGACAATGGATAAAGGTTGAGAGAGATACAGCTACACATGAAATTTTTAATAGCCTTAAAGCTAATGAGGAAATTTCATAATGTCACAAAGCTACAGATTAGATAATATTGGCTTAATCAATAGAGACAAGAAACTCTCATTCAAATTTAATGGTATTACTTATAATGGATATGAAGGTGACACTCTTGCTTCAGCCTTAATAGCTAATGGTGTCCATTTAGTTGGTAGAAGTTTTAAATATCACAGACCTAGAGGTTTTTTTGGAGCAGGTGTTGATGAGCCGTATGCAATAGTACAATTGTATAGAAATGGTGAGACCGAACCCAATATTAAAGCTACAGAACAAGAGCTTTTTGAAGGTTTGGAAGCAACAAGTGTAAACTGTTGGCCTAGTGTTAACTTTGATATTGGTGCTATAAATAATTTCTTAAAGATTTTTCTTCCAGCTGGTTTTTATTATAAAACTTTCATGTGGCCTAAAAGCTTTTGGTATAAAGTTTATGAACCATTTATTAGAAAAGCAGCAGGACTAGGTGTTGCATCTACTAAACATGACAAAGAAAGATATGAACATAAATATGAATATTGTGATTTGTTAATTGCAGGTTCAGGGCCATCAGGTTTAGCTAGCGCATATGCTGCAGCAAAAAATGGTGCAAGAGTTATTTTAGCTGAAGATAAAGCTAGACATGGAGGAACATTATTAACTAGTGATGTTAACATAGGAAATCAATCTGGTAAGGAATGGGCTGAGGGAATAATTTCAGAACTTAAAGAAATGCCTAATGTAATTGTTAAAAATAGATCACAGGTTTTTGGTTATTATGATCATAATATGCTAGTGATGTCTGAGAGAATAAGTGATCATCTTCCTAAAACAAAAAAATTTCACCCAAAACAAAGACTTTGGTACATTAGAGCAAAAGAAGTTTTAATTTCTTCAGGGTCAATCGAAAGACCAATAGTTTTTGGTAACAACGATACACCAGGTGTAATGCTATCATCAGCTGCAAAAGAGTATCTTAAAGTTTATGGAGTATTAGTTGGAAGAAACCCTTTAATATTTACTAACAACGATAGTGGATATGAGACCGCAATTGAATTTAAAAAAAATGGAGTTGATCCAGTCATTTTAGATACAAGAAAAGATCCACAATCAGAAATAGTTGATGAAGCAAAAAATTTAGGAATAAATATTAAATTTTCTTATGTAGTAGTTGCTGCCCAAGGGTACAAAAAGGTAAAATCAGCTGATATTGCTAGGATTTCAGATGATAAAGAGCAACTTGGAACAGTAGAGAATATAAAATGTGACTGTATATGTGTTTCTGGTTTTTGGACACCAACTATTCATCTAGCCTCACAATCAGGAAATAAAACAAAATTCAACGAGGATATTGATGCATTTGTTCCAGGAATATCAAAACAAAATGAAACCACGTTAGGTGCAGCAAATGGAACTTATACTTTGGACGAAACCTTAAAAAGTTCTTTTGAAACAGGACATGAATTATCAAAAAAAATTACGAACAATGACAATGAAATTTCTTTTCCAAACGTTGTTGAAAAAAAATCAACAACACATGATAAATTTTGGTGTGTACCATTACCTGAAGGAAAAAATTATAAAAGATTTTTAGATTTTCAAAATGATGTTTCCGTTTCAGATGTTGAGATAGCGCTTAAAGAAGGCTATCGATCAATTGAACATGTAAAAAGATATACGACACTTGGAATGGCAACAGACCAAGGTAAAACAAGTAATTTAAATGGTTTGCAATTAGTATCTAACATAGAAAACAAAGTAGTACCAAATGTTGGTCACACCACTTTTAGACCTCCTTATACACCTATTTCTATAGGTGCTATTGTTGGAAGAGAAGTTGGAAAACACTCAAAACCTACAAGAAAGTCTCCAATGCATTCATGGCATGAAAAAAACAATGCAGTTTTTGTTGATGCAGGTGTCTGGTTAAGACCTAGATATTATAAACAAGGAAATGAAAATTTATTCGAAGGATCCAAAAGAGAAGCAAAAAATGTCAGAACAAATGTAGGAATTTGTGATGTCACTACATTAGGTAAAATAGATATTAAAGGACCAGATGCAGCAGAGTTACTTAATAGAGTTTATACAAATGCATGGTTAAAACTACCTGTGGGTAAAGCAAGATACGGCGTGATGTTGAGAGAAGATGGAATTGTTATGGATGACGGAACAACTACAAGAATTTCTGAAAACCATTATCATATGACAACTACTACCGCACAAGCTGCAAACGTTCTTTCACATTTAGAATATTATTTGCAATTAGTTTGGCCAGAATTAAATGTGAATGTAGTTTCAACTACAGAGCAATGGGCTGGCGCTGCAATTGCTGGACCTAAATCTAGAGATTTATTACAAAAATTATTTCCAAATTCTGATGTATCAAATGAAGGATTGCCTTTTATGGGTTACATAGAGGAAGATTTGTTTGGAGTAAAAGCAAGAATTTTTAGAATTTCATTTTCAGGTGAACTTGCTTATGAAGTAAATGTAGAGTCGGATAATGGAAACTTTATGTGGGAAAAGATCATGGAAGTGGGTCATGAATTTAAAATTCAACCATACGGAACAGAAGCACTTTCAACTCTTAGAATTGAAATGGGACATGTTGCAGGTTCTGAGCTTGATGGAAGAACAATACCATATGACAACTCTTTGGAGGGATTACTAAGTAAAAAGAAAGATTTTATTGGTAAAAGATCTTTAAGCAGAAAGGCATTTACTGCTGAAGATAGACAAAAAGTTGTTGGAGTTATTCCATTAGATAAAAAAACAAGTATTCCTGAAGGATCGCATCTAGTTAAAGACTCAAATGCTCCACTCCCAAATCCAAAATTAGGTTATATTTCAGCATCTTGCTGGAGTGTAGAGCATGATAATCCATTTTCACTAGCAATACTTAAAGATGGAAAAAACATGATTGGTGAAAAACTATTTGTAATGTCTCCACTTAAAAATAAAGTAATTCCAGTTGAAATTGTTTCTTCACACTATGTTGATCCAAAAGGTGAAAGGGTTAGATCATGAGTTTAATGTCAGCTTTAGCAAATGCTCATTCAACAGGTCAGTTTGGCGATCATGAAGGTAAAAATGAAAATGATCTTATAAAGATTTCTGAAATAAAAAATTTATTAATAGTTCAAATAGTTCAGTATAAAAATTCTACTGAATCAATTGATAGCATTGATATTGATGGTTTAAAATTAAAAGATGAGCCGCTAAGTGTATCAAGTAATACTGATACAAGAATTTTATGGAACGGACCAAAAAATTGGCTTTTGGTTTCAACAAAAAAAGATTTGATTACAAATATATCAGAAAATTTTAAAGAAACAGATTTTGCTGTAACAGATTTATCTCATTCAAAAGCTATAATTGAAATAGAGGGAAAAGATACAAAAGAAATTTTAAAGAAAGGCTGTCCTTTTAATTTTAATACTTTAGAAAAAAATAATTCAATAAATTCTACTTACAATGGAATAGCTTTTACTGTGGATATGCTGGATGATAATCCTGATAAAGTAAGATTATTTGCTCTTAGAAGTTTTGGTGAATCTTTGTATCACTCTGTGACGGATGCATCTTTAGAATTTGGTTTTAAATCTTTATAACTTTTTTTAATCTCTTGTTGCAATATAAACGCCAATTGAAGTAATTAGAAATCCGATTAAATCCAAATTAGTTAGACTTTCATCTAAGAACAACCAAGCCATAAAAGCAGAGGTGGCTGGTATTAAAAAAAATATTGAAACAGTTTTGCTTGCTGAGTTATTTTTAATTAAATACATCAATATTGTAAAAGCACCAAATGATACCAATAATATTTGGTGACTCATTGCAATTATAAATGTTTGTGTAAAATCAATATAAGGATCAGCAAATAAAATTATTATTAATAAGTGAAACAAACATCCACCTAGAGCTTGATTCATATTGCTGACAGATAAAGGCAAATTATTACTTAATTTTTTTTGCCATAAAGTAGAAAATGTAATTGCAAGTAATGCTATAATTGTTGCGACTAATCCAGCAGTTGGTATTTTAGAACCTATATCAAAACCCAAAACAAGTGACGCACCAGCAAATCCCAATAAAACTCCCACCCATTGTTTTGTGGAAACTTTTTCATTTAAGATTGGACCACTTAAAGCATTTGTAAGAACTGGCTGTAAAGTCACTATTAATGCTGCAATTCCAGTAGGCATACCTATTGAAATTGAATAAAAAACACCTCCAAGATAAAAACCATGAAAAAGCACTCCACTAAAAAAAGACTCAAAAAAACTTTTTCTACTAACTAAAATTTTTTCTTTTGAGTAAAGAGAAAACATAAAAAATCCTAAAGCTACCAAAGCAAATCTGAATGCAAGTGCAGCAAATGGATCACTGTTATCTATAATTGGTTTTGTAGTAATAAAGGCTGATGACCAAAGTAAAATAAAAATGAGTGGAAAAATTTTAACCATTTTTGACTTATAGTTTAAATATTTAGTTAGTATTACAAATAATAACCAAAATGGACCAATTCTACCTTGAGTTGATTCACATAATAAGTATTAATTAATCAACTTATTTATGAAATTTAAAAAAATATATTTTTTAGTTTTAATTTCTGTATTTTTATCTGGGTGTATTCAGTCTACAGCTTTACTAGGCCCGGGTGTTACAATAGCTACAACCGGTAATATTATGCAAGCTGGCCTACAATATGGGGCTAACACGGCAATAAAAAATGAAACTGGCAAAGATGCAATCACACATTTAAAAGATGCTGTAAACGAGGAACAAGATAACAAAAAACTTGAAGAAAAAATAAGAAATATTGCTAGAAATACAATTGATAAAGTGAAGAGAAAACTATTAATAAACTAATTTAAAATATTTAAAGTAATAAGTTTCTTTTGTTTTGTTTCGTTACACCACATTTCATAACTTTCACAAACTCTCCAAAGGTGATCAAATGCCCTTTGAGATATCTCTAAAGGAAAATGAGTTTTTGCATAATATAGTTTAGGTATTTTAATCAAAAATTTAACCATAGAGTCTTTTTGTATCTCTAAAAGTCTCATAGTTTCATCATTAACTTTTTTACCAGTAGTTTTATCGATTAAATTATTTTTCTTTAAGTCTAAAAACCATTTGTCATGAAATTCTCCTGAGCTAATTAATTCATAATCTTTTGTTGTCATAAAAACTTCAAATGCCTGAATATTAGTCATTTCAGGGTTTTCTTTTTTAATATCTGTAACTTTGTAATAAATTAACTCTGCAACTCTTAGGACATAAGGCTTATCTTTATCTTCAAACATTAATTAGCCTTTGTGTTTACTCATTGCAGAATTTGCAAGTATTAAATTAGGATCTAAAAAAATTTTAGAGGATCTTATATTGCTAAATGATTTAAATGCAAAAATTGCAATTGGAAGTTCTGTACAACCTAATATTATTTTCTTACATTTCATTTTAATTAACTCATTAATTGCAGGCTGTATTGCTTTTGCAGCAGCTTTAACATTACCCATTTTAACAAATTTTATAGCTTTATTTACTGATTTTTTTTGAAGGTTTTGAGAAGGGTTTATCAGGTGAAAATCTTTATTAAAAATTTTATCATATACACCTGTTTTTAGTGTCCCTTCAGTAGCCAATAAACCTACTTTTGAATTTTTCTTACAATTTTTTTTTGTAAATTTAAAAACTTCTTTTGGCATATTTACAATAGGGATATTTATTTTTTTTTGTAAATCATCAAACCAATAATGTGCTGTGTTGCATGGAATAACAATAAATTTACATTTATTTTTTTCAAGTAATTTACATCCATGAAGTAAACTTTTTAAAACATTGTTATATTTCTTTTTACTAGCATTATTTGAGGATTTATTTGATAAATTTCCAGTTTGCACTCCTATAGACTCTGGTCTGCCTGGTATGTTTGATTTGTTATAAAGAATGAATAAAGGGTACTCTTGATCTATTTTTCCTCTATTTAAGATTGCAAGTTTATTACAAAAATCTAAACCTGCTTGAGTTCCCATTCCACCTAAGATACCGATCATAATATATTTTTGAAATTAATTTAATTAGATTGCTTTATTAATTCCTCTCATAAAAACTAGAACCAAGCAACCATTTATTGTGTGTGATGAGTGTTTTGAACCTGGCTTAAAAGATATAAAGTCACCTTTTTTAAAAATCTTACCATCAGGATCAGTTAATTCTCCATCTAACATTAAAAATTCTTCAAAGCCAGTGTGTTCATGAGGTAAACTTTTTGAACCTGGTTCCATCTTAAGAACATAAGTACCCTGACCACCATTTTCTCTATTGTAGCTTATTTTATGCCAACTCATACCAGGCACAACAACACCATAGTTATCAAAAGGTTCAAATTTAAGATTATTAAAGTCTATTATTTGTCTTTTTTCCATACTTTATAGTAATAACAATTTCTTAATATATACAATCTCTTTATGATAAATTTAAGGCATATAAAATTTTTAGCAATAATCATCTTTAGCTTATTATTAAGTGCCCAATCATTTGCAGATAAAAAATTTGAAAAAGATTTAAAAAAAATTTCTAAAGATAGTGGGTTCGTAGATAATTTGGGAAAGATTTATCCAATTGATGACATAACAGATAAAAAAAATACTTTAATAGTTGTTTATAATCACGGAAGTCAAAATGACCAAACTTTAGATAAATGTAATAAAAAATGGAATAAAGTACCCCCAATTATACTTAATTTGCATGATAAAAAAATAAATGATTTAAAAATCAAGATTTTAAAATTTTGTTCTGGTGTTAGGGGTTGGGGTAAAAATCATCAGGATAAAATGGATGCACGTTATAAAAATAAAAAACAAAAAGAATTTTTAAACATAATTAAAACTGATGGTGACAAAATTAAATTTCAAACGCAAAAACAATTTGTTAAACAAAAATTGATTAATCAAAAAATTGATGATTTAATAAATCTTGGATTTAATAATATTATTCTAGTTGGCCATTCAGCTGGCGGTTGGGCATCGATTACTTTAAAATCTCAATTTCCAAAAAAAATTGGTGCTGTCATTGCTATTAATCCTGCATTCTCTGGAAAATTTAGCAATAGAAAAAATTGGCCTTTTTGGGCAATCATAAGAGAGTATGGTGTTAGTCAAATAGATATAACAAATTTAAAAAATACAATGGTTTATGTACATGATAAAGATGAGTGGGAAACATCAGAATCTCTTTCTTTTTTAAATATAGATAATGTAAATTTTAAAAATATTAGTAAATCTAATTGCAAAGCAAAATTGATTTTTGGCAAACATCACGGAATACCTTTAACCAAATGTTTTGCGGAATCTGATGTTAATAAAAAAGAAATGATTAACTTCTTAGAGGGAATATTTTAAGTTATATTTCGAGGGACTAATTGGTATTGGCTGAAATATTTAGCTAAATAATTAAAAAATTAATTTAAATAAAAAATCTCAGCCAATAGGAAGTGTGAATTATGCAGTTTTTAAGTTAACTGCTGAAGGACCTTTAGGACCATCTTCAACATCGAAAGTCAAAGCTTGACCCTC
>ERZ802822.1851-NODE-1851-length-12324-cov-14.372499_pt1 | contig 12324 bp, 10 predicted proteins | sample MGYA00345649_ERZ802822 | MGnify/ENA primary metagenome ERZ802822 (study PRJEB30503, sample SAMEA104212359) | marine metagenome | biome: Westerlies Biome; feature: [SRF] surface water layer (ENVO:00010504) within the epipelagic zone...; material: water...
AAGGCGATTTCGTCAAAAATATTCAGCTTTTCTACGACGAGTCATTCGATGTCTTAGCGCAGCCTGCCTACGCTTGGCTCTCTCGGGTTTTCGTAATGCAGGATCCGCCACAACACACCAGAGTAAGAGACCTCGTAGCGAGCGCACTGTCGCTCAAGCGGATTACGGAAATGGCGCCACGGATAAGGCGCCTCGCACAGCAACAGTTACAGAAGTTTGCTGAGCGCGAGGATGCGAACTTCATCACCGACTTCGCATACTTGTTTCCTACGCTAGTGATGTGCGACATGCTGGGAATGGAGGAAGGGGAGTTTTCTTGGGAGCTTCTGGCCGAGCTCAATCAGGCAGTGGCAGATACTTTCCCCGTTTTTGAAACGCGGGCGCTTGAGCCCGCTGAATTAGCCCTGGCTAATCGGCAAATGGAGTTCTTGACCGAATTTTTCGACGAGCTCTTTCAAAGGAGAAAGAAGCATCCCCGAGACGATCTCACTACCGCAATGGTCAGCGCTGGCGACGGCGAGGATGCTCTAACACAAGAAGAGCTGAGTACCTCTGTTATTGGTCTATTTGGCGCTGGGTTTGAAACTACAGCCCACATGATCGGAAACGGACTATTTTGTCTTGCCGACAACCCAGAGCAGCGACTTAAGTTGCAGCACAATATGACTATGGTGGATGCAGCGGTCGAAGAGATTCTCAGATTTGAGTCATCTTTGCAGGCGACGTATCGCACTGCCCTTGAACCGAGAGAGGTCGCCGGACAGAAGATTGAAGTTGGAGAGCGTGTTTTAACCATTGTTGCAGCTGCTAATCGAGACGAACGTCACTTCGACAATCCAGAATCCTTTGATATCAGCCCTAGGTCACAAAAGCCGCTTACATTCGGGGGCGGCATCCACTACTGCGTTGGTGCGGCTCTCGCTCGTTTGGAGGGCAAAATATTCCTAGAGGAGTTGTTCTCACGTTACCCCAACTTCTCTGTAGATATCGAGTCAGCGCGACTCAGAGGTGCCTTCTTGTTTCGCGGTTACGAGAACCTGCGGGTCACCCTGCGGGCATGAATGATGCCGACTGAACAACGCCAGAAGCTAGCTTTGGGTTTATTCATGCCCAATTGTTCTAACATGCCTTCGATCTCGACCCATCGGGTCGTCCAAGATCAATGGACATATGAGCATAACGAGTCTCTTGCGCTAGCCGCAGAACGTTATGGCTTTGAATATTTGTTCCCAGTGTCGCGTTGGCGAGGTTTTGGTGGAGAGACCAATTTTCTGGGTACATCGCTCGAGACGACGACCTGGGCAGCGGCTCTATTGCGAGCAACCAGTTCCATTAATGTGTTCTCAACTGTTCATATCCCTCTTTTTCACCCCTTCGTCGTTGCCAAGATGGGGGCCACCCTCTCACACATGAGCGGTAACAGATGGGGCCTGAACGTCGTGAGCGGTTGGAGCGAGAGAGAGTTCGGCATGATGGGTATCTCTCTCGCAGAGCACGCTCGTCGATACGAGCGGACCAGCTGTTTCGTCGAAATTCTCAAAAAACTGTGGTCTGCGGAAGATCAGCCATTTGACTACGAATGCGACTGGTACTCAGTCAATGGAGGAGAGTCCTCTCCTATACCCGATGTGCCACCTATGATTGCCAATGCAGGCGTATCGGAGGACGCAAAAAATATGACGGCGCGGTTGTGCGATTGGGCCTTTATCTCTACTCCTTCAATCGACGCGGTGGGCTCAATCATTGAAGACATCGCTCTAAAGGCCGAGGGTTTTGGGCGTTCAGTCAAAACTGCGATCTTCCCGTTCCTGATCTGGGGAGAATCCCGAGCTGAAGCCGAGGACCGGCTTGCGTCGATTATCTCAGAGAAGGATGAGGTCGCCACAGCAAACTGGCTTCATGACCTAACCGCTGGTAGCGGTTCTTTTGATGCCTTCACCAGTGATATGTTGGCGGCTTCTGGTGGTGGTGTGCATATGGTCGGCAGTGCTGCCGATGTTGCAGAGCAGCTCATCGAAGCACACCGGGCCGGCGTCAGCGCGGTGATGCTGACGTTTCCTGAATACTTGGACGATTTGCATCGATTCGCGAAAGAAATACAACCAGCGCTTGTCAAAGCGGATTGTATTGCCGGAAATTAGATATCTATCCGTTGTGTCAAACTGTCACCACCCTGACATCGTGGTTAGAAGAGCGATCCGTGCCTTTCCGCAGCAGTTACGAAACTGATTAATACCCCCACTAAGTAGTCAGGGTGATACCGCCATCCCGCCCCGCTCTGAAATCCGAGTCGTCTTCTGAGTCAGGGCAAGCCCAGCCAATTCGGCATCTAGCCCGAGCGGTGTCTCTCTGGATTAAATCGCCGTCCAGCCACCGTCTACCGAAAACAGCATGCCGGTCACAAAGCTCGACGCATCACTCGCCAGCCACATGGCGGCTTTGGCCACGTCTTCAGGGGTACCGAGCCGGTTCATGGGGTGACGACTTGCCAAGTGCACGCGATCTTCCTCTGGTACCGATTCCCTCAGCAGCGGCGTCTCGATGAAGCCGGGGCAGATCGCATTAATGCGAATGCCAGACTCGCCATATTCCACTGCCGTATTGCGGGTCAGGCCGCCCACGGCGTACTTTGAGGCGACATACAGGCCCGCACCGGGGAAGGTGGTTTTGCTCAGCGCCGAGGCCATGTTGATAATGTGGCCTGAGCCGGCAGACGACATAATTTTGAGGGCCTCGCGCATGCAGAGCCACACCCCCTTGAGATTGATGCCCATGAGCCGGTCGTAGTCGGCCTCGTCGGTTTCCTCGAGTGGCACCAGCGGTGAGCCCACGCCCGCGTTGTTGAGCACGATGTCCAGTGCGCCCAGTGCTTTGACGCTGTTGGCGAAAAAGTCTGCTACGGCATCGGCGTTGGCCACATCGCACAGTTGGCCATAGTGGTTCCCGCCAATGGCGGTCAGCGATGCCAGCGCTTCATCCAATCGCGTCTGCTCCACGTCACAGATCGCAACGTCTGCCCCGGCAGTCACAAACGCCTCCGCACAGGCCAGACCAATGCCGGCGCCTGCGCCGGTGATCAGTATTTTTTTGCCTTTCAGTGACAGCTCCATGCCCGCTCCCTCATTCAATCCGATACGAGAGAATACTCGGGTTACTCCTCCTGCGCTAAGTGATTAGGCAAAGACGGAGAGTTCCAATTAGACTGCGCGCATGCATTACGACGTGTTTAACGGTGACGCCGACGGCATCTGTGCGCTGTTGCAGTTGCGATTGGAAGAGCCGTTGGTCTCGACGCGCATTACTGGCATCAAGCGCGACATTGCCTTGTTGGAGAGAGTTCACGCGGAGCCGGGTGATACGGTGACGGTGCTCGATATCTCCATGGTTAAAAATAGCGACGCACTGAGTCAGTTACTCGCCAAAGACGTGGTCGTTGATTACGTTGATCACCACGCCGCCGGCGCGATTCCCAGCCACCCTAATCTCACTGCCACAATTAGTGAAGCGCCTGAGGTGTGCACCGCGTTGTTGGTTAATGGGCGCCTGCGCGGCGAGCGGGTGGAGTGGGCGATTACGGGCGCTTTTGGTGACAATCTGGACGAGCCCGCGCAGCGACTGGCCGAAAAATCAGGGTTTCAGGCGCCGGACATCGCAGGGCTCAAGGAGCTTGGCGTCTGCATTAACTACAATGGCTATGGTCCGTCGCTCGATGATTTGCACTTTCATCCCGACACTTTGTACGAGAGTCTGCTTGAGGCGGGCCGCCCGCAGGCGTTTCTCGGTTCATCGACCTTTCGTCAACTCGAGCAGGGTTACCGGGAGGATCTTGCGGCCTCTGCGGCGCTGACACCTGTCGTCGAGGAGTCCGCATTTGCGGTGTATCAGTTGCCCAGTGCGGCGTGGGCGAGACGCGTCAGTGGTGTGTTTAGCAACGATCTGGTTCGGGCTTTTCCGGCCCGGGCTCACGCCGTGTTGACCGAGCGAGATGACGGTGCGTTTTTGGTCAGCGTCCGAGCACCCTTTGATCGACGCACGGGTGCCGAAACAGTGTGTTCTCAGTTTGCTACCGGTGGCGGCCGCGAGGCTGCGGCAGGCATTAATCGCTTGCCCGCCGAGGAGCTTGACCAGTTGATTGGAGCCCTGGCCGCCGAGTATGGCGGCTAAGGCTCGCGACCTCAGGCAGCGCTTTTACTAAATGACAGCTCCGGGAAGCCGCCGTCAGCTGACTCGCGCAACTTGTCGTAGTAAATATGCGCGCCGCCAAAGTAGACCAGCACCCGCGGCTTTCTTTGTTCGAGGTTAGCGCCCATCATCCACGAGTTCACCTTGTCTCCCTGAGCCATCAGGGTCTGCTCGTGAATTTCGGCGGTGTGCGCCGACCACTCGTCTTCCGCCTCTGGGCTTGGCTGGAAGAGGTCATAACCCTCTGACTCCATCTTTTGCAGGCAATCCGTGATGTAGGCCACGTTCTGCTCGATAGATGTTGGCAGGTTGGCGAAGGGAGCCTGGGGGCCGGTAATCATAAAGAAGTTGGGGTATCCGGCGGCGTAGACGCCCATGATGGACTTGGATTCGTCGTCCCACTTCTCGCGCAGTGTGTGCCCATCGCTGCCGCGGATGTCGATGGCTTCCAGCGCACCGGTGTAGGCTTGGAAGCCGGTTGCTAAGACGATGATGTCAAACTCGTATAGATTCTCGGCGGTCTGGATGCCGGTTTCGGTGATCTCTTGGATCGGCTCGCGATCTTTGATGTCGACGAGCTTGACGTTGTCGCGGTTAAACGTTTCGTAGTAACCGTGGTCAAGTGGCGGGCGCTTCGCAAAGAGCGGGTAGCCTTTGGGGGTGAGCAGTTCAGCCAGCTCGGGATCGTCGACCTTTTCCTTGATTTTGCTGGTGATGAAGTCAGAGGCCATTTGATTCGCCTCGGCGCTGCCCAGCAGGTCATCAAACGTTTCAAATACCCAGCGGAAGCTGCCATTCCAGTGTTCTTCAAAGATCCGCTGGACCTCCTCGGGTGGTGTGTCGACCGCATTGCGCCCCGGCGGTTGCTCAAAGGCCATGCCAAACATGTGGTTGCGGGCCTTGGCGATAATTTCGTCGTAGTTGTCTTTGATCTCTTTTTCCCACTCAGGCGTCATATCTTTTTGCATGGCGGGGAGCACAAAGTTGGGTGTGCGCTGAAATACCGTGACTTGAGCGGCGGTTTTCGCTACCTCGGGCAACATTTGAACAGTGGTTGCCCCCGCGCCAATGATCCCGACGCGCTTGCCCGCGACGTCAAGCCCTTCCGGCCATCGGGAAGAATGAAAAATGGGTCCCGCGAAACGGTCTTGCCCGGGGATGTTAGGTAGCACGGGTTGCGAAATCATGCCCATGGCGCTGATAAAATATTTGGCGGTATGGGTTTCTCCGCCCTGAGTGCGGACATTCCACAAGCCCGTTTCATTGTCGAATTCGGCACTCTCGACTTCCGTGCTCAACTGAAACATGGGCCAGAGAGAAAATTTGTCCATGACAAATTTCAGGTAGTTCTGTGTTTCCTCCCAACCCGAATAACGCTTGCTCCATGACCACTCCTGCATTACTTCTTTGGAGAAAGAGAAGCAGTAGTAATAGGACTCGCTATCAGTGGCTGCGCCGGGATACTTGTTCCACGCCCACGTGCCTCCCACGTCGTTAGCGCGATCAAACACCTTGACGTTGAAGCCCGCCTCTCGAAGGTGGTAACTAAGCGATATGCCGGCAAAGCCTGCGCCAACGGCGATCACATCGTAGTCTGCAGAATGGTTGCTGCTCATAGATTCTCTCCTGCTCCCTGGAAACTCTGTCCAGAGATCAATACTCCAGTACACTCACGTACGCTGCGACGCCCGGTTGCGACGCGGGTTTTTCTTGTCTTCGTGCTCATGTTACGAGCCAGTCTAAGCTAAACTTACTTGTGTTCAGCAAGTCGCCGGTAGCACTATCGCCAAGGCTCTGAATCTTGTCAACGATGAAGCCACAATAGAGGTTATGAATATGTCTTCCAATACAACATCAGCGATCGGAATCGTCGGTGGCACGGGTGATCTGGGCCGTGGTTTGGCTCTGCGTTTGGCCAAAGCTGGGTACGCTGTGGCGGTGGGTTCCAGAAAATCGGAGCAAGCCGTCGAGGCGGCTGAGGCGCTCACCGCAGAGCTCGCCAGTCGTGGTGTTGCACATCAGCCTATCGAGGGTATGGACAATGTGAGCGCTGCGGAGCGAGGTGACATTGTCTTTGTGACGGTCCCTTTCGGCGCCCACACGCCCACGCTCGAAAGCATCAAAACCGCTGTACAGGGCAAAGTGCTGGTGGACGTCACTGTGCCGCTCGTACCACCGCGCGTGGCGCGAGTGCAATTACCCCCCGAGGGCAGCGCTGGTGTGATCGCCCAGACGTTATTGGGAGAAGAGGTGCAGGTGGTCAGCGCGCTACAGAATGTGGCGGCGGCGCATCTGCAGGCCGATATGGATATTCCTTGCGATGTGCTGGTGACGGGCAACGAAAAGGCAGCCCGACAGAGCGTGATCGATCTTATTGAGGCGATGGGGATGCGGGGCTTCCATGCGGGGCTCATCCACAACGCCGCAGCTGCCGAGGCACTCACCTCTGTTTTGATCAACATCAACAAGCAGTACAAGACCCATGCCGGGCTCCGCCTGACGGGTATTGAATGACCTTGTGAAATCCGGCACGTTGCAGCTTACCCCGCTGCGGGACTTTCCCGCCGTTTTGCCGGGCGATTCGTTAGGTGAGCTCATCGTTGCGGGGACACGGGCGCAAGGTCTTATGCCTGACGCCAATTCCGTTCTGATCGTAGCTCAGAAGGTGGTTTCTAAGGCTGAGGGGCGTCGGATCAGGCTCGCCGATGTCGACGTCACCGCGGAGGCGCAGGAACTTGCGGATCTCACGGGTAAGGATCCCCGGCTCGTCACGCTGATTCTGAGAGAATCAAGCGAGATTATCCGTACCCGCCCGGGGCTCATCATCGCGGAGCATCACACCGGCCATATTTTGGCCAACGCAGGCATTGATGGTTCCAATGTGGGTTTAGTCGACCCGGCCGATGGAGCGGGTGAAGCGCAAGGCGAGAGTGTGCTCTTGTGGCCGGTAGATCCGGACGCAAGCGCAGCGGCTTTGTCACGACATGTTGGCGAGGCATTCGGTTTACCCGTGCCGGTCGTTATTAGTGACAGCCTCGGAAGGCCCTGGCGGATGGGCACCGTTGGCTTTGCGATTGGGGTCAGCGGTTTTGAGCCGGTCTGGGATCAGGTCGGAGAGCGCGATCTCGATGGTCGTGTGATGCAGGTCACCGCGCCTGCTGTCGCCGATGCCCTCGCGGCGTCGGCTTCACTGGTTCAGGGCGAAACCGATCAGGGGCAGCCTGTGGTGTGGGCCAACGGTTGTCATCTCCGGTTGGCAGAGCAGGCCTCTGCGCGGCAATTGCTGCGACCCCTTGAGCAGGACATGTTTCGCTAATGGGGGAAGGGTCGGGTACAACAAGCGACGCCCCGCTGGTGTTACTAAGTGGCGGCGGCGGGGGCGCCCGACTGGCTGCGGGCCTGTCTCAGTCATCAGCCGAGAGACCGCTGCTCGTGGTCACCAATACCGGTGATGACTTCGAGCATTGTGGCCTCTTGATCTGTCCGGACACCGACAGTGTGCTCTACGCCGTCTCCAAAACGATCGACCGCCAGCGAGGTTGGGGTCGCGGAGAGGAGAGTTGGGCGGTGTTTGAGGAGCTCAACAATTTGGGTGGCCCGGACTGGTTTCAATTGGGAGATAAGGATCTCGCCTTGCATCTGGCGCGCGCTGCCATGTTGTCGGCAGGTCAGGGTCTCGCGAGTGTGACCCAGGCGCTTGGGAATCGATTGGGCGCACCATCCAATGTCTCTGTGCTGCCTGCCACCGAATCGCCGGTGAGGACCCATGTGGTCACCGAGCAAGGAACAATGGCTTTTCAAGAGTATTTTGTTGCGCATCGCTGCGCGCCAGTGCTTCAAGATGTGGTGTACGAGGGAATTGATTCAGCCTCACCTGCTGAGCAGCTGCGCGACGCCTTGGGTCACGTTGGCGTGACTGGGACAGACATCGTGCTCGGTCCCTCGAATCCGTTCTTAAGCCTTGCGCCTATTATCGCTATTCCCGGTATGCAGGAATTGTTGCGACAGGCTGCACGTCGTGTCGTCGCGGTGTCGCCGATCATCGGTGGGCAAGCGCTGAAAGGCCCAGCCGGCAAGATCATGTCGGAGCTGGGCCTGGACGTATCTGCTGAGGGGTGGACTCGCTGGATGAACGAGCAATACCCGGGACTGGTCGATGTGTGGGCGTGGGACGAGACCGATGAGGCACTGGCGGGCGATCTACGCTCCGAGGGCATGGATATTCGCACGACGCAGACCGTGATGTCAGACCCATTGCGTGCGGGGGCTTTTGGCGATTGGTTATTGGGGGTGTGCAACAGTGACCATTGAGGCGGTGGTGGCGCTAAAAACGCTCTCACAGAGCAAGCGGCGACTGTCAGCTGTGCTGAACGACAGTCAACGTTGTGACTTGGTCGAGGCAATGGCGCAAGATGTGCTCTCCTGTCTCATGACGCACCCCGAGATTGATACCGTGCACGCCGTCTGTGGTGAGGGGTGGTCGCGCAGTGCCTTTCCCGAGGGGCCGCTGATGGTGTGGCAGGAAGCCGCAAGTGAGGGGGGTGGATTAGTCGCCGCGTACGAGATGATCGCGGTGAAAACAGCGGCCGAGCGGCTACTTTTCATCCACGCCGACTTACCGTTTCTGGGTCAGGAGGATATTTCTGCGTTGATCGCTGCATCGCGCGACCATCACGCTGTACTCAGCCCGGATCTCATAGAAACGGGCACCAATGCCGTGCTCCGTTGGCGCCATCAGTCGCTGCCGCTGTGCTTTGGGGAGGACAGTTTCGCTCGCCATCAGCAGGCGGCCAAAGCTACCGAGACCCCTTGGCGGGTCGTGCGTGCCAGCGGTGTGGAACGGGATGTTGACGAGCCAGGTGACCTGGGTCGGTTGGACGGCAATGACCCCAGACTTGGAGAGGCAACCGCGCGCTGGTCCGCAGATGCCGGCGCCAATGTGTCATTGAGTGCTACCCATCGGGCCTGCTAAGGCTGTAGAGTAGCCGACCTATGGGGGCACAGCATAACGAGTGGTATGCGGCGCGATCGATGGTTGCGCTCGCGGATGGGGGTGACGTGGTCGAGATGGACGACGTTCTCATGGCGCGTGCGCGCAGTATTCGAGACACCCACTACGGCCCTCGCATTACCTATAGTCCCAAGGTGTTTATCCCGGTCACACAGCTCTGCAGAGATGTGTGCCACTACTGCACGTTTGCGAAAACGCCCTCTCAATTGAGCACGCTGTATCTGGATATGGAGCAGATCATTGCCACAGTCCAGGAGGGCGCGCGCGCGGGATGCCGTGAGGTGCTACTGACGCTGGGCGAGAAGCCAGAGCGTCGGTATCGCGCAGCGAGGGAGTGGCTTCAGACTGCGGGCTTCGATAGCACGGTGGACTATGTAGCCGCGGTGGCAAAGCGCGTACTCGATGAGACGGGGCTCTTACCCCATGTCAATGCCGGCACCCTAAGTCGGAGTGAATTACAAACATTGCGGCCGGTCGCCGCGTCGATGGGGGTGATGCTCGAGAGCGGTGCCCATCGGCTGACCGAACGTGGAGGACCTCACTTTGGTTCGCCAGATAAAAAGCCTTTCCGCCGTTGGTTGACGCTGGCGCGAGCGGGCGCGCTGCGTGTACCTATGACCACCGGCTTGCTGGTCGGCATCGGGGAGACCCGCGAAGAGCGAGTCAAAGATCTTCAGGGGATCGCCCGACTTCACCGCCGCTATGGCCACATTCAGGAAGTCATTATTCAAAATTTCTGTGCTAAGCCGGGGACTTTAATGGCCGATGCGCAGGACGCAGCGTTGTCAGAGTTGCTATGGACCATTGCGCAGGCGAGGGTGATTCTGCCGACCGACGTCAGTGTACAGGCGCCCCCGAACCTGAGTCCGGGGCAGCTGGGGCGTTTGATTGAGGCGGGCATTAACGACTGGGGTGGTGTGTCTCCAGTCACGCCGGATTACGTCAACCCCGAGGCGCCCTGGCCTAGCCTGTCTTCTCTGCGCATGGCAACAGCGGAGCAACACAAGCACCTGCTAGCTCGGCTGACCGTTTACCCGCAGTATCTCGCCGCCCCCCAGTGGCTGGATCCGGGCGTCAGACGCCATGCACTTGAGTGGGCGGATGCCGAGGGGCTTGTCCGTGATGACAGCTGGCGAGCGGGTGTCTCTGAGCAACCACCTCAGCCGACTACGCTTGCCAACAGAAGAATAGATGCCGCGGTGACAGAAGCGCTCGACGCCTGTTTGCGCGGCGAGGAGGTCGACGCTGACGGCATGCTGTCCCTGTTTAGTGCTCGGGGGGCGGATGTTGAGGCGGTCTGCGCTGCGGCGGACCAGCTTCGTCAGGCGCAGGTCGGCAACGTGGTCAGTTATGTCATTAACCGCAACATCAACTACACCAATGTGTGCCAATACAGCTGCCGGTTCTGTGCGTTTTCAAAAGGGGGGGGTGAGGTGGCTTCGGGTCGCACTGCCTATGACCTTGACGGCGCGGAGCTCCACAGGCGGGTTCAGGAGGCGGCGGCGCTGGGTGCAACAGAGGTGTGTCTGCAAGGGGGCATTCACCCTGACTATACAGGGCAGACCTATCTGGACATTGTCGAGACGGTGAAGGCGGCTGCGCCTGATATGCACGTGCACGCTTTTTCTCCGCTGGAAATTGATCAGGGCGCCAAGACTTTGGGCTTGTCTCTGGAGCGATATCTTGGACTGCTCAAAGACGCGGGATTGGACTCATTGCCGGGGACTGCTGCGGAAGTGCTGGATGAGCGCGTCAGGTCGATTCTGTGTCCCGACAAGGTCACCAGCGATCGTTGGTTAGAGATCATGGAGTGCGCCCATGAGGTAGGTCTGTTCAGTACTGCGACGATTATGTTCGGGCATGTCGACTCTGGTCCCGCGTGGGTCACACATTGGCAGCGGGTTATCGAACTACAACGCCGCACGGGGGGGTTTAGTGAAGTCGTACCGTTGCCCTTTGTGAGCGAGGGCGCTCCTCTCTATCGCCGAGGTCATTCGCGGCCGGGGCCGACCTGGCGAGAAGCGCGCTTGATGCATGCGGTACTCCGTCTGACGGTGGGGCACCTTATCCCCAATATTCAGGCTTCATGGGTGAAGTTAGGGCGCGCCGGTGCGTTAGAAATGTTATCAGCGGGAGCCAACGATCTAGGCGGTGTGCTCATTAACGAGAGCATCACCCGGGCAGCCGGGGCGGCCCATGGGCAAATGTGGCACCCCGAAGCATTGTCGCGGTCTATTGTGGGGGCGGGTCGCATTCCGCAACAGCGCAATACCCGATATGAGCCGCTGCAAGCCAGTGCGATCGATCTTCAGCCAGCGGCGATCCGCTGGGTAGGCGAGACGCCTGCGGGACGGTTTGCCACCTCCAAAACCACGCGCAGCCTTTAACGTAAAACGGCTTGACGTTCGCTGACGATTTTGGCTTGCTAGTAACAAGCAAGAGGAGCAATATGAGCAACCAATGGGGGTTGTTAGAATCTCTATAACGACCAATCGTTCTGCAGTAAATAACGCTTACAAGCTGCAGCAAGGGGAACATAGGTGAGTGACGAGCTAATTACCCGCCTGGACCGGCTTGAATCTCGATACCAAATCGAGGCGCTGGTTAGCAATTACTGTCACGGGTTCGATAAGCGAGACTACGAACGGTTCTTGTCGATCTGGTGGGATGACTGCGTGTGGAAAATCGGCCCACCCTTCGGCGATTTTGCCGGTCACGATGGCATTCACGAGGCGATCCACGAGGTACTTTGGCCCGCCTGGTCGCAATCGCAGCACGTGACATCGAATTTGGTGGTGGAGTTCACCGGGCCCGATAGCGCCAGCGGGCTCTGCGACGTGGACTGCATGGGGCTGCTGACAGACAGCACCGAGGCCACCTTCGTCGGCGCGACTTACAAAGACAGCTACGCGCGACGCGACGGTATTTGGCGGATCTCCGAGCGGGAGGTCACCATCCATTATTTCAACCAATTCGCGGGTACGACACTCAGTGCTCCGGAAGGGTAGTCCTGCGTTTAAGAACCGGACGCCCAATAACTCAAAAAAGCCATAACACATGAAGAGGGTAAAGCCATGAAAATAGGATCAAGACAGACTGTTCTCAGTGCTGCGGTATTGGCCGCTCTGACG
>ERZ802822.1852-NODE-1852-length-12324-cov-6.769331_pt1 | contig 12324 bp, 14 predicted proteins | sample MGYA00345649_ERZ802822 | MGnify/ENA primary metagenome ERZ802822 (study PRJEB30503, sample SAMEA104212359) | marine metagenome | biome: Westerlies Biome; feature: [SRF] surface water layer (ENVO:00010504) within the epipelagic zone...; material: water...
CTCAACTGATTCCTGCATTGCTTCTCCACGCACAGAAATAATTTTTAGAGCATCAGATAAAGCTAGTTTTCTTGCAATTTTAAATAATCGTAAAATTCTATTAACCATTCAAATTTTCCACCCCGAGTGTATTGCGGAAATACCATTAGATAGATTTCTGTATTCAATATTTGAGAAACCATTTTGTTTCATTAAATTAACAAGTTCTTTTTGTGAGTAGAATTGGTTAATACTTTTTATTAAGTATTCGTAAGGCTTTGACGATCCTACAATGTATTTTCCTATAATAGGTATAGTTTTAGAATAGTTCTGATAAAGAAAATTAATCATTTCATTATTTACTTTAGAAAACTCTAAACACATAAAACGCCCACCTGGTTTTAAAACTCTTAATGCTTCTTTTAAAGATACATTTATATCTGATACATTTCTTATTCCATAACTAATTGTATAAAAATCAAAAGTTTCATTTTTGAAAGATTACCTCAGCAAGATCAATCCTGTGATGAGTAATTTGGTAACTGCGGCAGCAACTGTCCTTATAACATTAATAATTTTGTATCAGTTTGATGAAGATCGCTTTCAGGTAGATAGAGATAGCTCTTTGCAGCTTTCATCCGCACTTTCAAGCGATAAGGCCAAAAATCAATTGCTAAATGCAGATCAAAACATCATGGAGCACATGATTCACATTATGCAATCTAACAAGTCTCATAATTCCCAACAAGTTTCTAAAAACTGGATCCCAGTAGGCTTTTCAGTCAATCCAAATAACCCTAATCAATATTCAAATGGAAGAAATAATTTATTTTTCCATCTTGAAAATAAACAACTTGGTATTAAAAAGGTAAAATACTTTAAAGCAAATAATAATTGGATTTATTTAATTCCGTTGCAAGATGGAAGACTGTTAACTGCTTATGGGGATATTCCTCCATCTGTAGCTGACCCCATGATCCAATCAATTTATCAAAGGAAATAAAATGAATCTTTTTAAAAATAAGATCGCTCTTATACTCGTTCTAGGTATCACATCTTCTATTAATGCAGCGTTGCCTTCCAACATTTCGGAACTAGTTGAAAATTCTGCCCCTGCTGTTGTAAATATAACCTCTCGTAAAGAAGTGAAAATGCAGAACTCAATGAGAGGGTTTGATGAATTTGAGAGATTTTTTGGCATCCCCCGGGGTAGAGGCTTCCCTCAACCTCAACAGCCTGAAACGAGAGAGGCTGTATCATATGGCTCTGGCTTCATTTTTAAAGATGGCTATTTATTGACAAACTTTCATGTTGTTGATGAGGCTGAAGAAATTACAGTTTCTTTAAATGATAGAAGGGAGTTTTCTGCTGAGGTGGTTGGAATTGATCCTCTCTCGGACCTCGCCGTTTTAAGGATTAAGGGTAAAAATTTACCGAGAGTTTCTATTGGTGACAGTGAGAAACTCAAGGTTGGAGATTGGGTTGTTGCAATTGGCTCTCCTTTTTCCTTTGATTTTTCTGTGACCGCAGGAATTGTTAGTGCAAAAGGAAGAAGCATTCAAAATCAAAATATTGGAAATTATGTCCCATTTATTCAGACTGATGTTGCAATCAATCCAGGTAACTCTGGAGGACCATTATTTGATTTGGATGGAAAGGTTGTAGGAATTAATTCTCAAATCTATTCTCGCAGCGGAGGTTATCAAGGTCTAGCTTTTGCAATACCTATAGATGTTGCTATGGAAGTTGCTAGTCAGATTATCGAAGATGGGAGTGTTGCTCGAGGATATCTTGGTGTCAGGGTTGGTGAGGTGGACAATGATCTTGCCGAAGCGTTGAGCATGGATAAACCCTATGGTGCATTAATTACTGATGTTGAGAAGGGTGAGTCTGGTGACGATGCTGGTCTTCAAGCAGGCGACGTAATCATTGAATTTAATGGCAAAGAAATTAAATTTGGTTCAGATTTGCCTCATGTTGTTGGAAGAATCCAACCTAAAACAAAAGCAAACGCAAAAGTTATTCGTGATGGAAACAATGTTAACTTGAAGTTTGTTCTAGGTGAATTGCCCGCTGATGAAAGAACATTTATTCCAGCTAAAACTGAAATTTCTACTGATCCATTAGGGCTAAAGATTGAAGATCTATCTGAAGATAATTCTCGACCAAGCGATCCTGAAAATGGGGTGTTAGTCCTAAGGGTGAACAATGGATCACCTGCTTATGGAAAATTAACTAGGGGAGATATTATCACTGAAGTTATTTCTCAAGGTAAGCGTTATGCCATTGAGGATGCAGAGTCTTTTGAGGAATTAATTGAGCGATTTGATGAGGGAGATAAACTAGCAATCGTTGGTCGTCGAAATAATAATAGATTTTTTGTTGCTGTAACCGTAGATTAAATCCATCTTAAATGCATAAGAAAAGCTGATAACAGATCAGCTTTTCTTATAGAATAGTCATGCATTTATTAGAAGATGAAAAATATTAGAAACTTCTCAATCATTGCCCATATTGATCATGGGAAATCGACCCTGTCTGATCGATTAATAGAATATTGCGGAGGCCTTTCTCAAAGAGAAATGTCTGAGCAAATTCTTGATTCAATGGATATAGAAAGAGAGCGTGGAATTACTATAAAAGCTCAAGCTGTAACTCTTGATTACGAGAGAGATGGAGAAACTTATCAATTAAATTTTATTGATACGCCTGGCCATGTAGATTTTTCCTATGAAGTTTCTCGTTCATTATCAGCTTGTGAGGGCGCATTGCTGGTTGTTGATGGTTCTCAAGGTGTAGAAGCTCAAACATTAGCTAATTGTTACACCGCAGTCGATCAAAACCTTGAGGTGTTGGCTGTAATCAATAAAATCGATTTGCCTCAGTCAGAACCAGATAGAGTAAAGCAAGAAATTGAAGATATGATTGGAATTGATGCAACTTCAGCTCCATTAGTAAGCGCTAAGACTGGTCAAGGAATAGAGGAGCTGCTTGATCTTTTGGTGGATAATATTCCATCGCCTGAAGGAGATCCAAGTGCAGATTTTGAAGCCTTAATTATTGATTCTTGGTTTGATGCTTATCTTGGAGTCGTCTCCTTGATCAAAGTAATAAACGGGTCCATCAAACAGGGCCAAAAAATTAAGGTTTATACTACCCAACAATCATATCTAGCGGATCAAATTGGAATTTTTTCTCCAAAAAAAATTGCAAAAAAAGAATTAAATGTTGGCCAGGTTGGCTTCATGGTGGCTGGCATCAAAAATATTCAGGGAGCCCCGGTTGGCGACACTATTCTAGATTCAAAAAATGATACATCTAAGCCTTTACCTGGATTTCAAAAAGTTCTACCAAAAGTTTTTGCATCTTTGTTCACGGTTGACTCTGATGAGTATGAAAAGTTTCGAGATGCTCTCTCAAAACTAGTATTAAATGATTCTGCTTTGATATATGAGCCTGAGGTATCCGATGCATTGGGGTTTGGTTTTAGATGTGGTTTTTTAGGAACTCTGCATTTAGAAGTCGTTCGAGAAAGACTTGAAAGAGAATACGATCTAAATCTAATATCTACAGCTCCATCTGTTCAATATCAAGTGGTAAAGACTGATGGTGAGGTCATAGACTGCGATAGCCCATCTCAACTTCCAGCTCTTAGCAACGTTAGTGAAATCAGAGAGCCTTATGTTTTAGCAACCATCTTGACTCCAAAAGATTATGTCGGGAATGTTATTACATTATGTACGCAAAAAAGAGGCACTCAGAAAGAAATGACATATTTCGGTAATCAAGTCTCTATTGTGTTTGAAATGCCTCTTGCAGAAGTTATCATTGATTTTTTTGATCGACTAAAATCTTCCACCAAAGGCTATGCATCTATTGAATACAATATCACTGAATTCAAAGCATCAAATTTAATTAAACTAGATGTTTTGCTTAATAATGATGTTGTTGATGCTTTATCTATTATCATCCATAAAGATTTTGCGATGAGTCGAGGAAGAGAGGTAGCAAAAAATTTACAAAAACTCATTCCTCGTCAAATGTTTGATATACCCATACAAGTTGCTTTGGGCTCTAAAATTATTTCTCGCGAGACAGTGAAGGCTCTTAGAAAGAATGTTACTGCAAAATGTTATGGTGGAGATATCACGCGTAAAAAGAAATTGCTTGAGAAACAGAAAGAAGGCAAAAAGAAAATGAAACAGTTTGGAAGAGTCTCAATACCTCAGGAAGCATTTTTAAATTACTTCAATTCAGGAGAGAAATAATGTTTGGTGATCCAATCTTCTTATTATCTTTGCTGGCAGTATTTGGGCTCATAGGAGTTTGGATTTATCAAGTCTTGCAAGACACATTAACTGATCAGTCCCAGCAAATTATTTATATCGCAGGTCTTTCATCATCCCTGGTTGGCATCTATAGAATTTTTGTTAACGCAGGTGATTTGGGATCTGTTTTATTAATTGGCTCAGTAATCTGTTTAATTATTTTGATGGTTGGTGTATTCAGCAAAAATACTTTATTGAAAACAACAGGTAAAGGCTGGTTTGTTCCAGTTTTTCTAATTTTTGTTGTGCGAACCTTTGCTTACGAACCCTATCAGATTCCATCGGGCTCGATGATTCCAGGACTTAAAGTTGGAGATTTTATTTTGGTTAATAAGCATAGCTATGGCCTAAAAATTAATAGAATTGGTAATGCATTTTCTTTATCAGCAGATCCTGAATATGGAGATGTGGTTGTTTTTATTCCGCCCCATGTCAATGTGCCATACATAAAACGTTTAATTGGTAAGCCTGGCGACACCATTGGTTATCTTAATAAAAAGATTTACGTTAATGGTATTCCCATCCAGCAAGAGTTGATATCTACTTCAGAAGAAGAGACGTTCTTGAAAGAAACTTCAGGTAATTCAAATAGGGTAATTAGAATTATTGGAGGAAGTGCCTCTTATCCTGAGGAGTTTTTTGTCCCAGCAGATCATTATTTTGTGATGGGAGATAATAGAGACAATTCTAGTGATTCTCGCTACTGGGGTTTTGTGCCAAGAGAAAATTTCATGGGCACCGGAGAATTAATTTGGATGACATGGGAATGCTGGACTTGTTTGCCGTCATTTGAAAGAGCAGGTTTCATTAAGTAAATGAGATGAGCAAGAATTCTCTAGAGGTGCACAAATCCTATTTGCAGCTAGCGCTATTTCAGCAAGCTTTTATTCATAAGAGTGTCTCTTCAAACAAAAATAACGAAAGACTGGAGTTTCTGGGGGATGCAGTCCTAGAAATAGTTGTATCTGAATATCTTTTTAATCGCTTTGAGAGCCTGACTGAGGGCAAGTTAACTCAAATGAGAGCCTCTCTTGTTAATACCCAATCACTTGCAAAGCTTTTCCAACAATTAGATTGTAAAGATTTGTTACAAACCTCTAAGGGAACCAATAAACTAGATGAAACCCATAAATATTCAATTTATGCAGGTGCACTTGAAGCTTGCATTGGTGCAATTTTCATTGAGCTTGGTTTTGAAGAAAGCAAAATTTTTATTTTACGATTATTTAAAGATAGTTTTTCTGATTTAAATGAATCGGTTGAATTGAAAGATGCAAAATCAAGATTGCAAGAAGCGCTTCAGGCAAAGGGATTTGAGCCTCCGAAATATCTTGTAGTTTCTAACAAATCAGGCAATCAGTTTGATTGCAATGTAACTTTTAATGGTAAAAATTTTCATGCCTCAGCTGAAATTAAAAAAGAGTCTGAGCAGAAGGTTGCTGAGTTAATTTTGCTCGAACTGGATCGAGTATGAATAAACAATACTGTGGGTATATTTCTATTGTTGGTAAGCCTAATGTTGGCAAATCAACTTTACTCAATACCATTTTAGATAAGAAAATATCCATCACATCTCGTAAATCTCAAACCACTAGAAATAATATTTTAGGGGTAAAAACTGATAGTGAATATCAGATGATTTTTTTAGACACACCAGGAATTCACATTAAGGCTACCAAAACCCTTAATAAAGTTTTAAACCATTCAGCTCTTAGTGTTATTGAGGACTCAGATTTAGTCTTATTTGTTTTGCAGCGATCTTCATTGCAGGATCAAGACAGGCAGGTTCTTAACAAAATTAAAGAGACTAACGCTCCTGCTATTTGCGTTTTAAATAAAATTGACCAGGTACAAAATAAAAATGACCTTTTGCCATTAATACAAGAGATTGATGCAATTTACTCTTTTGGTGATTATGTTCCAATATCAGCCCTAAATCATGATGGCATTGAGAGCTTAATAAGCTGCATCAAAAAATCTCTTCCAGAGAACAATCATTTGTATCCAGCAGAACTCGAAGAAAAAGAAATCCCAGATAACTTTTTTATTAGCGAGCTTGTAAGAGAAAAGATTATCCGCTCACTTGGGGATGAGTTGCCTCACGAGACCTATGTTGCAGTGGAAACAAAAACAATGGAAGGCAAGATGCTATCTATTGGGGTCATCATCTATGTTGCTCGGGATAGCCAAAAAAGTATCGTTATAGGTCATGAGGGCTCTAATTTAAAAAGAATAGGGCAGCAAACAAGAATTGAACTCGAAGAAATGATTCACAAAAAAGTCTTGTTAAAAACTTTCGTCAAAGTTAACAAAAACTGGAACAATGATGCTCAGTATTTAAGCAGCCTAGGAGTAGGAAGCAATCAAGATGCCACATAACTGGGAGCCCTGTTTTCTTTTGCATGCTAGGTCTTTTGGAGATACATCCATAATTGCAGATGTTTTTACAGAATCTTTTGGCAAGCTTTCAATCATGGCCAAGGGCGCAAAAAATCCTCGTTCGAAGTTCTTTGGCCATTTGCTTCCTTTTTCTGCCTTGAGAATTATTGTCACCGGCAAATCAGAAATGAAAACCTTAACTCAGATAGATTCAAACTTTATTTCGCATTCAGTTAAGGGACCCCATGATTTGTATACCTACTTATACGTTAATGAGTTAATGATGCGTCTTTTGCCCAAAGGGCTGCCAAATCAAGAGTTATATGATCTTTATCAAAAATTTGTTGAGCTTGCTCGGGCAGATGCAATTTCTGAGTTAGATTTAAGAGTGTTTGAATTAGATCTTCTTGATGTGCTTGGTTACGGCATTAATTTTGATACAGATACAAAAGAAAATTCAGAGTTTAAAGATTCAATCATTTATTCATACATACCTGAAAAGGGATTTCATAACGCCGGTGATGCAAATGGGTACTCAGCAATGGAAATCTCAGCAATTAAAAATAGAACCCTTGAGGGAATTGATAAGTTAAAATTAAAAAGCTTATTGCAAGTTGCTATAAGCGCCTGCCTAGATGGCAGAGAATTAAGTAGCAGAGAGTATTTTAGAAAAATAAGAATATGATTTATGGAATAGGAACAGATTTAGTAGATTTAGATAGAATCAAAAAAATGAAATCTATGTCTGCATTTGCTAATAAAATCTTAGGCGATCAAGAGCTAGTAAAATTTGGCAAACTTGCAGACGGAACCAAACAATTCTATCTAGGCAAACAATTTGCTGGCAAGGAAGCATTTGTGAAAGCTCTTGGAACAGGTTTTAAAGATCCAGTCTTTCCCAAAGACATTCAAATAATAAGAAATAAACTTGGCAAACCTGAGGTCTTATTATCTGCCGGTGCCAAATCTTTTGTTGAAGATTTGGGCATCATTAAATCCCATGTTAGTCTAGCCGATGAAAGCAATCATCTTCTTGCATTTGCAGTATTAGAGTCATGAATAAAATACTACTTTTGGGCCCCCCTGGTGCTGGCAAAGGCACCCAGGCAGATCTTATTTGCAAATCTCTGAGTATTCCTAAAATTAGTACAGGGGACATGCTGCGATCAGCCATTGCATCTGGAAGTGAGCTAGGTCAAAAAGTTACAGATATTATGAATTCTGGGGGCCTGGTTTCTGATCAAATTATCATTGAATTAATTTTAGATCGTATTGCGCAGGCTGATTGTGTTAGTGGATTTTTATTTGATGGCGGTATAAGAACGGTTGGTCAAGCAGATTTATGTGTTGAAAATAAAATTGAGTTTACTCACGTTGTTGAAATTAAGGTTGATGATGATGTAATCCTAGACAGAATGTCAGGCAGAAGGGTGCATCCAGGCTCTGGAAGAAACTATCACCTTGTTTATCAACCTCCAAAAAATGAGGGCGTAGATGATATAACTGGAGAGCCTCTAATACAAAGAAAGGATGATATGCCTGAAACTGTCAAACATCGCTTACAAGTCTACCAAGATGAAACAAAGCCACTTGTTGCTTATTATCAGTCTCAAGAAGTAAAAAGTTCGCTAAACTATATTGCTGTGGATGGCTCCAGATCCGTTGAGAAAGTATTTGAGGACATTGAGCAAAGCTTTTAACTGAATGAACATTTTATCCTTTGATATTAGTGGAAATTATTCATCGATCTCTCTGCTAAATAATGATGAGGTAAATACTTTCATTCAGACGCACGATCGTAAAGATAGGCCGGATTGGGATAAGCTTTTTTCAAGTATTGGTTTTGACTCTAAAAATGATTTTGATGAACTTGATGCTCTAGCATTTGCCTGTGGTCCTGGCTCTTATACTGCGCTTAGAATTACAGCTTCCTTTTTAAAAGCAATAGCTGAGGTAAAGAAGCTGCCACTAATCCCAATCTCTAGCCTAGAATCAATCGCGTTAGAGGCATCGCATTGGATTGATGAGGCTGAGGCAAATATTTATGTAGCCATTGAAGCCGATACAAAAGAAAGTTATTTCTCTAGCTATCAGAAAAATAATCAAAAGCTTAATCCAATTTCAGTTGAGGGTGTAATGCAAATGACTGAGCTCTCAGAATTATTAAAAAAGGATGATTGTTATTTTGCTGGAACCGGTTGGCCCAATGCTGAAGTAATCAATTCAAAGTTTTTAGGTGAAGCAAATGGAAGTGCTGAGCCGATTGCAATTTTAGCTAAGACAAGATTGGAAACAGGCAAGAATTTCCTTCCTGAAACTGCAAATCCCGTTTACCTTAAAACCCCTGATTATAAAAAATCATGATTTCAGATTTTTTCCTTGCACTTCTTCTTGCTTTAATTCAAGGCCTGACTGAATTTCTGCCTGTTTCCAGTTCAGCGCATTTATTGTTTCCATCATTGCTTTTTGGCGCTAAAGACTTTGGCATTGTCTTTGATATATCAGTTCATGCTGGAACCTTGGCAGCGGTCATTTATTATTTTAAAAAAGAAATTCAAGGATTGCTCAAGGCTTGGAATCCCTGGTCAAAAACTAGGAACAAGGAAAATTTTTCTCTGGGATTAAACCTCATTGTTGCAACTTTGCCAATTGTTTTGGTTGGGCTGCTTGCATCTGACTTGGCTGAGTCTAGATCTGCAAATATCGATTCAATCGCTTGGGCAAACCTCGTATTTGCTGGTTTGTTATACGCCGCCTTTAAATCCTCTAGTCAATCGAAGTCTTTAACTGAGTTAACCTTATTTGCAGCCCTGATAATAGGTTGTTTTCAGGCATTAGCCGTCTTTCCGGGAGCCTCTCGATCAGGCATGGCAATAACTGGAGCATTGATTATTGGATTAAATATCAAAGATACCTCAAGGTTTGCTTTTCTATTAAGCATTCCCACTATTATGGGAGCTTTGATATTAATGCTTGCTAAGGGCGCTTATTCAATTTCGTTTAGTGACATGCTCATAATGCTCACAGGCTTTATTGGCTCAGCTCTGATAGCATTTTTTACTATCAAGAGTTTTCTCCAATTTGTTGAGAAGATTGGAATGACACCATTTGTTCTTTACAGAGTTGCTCTTGGTCTGGTGCTTTTGCTTATATGATGCCTTCTCTTGTTTATGCATCGAGCATTCAACAAAGTTTGGCTGAGGATACCGCAAAGACACTGGGAACTACTGCAAACTCAAAGCAAGAATTCAATCATCTACCCCATCTCTATTTATCAGAAGTTGGACTATCATTTTTTCACCCAGAAGCAAGATCAACTAATCAATTTCGAATAGATTTTAATTCTGGCACAACAGGATGGCGTATCAAAAGAGCCAATCATGAGAAGCTGATCAAGAAAGCTTTGGGTAAGTCAGAGCGTCCATTGAACATCCTTGATTGCACGGCAGGGATGTTACAAGATACTTTATTATTTCTTAGCCTAGGTCATCAAGTCACAGCGCTTGAGCAAAGTAAAATTTTATTTCATTTGCTGCAAGATGGAATAAGTCGAAGTGAGGATCAGAACATTTTTATAAAACTTGATCTTATTCATGCAAATGCATGCTCTTATGCCGCTCACGCAAAAAATTTTGATGTGATTTACTTTGATCCCATGTATCCACCCTCAAAAAAGAATGCTCTAAGTTCAGGACAGCTAGAGTACATATCAAAGATTTTGGAAGTAGAGTCTTTAGAAAATAATGCAACAAAAGACTTTGAAGTTTTGCAATTAATCCCAGCACGAAAAATGGTTGTTAAAAGACCTATTAAAGCCGAGCCTTTTTCCTTCCAAACGAACTATCAAGTCTCTGGTAAAACAACCAGGTTTGATATCTATATTTAGCTCGGTCTAATCTGAGATTGTAATGCTACCACCCATTCCTGGGTGGATAGAGCAATAGTAATACAGTGTAGTTGGAGTTTCAGAATGTACCTCAATTTCAGTTCTGCCAGGGTTGTAGGTATAAACCCCCTGTGCATATTCCACGCCACCACCGTGAGTTCCATCCGGAGTGGTAGAAAATCTTAGGGGATGATCAGTTGAATGATTAAAAATGTAATTTACTCCGACCTCAAGGGTAATCGATTTTTTTTGCGTCCCATCAATTACATAAACATTTCCTGCCCCATTGGCATTGGCTGCAACGCTAACTAGAAAAGACGGTCCATTCGCTACATCAGTAGCTGATACCAACGAACTAAAACTCAAACTATCCAGATAAGCTTGCGTTGGATTAACCAGCACTCCATTTACAGTATCTGTAAATAATGTATGAGCCAGTGGTAACTTAGTTTCCATTTCTGAGGCATTGACAATGGTCCATTCTGGAGAAGCATCTGGAGCATATAAAGCTTTTAAGTCCCAGCCTGTTATTATCATCCAATATGCAAACTCTTGAGCAATAATTCTTTTGTAGAGAGTAGGATTGCTATCAGATAGGTCGCCATAATTACCCGAAGGGTCATAGAAATTACCTTCTATGGCTTGATTCATTGCTTGGACCAAATCAGATGATTCATCTTCATATCCCCATGATGTATAACTCTTATCAAATATTAATGTGATGGTATGAAGCAGATGCTCTAAGATCGCATTAATTTGATTGGCTTTAGTTCGCTCATCAGCAGGGGAGCTATAAGTAGACTCCCAAATAAAATCTACAACAGAATAATTATCATTAATGAAATCCCAGCCAGCATAGTTGTCATTGTTGAGTGCTGGATCGTAGCTGCTCATGTTGGTTTTTCCAACTCTTTGAAATGCATTGTATTGATTAAAATTATTTAGCAATAAATCTCGATTGACTGAGTTGGTGGCATCATTACTAGCGAGTATTTTATTAGCAATATTTAACACATTAGTTGCAAACCCATCCGTTACATCCGGTAGGGCGCCCACAATTAAATTGTAAGAAGTTCCATATTTTTCGTATGGCTTGTAGGCATCATTTTTTAATAGCACACCATCCCAGGCAGAAGCAGTATCAGCTGAGGTATCTTTGGTTACAGAAATAGTGAATGCTTGTGAGGAGCTAAGAGTTCCATCGCTAACAATAACATTGAAAGAGTAGATATTATCTGAATTTGCATCTTCTGGAGATTCGAAGTTAGGAGCTAAAATAAAACTGACCACAGCCTCATTAACTCCATCTTTTTTAGAAATATTTATTTTAGAAGCATCATCACCCGATAATGAAAATGTTATTGAGTCACCCTCAGCATCTGATGCGCTAACGGTAAATATAGAAGTTATTCCCTCCATGCTAAAGTAATCATTATTAGGTTCGAAATAACAACAGGCAACCTGAGTATTTGAGTAGGCACCAAGAATAGTTGGAGCTGAATTTGCAGCATTTGTGCCATCAACCTGACCAACAGAACCTCCTCCACTGCCTCCACCACCACCGCAAGCAGCGAGGAAAATCGTGCCTAATAAAGTAAGTTTTTGTTTATGAAAATTGCCCATGTTATATCCCTCTAGTTATTTTTAGAACTTAAATACTGTGCGTTTAGTATATTTAAGAAAGAAATGTGCCCATTTCATTCAAGATACTAACAAGGCAGTAAATTTAGTTTAAACCATCGCTCAAGTTAA
>ERZ802822.1855-NODE-1855-length-12308-cov-9.600442_pt1 | contig 12308 bp, 9 predicted proteins | sample MGYA00345649_ERZ802822 | MGnify/ENA primary metagenome ERZ802822 (study PRJEB30503, sample SAMEA104212359) | marine metagenome | biome: Westerlies Biome; feature: [SRF] surface water layer (ENVO:00010504) within the epipelagic zone...; material: water...
CCTAATGATTGGGATCGCTCAGGCCTTCCAGCCTGGAGCTTCTTCAACAACGAAATGTTTGAAGCTGAAAAAGATTTGCTTTTTAGACGCCATTGGCAGCTTATTTGCCATAGCAGCGATATACCAGAGATAGGAGATTTCGTAACCTGGAATTTAATCGGTGAACGAGCACTAGTTATAAGAGGCAAAGATGGAAAAATCAGAGCTTTTCATAATTTATGTAAACATCGTGGTTCACGGGTAATCGCCGATGACGCAGGCACATGTAAGTCAACAATTACTTGTCCATTTCATGGCTGGACTTATAATCTTGATGGTACGTTGAGAGGTGCTTCACAACCATCATCGCTTCCCAAACTAGATCCCGTTGAATATGGCTTACCCCCTTTGGAAATGGATGTATGGAATGGCTTTATCTTTGTAAGATTTCAGCCAGGCCCACAACCTGCGCTGTCAAATATTTTAAAAAAATTTGATAAGGAAGTTTCGCAATATGAACTCTCTGACCTAGAGCCTACTGGAGAAGGCTTTTGGACTGAACAGATTAAAGCGAATTGGAAATGTGTACGCGATGTTGATAATGAAGGTTATCACGTGCCTATGGCACACCCGGGTCTACATGATCTATTCGGTCAAAATTATCACGACGAACCACTAGAGGATGGACTGTCAAGATCCGTTGGATCTTTTAGTTTAGGAGCTGGACGCCTGTGGAGCGTGAAAAACTATAAAAAATTATTGCGGCCCAAAAATACTTTAGACGAAACACATCAGAAATGTTGGCTATACATCGGCATATTTCCCAATTTAGTACTTGGTTTATACCCAGATTCGGTGATTTTTTATCAAGAGTATCCAGTAGAAAATGGAAAAACCATACAACGCGGTGGAAATTACAAATTTTCAAAAGAAGACCGTGAAATGAGAATTTCGCGATACCTCAGCATGCGAATTGATCGATTTACCAGCAAAGAAGACGAACAGTTAATTGAATGGTCATGGGAGGCAGCATTTTCCAGTGCTTATCAGGGTGTAATACTCTCAGATTTGGAATTTGGGGTTAAATCGTATCATGATTATTTAAAAGAATATTTCCCTGTTTTGTCAGGACCCGAGCCAGAGAGAGGCAAACTGCTGGAAATAAATGAGAGACTGCTTGCAGAGAAAGAAGTGCGTTGACTGCAGGTAATTGTCACCAACAAAAAATTGAGAGGAAGCAGCCTTGAAGTCAATCGACTCTAATGAACGTAAAGTAGTTAACATTAAAACAGCCCAATTCACCCCCTATGATAGAGAGACAACCGGAGAACAAGGAACGTCTTTTCTAAAACTCAACCCCGATATGCAAAGAGATGTAGGTTTCTACATTTACAAAATGGGGCCAGGCGCATCATCTACTCCTCATAGACATGGGGGAGCAGAGGAGTTTTACGTAATTGAGGGTGAGCTAATGGACAATGATGGAACGGTTTATAGTGCCGGCGATGTAGTATGGCTAGCACCAGGCACAGAACACAATTCTTACTCTGAAAATGGATGCACTGTTGCCGTTTTTTCTGAAAGCCGCGAAAGCTCAATAAGTCAGGAATCCTAATAAGCTTTTATTTTATTTGTTTTGATAATATTGTAACACGTTCTTTATAGCATCAGCTTAGAGTTATTGAGCTTGACGAACTAAAGGCATTAAGCATTATAGCTGTTCATTATAATGATTTGAACAGTGATTGATTGCTCTTTTTAAGACTTAAAACGGGGATAAAAAATTTTTAGCTTACAACTTAAAGAAGAAACAAAAAAAGGCTGGAAACTCCTATCTACTCCTTTAGCTTTCAGTATTATTCTGCTGGCGGCCCCACTGACGATGATGTTTCTTTTGAGCTTTTGGACACAAGATTATTTAGTTCTAAACAAAACTTTCACTTTAAATAACTATATCGAAGCCTTTACGCAGCCTGTCTACCAATTACTGTTTTCCAGATCTCTTTACATTTCCCTAACAGTAACTTTTTTTACTGTTTTACTAGCTTATCCAATGGCCTATTATATTTCGTTTTATGGTGGCAATAGAAAAGCACTTTGGTTATTTCTAATTACGATACCGTTTTGGACAAGTTACCTGCTTAGAATGTTTTTGTGGAAGGTCATTCTGGGATACAATGGTGTTCTGAATTCATTTCTGCTTTGGCTAGAAATGATAACTGAACCTTTAACTTTTATTTTGTATAATTCGAATGCCGTAATAATTGCGTTAACGCATGGTTGGGCACCTTTTGCTATTCTCCCAATTTTTGTCTCCCTTGAGAAAATTGACAGATCTTTACTGGAAGCAAGTAGAGATCTTGGAGATGGGCCAATTAAACAATTTTTTAGGGTAATCCTGCCATTATCGATGCCAGGTGTGGTTGGTGCGGCGCTTATAATTTTCATACCCACTGTTGGGGATTACATCACACCTAAATTAGTCGGAGGCACAGATGGCCTAATGATCGCAAATATGATCCAGGTTCAGTTCTCAAAGGCAAATAATGCCCCTCTCGCGGCGGCCTTATCTGTTTCTTCATTAGTGATCGTAGCATTTATCTCAATTGTTTTTGTTCTTGTTAACAAAAAGCACTTACGGAGGTACTAGTATGAACCGCTCAAATAAATACCTCAAAACCTTTGCTATTACATATTTAATATTCTTGTATGCTCCAGCATTACTACTTCCAATATTTTCGTTTAATTCAAGCCAAATTATTGCTTTTCCATTGTCAGGTTTCACTACTGGTTGGTTCAAGGCCTTACTATATCAAGAGACTTTACATGAAGCATTGAGAAATTCGCTGATTGTGGCGGCATCATCAAGTATTTTTGCTACTATATTAGGTATATTAGCTTCACGCGCGGCTAGTAGGTACTATTTCCCTGGCAAACAGTTTTCGCTAACCTTCATTTTGGCACCGCTAGTTCTGCCTGAAATAATAGTAGGTGTATCACTTTTGATCGTATTAATTCAGCTTGGACTGCCTCTTAATTTATGGAGCGTCGTATTGGGACATACACTCCTAATCATGCCGTTCTCAATACTCATTATGAATTCTGCCTTTAATAACCTTGATATCAGTTTAGAAGAAGCATCCCTTGATCTTGGCGAAACACCACTTGGAACCTTTCGTCGCATTATTCTGCCGCTTGTATATCCTGGTATAATGGCTAGCCTATTACTCGGTTTTACCTTGTCTTTGGATGAATTTATAATTGCATTTTTCTTAACTGGTACGGAGACAACATTACCAGTTTACATTTGGTCATTGTTTCGATTCCCAAAACAATTGCCCGCGACAATGGCACTCGGCACAATTCTAATCTTTGTTTCGTTAATTTTGTTATCGCTTGGTGAATATTTCCGAAGAAGAGCGGCAAAAACACAAACGTCCGTATTGTAAAATTAAAGGGATTTTAAACGATGGGTAAGTTAGTTCAGGTGAAAAATGTCTTTAAAAGCTTTGGTGACGTTCATGCTGTAAATGGTGTTTCTTTGGACATTCAAGAAGGCCAGTTTTATTCACTTTTAGGTCCCTCTGGTTGTGGTAAAACTACACTATTAAGACTAATCGCTGGCTTTGAAAAACCAACTTCTGGGCAGGTCTTTATCGACAGTACCTCGATGGATAATATTGAGCCTAATTTGCGACCCACAAATATGGTTTTCCAAAATTACGCTATTTTCCCGCATTTAAATGTGGAGGAAAATGTAGCCTATGGATTGCGAAACAAACGTGAAAAAAGGTCTGATCAAAACAAACTTGTTGATGAAGCTCTTGAACTAGTAGGATTATCCGGTCTCAATAAACGTTCTGCGAATGCCCTTTCTGGCGGCCAAAAGCAGCGTGTTGCCCTCGCACGTGCACTAATATTGAAACCAAAAGTTCTTTTATTAGACGAACCTCTCTCAGCACTAGATAAAAAGCTACGAGAGCAGATGCAATCAGAGCTAAGACACCTGCAACGAGCAGTAGGAATTACTTTTATACTCGTAACTCATGACCAATATGAAGCGCTTACAATGAGTGACCGAGTAGCCGTCATGTTCGACGGAAAAGTGGCACAAGAAGCATCACCAAGAGACCTTTACGAACTTCCAAATTCGCAAAAAGTTGCATCTTTCATTGGAGAAATGACGTTTATTAATGGTGAAATAGTGGGTGAAAACAAAAATTTACAGGTTCAGTCTGAAATTTTTGGAAAAATAAACATAGATAAATCTCGAGTTTTTGGCCAATCATCTAAGAAAATGGTTCTTGGAATACGACCTGAGAAAATAGCTATAGTGCCAAAGAATTCTCGATCAAAAGATTTAATTTCTGGTAAAATAATTGATGTATCATACTTTGGTGAAACAACGAATTATAAAGTCTCATGCGGTACTATTGAAACGTTGACAATCTCTTCACAAAATTCTGTTGGACAACTCAGTTATTCTATCGGTGAAGAAATTCAGTTAAAGGCTGATATGAATAATATAATAGCCTTTTCAGTTTGATCTCAGAGGCGAAATTCACCTCTGAGATTTTTTAGTTAACTTTGATTAGAAGCCACTTTTAATGAGCTCCCATTCTTTAATCATTTTCTCCCTATGTGCAGGGTCCGAAGGTTTTTGGAATAAAGAACCTTCAGTATAACTTGCTAATGGTTCCCATCCATTCTCTTTACCAACAGTTGCCATTACTTCCTTATTAGTATGTCCATAACCCCATTCAGTAACGATATACTCTGCAGATGCATCAGAAAGCCAAGCGTCAAGAAAATCATAAGCTTTTTGTTCAGAACCAGGCGCGTCTTTCATCATTGTATAGCCACATACCCAAGTTGAAGAACCTTCTTTGGTATCACGTTTGAAAACAGCCGCTGGAGCGTCCTCTTCCCAACTTAGAGTAAATGCAACCTCATTCCACGTCCATTCTAAAAGAATTTCGCCACTCTTCATAAGCGCAGCACCTTCGGCACCGTCAGCATGATATTGCCGCACATTTTTATGCACTTTTCTAAGAAAATCTGAAGCCTTTTTAAAATCTTCGTCCGTAGCTTTGTTCCAATCCATTACTCCTACAGCTAGATAACCGAGCGCATAGGCATCATCCACGTTATCAATAATTGACACGCGCCCTTGAAATTTTGGATCAGCAAAAACGTATAAAGAGCTGGCTTCTTCTGCGGATACTTCTTCAGAGTTATATGTTAATGCTGTTGCGCCCCAATCAATCGGAAGTGCCCATTGTACACCATCAACTTGGAAGCCCTCCATTCCAGAAAAACCAGGATCAACCTTGTCAAAATTCGATAACCTAGAAGTATCTATTGGTTTTATAATGCCTGCATTTCGCCATTTTACCACTGACTGCGAACAAGGATGACCCAAGTCAGCTCTGAAACCCGCACGCACTTTTTGAAAAGCTTCTTCCTCATCTGAAAAGAAAGAATAAGTTGGCGCATCGCCATATTTTTTCATATAATCTTGGAAGAACATTTCGTCTTCATATCCACCCCAGTCGAACACCACCAGTTCACTATCTGCTGCAAATGCAGGAGCACTGAACGACAATGTCGCTGCAGCAACCAAGCAACTCAAAGATTTTTTCATTTTTCCCAATTCCTTTTTAAAGTTCATAGCATGCGACTCATAAAATACTTTAATTTGTATTGAGTCTAGAAAAATAAGAAGAGTTAAATACAGAAATATCATTTTAAAGGTTAATTTGAAAATTTTTCTGTGGCTCCAATAGGTTGCATAGGATAAAGCGGCACTGTAGCATCTATGAAAATTAAAAAGCTAGAAGTAGATAAAAAGTTTGAGTGTACCCCTTCCAACTAACCCTGATATTGTTATAGTTGGTGCTGGTTCATCAGGTCTTTCAGCAGCCAAAAAGCTTGAGGAACTAGGGGCCTCGTATTTAGTTTTAGAGGCTTCAGATCGTATTGGGGGCCGAGCGTACACAGAGAGTAATATTTTTGGGCAACCTGTTGATCACGGTTGTTCTTGGATATCAGGCTCCGACGATAATATCTTTTGCGACTTGGGTAAAAAAAATAACTTTACACTCGTAGACCACTCGAACCCAAAGATCGAAATGTTCGAGAGAGACGGGGCAAGATCGACACAAGCAAATATAAACGAATACAATAAATCTGAGTTTAAAATAAAAGAAATTCTTCGAGACACCGGACGACAAGGGATAGACGTACCAGCATCAAAAGTAATTCCAAAAGTTCCATACAATGAATGTTTTCAGAATTGGGAAGGAGCGTTAAACTACGCTGTTGATTTCGATCAAATTTCTACAGCAGAATATTGGCATCTAAAAGATACCCAGCCAAGCTTTATTGTAAAAGAAGGCTTAGGTAATTTAGTTGCAACATTAAATGACAACTTTCCTATTTCCCTAAGCACAAGTGTACTTGAAATAGACCTCTCAGGCAAAGGCGTGAAAGTTGTAACATCCAAGGGATCAATTGTTGCCAAGGCTTGCATTTGTACTGTTTCGGTTGGTGTTTTAAAATCTGAAAAAATAAAATTTACTCCTAATCTTTCTAATAAAATCCAAAAGGCAGTTGATGATATTCACATGGGCCTCTTGGTAAAAATTCCACTGCTTTTCGATGGAGTTAGATTAGGATTTGCTGAAAACAGCTTCGTACAATATGATCTTGCAAAGGAAGATATTGGGAATGGATGCTATTTCTTAGCTTGGCCAACTGGACACAATTACATGGTAGGTTTTATTGGTGGCCAATTTGCTTGGGACTTATCAAAGCTAGGTGAAAAGGATATTATTGAATATGCTTTGTCTAAACTAGAGCCTTTATCAGGAGGCAACATCCGAAAACACTTTTTAAAGGGCTTTGCTTCTAATTGGGCAAACAACCCACTTACAAAAGGATCGTATTCTGCAGTCAAACCAGGATGTTTTGGGGCACGAGAAGTTCTAAGCGAACCTATAGCAGAAAGATTGATATTTGCAGGTGAAGCGACTGCGGACAATATATCCGGTTTGGTCAATGGTGCATATGAGAGTGGCAAAATGGCAGCCACTCGCCTTGCCAATATAGTCAAACAGAAAAATAATTCTCTTTAACTTACACTCATATTTGAGAAACTTTCTCTAATGCTTTCTCAAGAATATCGAACATGTCATCTATTTGAGAAATTTTTATAACCAAAGGTGGGGAAAAAACGGCCATATTAATTAAAGGCCTAACTAACAAACCCATTTCTTCACAAGCCTCGTCGAGCAGTGCTCCTAGTTTCCTTTCTTCAGCTAATGTATAGCCATCTTGATCGGGCTTTCCCTCTATGCAACCAAGTAAACCCATTCCACGAATGTCACCCACAATTGGATATTGGGAGAGCCGTTGAAGTCTTTCCTGGAAATAAGGTGTAACTTTATTTACGTTACCTAAAATGTCCTCTGATTCAAAAATTTCAATATTCTTCAATGCTGCTGCACAACAAACTGGATGAGCTGAATAGGTATAGCCATTGGAGAACAATACTGACTCATCGGGACTTTCCATTTTCTCCATAACATTATCTGATATTATACAAGCACCTAAAGGCAAATACCCTGACGTTAAGCCTTTGGCGCAAGTTATAATATCTGGCTGAATTCCAAACACATCGCTAGATGCAAACCAATGACCTAGCCGACCAAAGCCCGTCACTACTTCATCGGAAATATAAAGAACATCATATTTTCGACAAATTTCTAATGTACGCTTGTGGTATCCATCTGGCGGAATTATTACACCACCTGAACAAAGAATTGGTTCTGCAATAAAGGCCCCAACTTTATCTGGCCCAATTTCGGTTATAGCGTTTTCTAAATCTGCAACTTTTTCATCACACCAAGCCTCGACTGACATAGTATCAGGCCGAATGTAAGGATTGACGTCTGGCAAAAAATGAACCAAGCGGTTCTCAATATCAAATCTGGATTTGTCTCGCTCTTTACCAGTAACAGTAGAAGCTAAGTAGGTCGATCCATGATAGCCTTTTTCCCTGGCTAAAACGATTTTTTTATCTGGCCTCCCCAACCTATTGTTCATAAAATGCATTGTCCTGATAGCGGTATCAACGGCGGTGGACCCACCCGTTGTGAAAAACACATTATTAAGGTCTCCAGGGGCTAGCTCAGCAATTTTTTTTGCAAGAATAGATGATGGCTCGGTGACTGTTGTCCAGGGTGAAGCATATGGAAGCTTCATTGCTTGCTTAGCAATTGCATCAGCCATCTCCGGCCTGCCATAACCAATCTGAACACACCACATTCCACCTGGGCCATCTATAAACTTCTTACCAGAGGCGTCCCATAAGTAAATTCCATCAGCATTTTCTACAAGCATATTATCATACTCTCGCCACGCATCCATCGCTGCCCATGGATGTAATTGGTGTTGCCTATCCCAGGAATGTAAAGCATCCATAGATGGCTCATTGGCGTTTAAAAAATTTGAATTTCCTATTTTCATCAACAACCCCAAGACTGATTAGTATTTACATAGTTACAAGCTACACATAATTTTAAAAATTAGTATTTGTTTTTTTGTCTAATTGTTTCAGATATCCAGCATGAAACGCTTTTATACCCCATTCCATATTCGATAGGGGTCCAGGAACATAGTGATTAGAATTGACTCCTTTTTGGTTGAGGCTAATAATTCGTTCATCATCCTTTGATGTACAATGCCATAACCATGTGAGATCTTCTAAGTTATAATCTCTTCCGTCTTCAGCGTCCTCTCGCACCATCCAAATTACTTCAATATCTGTTAATTGAAGAGACCTAGGTATAAAGCGGTAGCCGATTACATGATCTGAATAAGATAGAAAGTTGTTCAAAATACCGATTTGTATATCACTTGTTCCACCATCAAAATCTTTAAGCTTACCTAATAATGGAGCTAATTTTTCCCCAGATTTACTGCCAGTTTTGTACCCTTGGAACAGAGGATAGCGGGAAAAATAAAAATCCATTTCTACATCTTTTGACTCCAAACCATTTATTTGTAACTCTTCTCCGGATAACCCTAAATCCATACTTCTCTTAAGCATGGAATTTTTCAATTCGATATTAGCGCTTGATGGGTCTTTAAGACTGTGAGAACGGGAGTACTCCAAATGAGCAGGCGCACAATGGTAGCACTCCATATAATTTTCTAAAGCCAATTTCCAGTTAGCTGCTACTGGATAATTTGCGCTATGCACAATTTTTAAATTCTCAAATTCAAAAGGTTCAACCAATGTTCCTAGTTGAAGTAAACCTTCATCTATATTAGGTGGATCCCCCGATATACAGATAAAAATAAGACCTTGGAAAATTCGAAGATTGACTTTTTTTAATGAGTATTCAGCCTTATCAAAGCCGTTTCCCATTTCACGTGCAGCACGTAGATTTCCATTAAGTTCGTAAGTCCATGCATGATAGGGGCATGAAAATACGCGAGTATTTCCACTCTTTTCTATACATACTCTTGAGCCTCTATGACGGCATACATTCAAAAAAGCATTTACAGTTTTATCCTTATCACGAGCCACAATTACAGATTCATAACCGTAGTCGAATAAAAAAAAGTCTCCGACATTAGGAATTTGGTTCATGTGCCCAACCCAAATCCAACTGTGGTTCCAATAGTGCTCGATATCCATTTTATATAGCGTCTCAGATGTATAAAATTGGCGAGGGAGACTATGGGATCCTTGGTACTTCGAAATTAGTTCGTTAAATCCCTCTTCCAATCTTCAATCTCCAACCTAAAAGAATAAGCTATAATCATTCTAGAGAAATAATTTCTCTAATGTAGAATTCTTTTTCCACAGAGCCATCATCTCTTTCAAAATTACGCGCTGCTAAGTGACCATCAAAAACGGCATCAGCGATTAAACCCGGCGAAGCTGCATCACCAATCAATTTAAGAAACAAATCATGGCTATTTTTTTCTGAGACTAATTTCACTAGATCGTTATATAAGCTGATTTCACGACTACGTTCAGTTACCAGCAAAACAGATTGAGCAGGTACGGTCAATTTTTTCCCAGTAAAGCTGCACTCAAACTTTATTGTGTCTTCCAAAATCTCATTGATTATATAACCAAATTTTAAATCAATATTTTTATTTATAAGACTTTTTTGAATTCTATGCTGCTCAAGCGTATTTTCGCACCAGGGAGAAACATTATTTGCCGGCGTCACAAGAACTATTTCTAAACCACTATCACTGAGATGTTCCGCAAGTACGCCACCAAGATAAATTTGGTCATCATCATATATTACAAGTGGGCCAGTTTTGGGGATAGTACCAGCCATAATATCATCAGGAGTAAAAACGTTATTGGCAGGCTGGCTACTCTGTATTTTACGGTTGCTCCGGCCAACACCATCAGAGCGCCACTTAGAGCCTGTTGCTAGGAAAATATTTTTTATACCAAGATCAATCACATTTTCTGCACTTAACTTACTTTCTAGGAAAAGGTCTACATTCGCTGTCTGTTGTAAATATCGAATCCGATAATCAGCAACTCTTCTCCATGCATTTAGACCTTTTAATTTCGACTCGGAAAATGCTCGTCCACCGTACTCTTTATTAGCCTCAGCCAGAGTAACTTTGTATCCCCTACGTTCTAATTGCATAGCACATTCAAGCCCTGCTGGTCCCGAACCGACCACTAAAGCCGTCTCTTCATCTCCTTTTCTCTGTATTTTTTCTGGATGCCAACCACGCCTCCATTCTTCACCCATAGTTGGGTTTTGCGTACATCTTATGGGAATTGCTAGGTTATCACACGCCACACAAATATTGCATCCAATACACTCGCGAATGTCTTCCGTCCGACCTTCTTTAATTTTCTTTGGTAAAAATGGGTCTGCTATTGACGGACGGGCCGCGCCAATAAAATCAACAATACCCTTTTTGACCAGTGCTGCCATATGATCTGGTGAAGTAAATCTGCCAACCGCAACTACTGGCTTTGAAGTAACACTCTTTACGAAATCAATATAAGATGTTTGGTATCCTTCATTCGGCTCAAACCTAGATGTAACCGAGTCGTTTGACCAATCAGAAACATTAACGTCCCACAAATCTGGAAGCTCCGCGAGCATCTCAACGACAGCTCGGCCTTCTTCTTGAGCTTGCATTCCATCAACGCCTTTCACCTCATCTACGGCAAATCTAAATGCTACAGCACACTGATCACCTACTTCTTCTTTTGTTTCCTCTATTAATTCTCTAATTAATCTCACTCGATTTTCTAATTTTCCACCATATTCATCCATCCTATCATTTACGTTTGGCAGTAAAAATTGATGCGCTAATGTCATATGATGGCCAGCATAGGCATAGACTATATCAAATCCCGCTTCTTTAGCACGCCGCGCTGCCAACCTATGCCAGTAGCGTAGATTTTTTATATCCGTTTTGTCCATTTGCCTAGCTTGGCGCGGGCTTAGAATATCAGCGCTCATTTCATTTACACCAAGAATAGGCGCTCTTGTTAATTGATTGATAGAATGGTTGCCATTATGAGCCAACTCGATGGCAGCTAGTGAACCATGCTCATGGACTGACTCTGTCACTAATCTCAAAGCTGGAATATCGCGCTCATCCCAAATTCTTTGCTCCGGATAAGGAGTTAGGTCTGAACTAGGATGGATTTCTGTCTCTTGTGTGGATACTACGCCCCATCCTCCTTCTGCTTTTATAGCTCGAGTGGCGGCATCAGCCTTGGGACGTAAATGTCCCATACCTGTGCAATGCGGGACTTGATAAAAACGATTAGGTGCTGTGACCGGTCCAATTTTTAAAGGGGTAAATAATGTCTCATATATATTTGACAATTGGGCACTCTCCACAGAACCGAAAGAATATTTTAAGCAGGTTACTGTTCTGACTGTCAAGCCTTTGAGTTTACATAATAGTAAAGTAGATTGATCATTAATTTTATTGTAACTTATGTAAAAAAGAATTTGGAAAGGTAATACGAATAATTAAATGCTCGGACATGGAAACTATACATATATCCCCATAGAAAATTGGGGGAATTCCCCAGATGAGATTATTTTAGGGGACGTTGCAGGGATTGCTATAGATGCAAAAGATGACGTTTACCTTTTTAACAGAGGAGAGCACCCAGTTGTAGTCTTATCTCAACATGGGGATGTATTACGTACCTGGGGTCACGGTATTTTCAAAAACCCACATGGAGCATCAATAGGGCCAGACCAATGCATCTATTTAACCGATAATTTTGACCATACCGTCAGAAAGTTTTC
>ERZ802822.1856-NODE-1856-length-12307-cov-31.652576_pt1 | contig 12307 bp, 12 predicted proteins | sample MGYA00345649_ERZ802822 | MGnify/ENA primary metagenome ERZ802822 (study PRJEB30503, sample SAMEA104212359) | marine metagenome | biome: Westerlies Biome; feature: [SRF] surface water layer (ENVO:00010504) within the epipelagic zone...; material: water...
ACCATAAGTACAATTAGTACAACCATGAATTTTAGATTCTGACAAAAATTTAAAGAATAGATTAGTAGGAGAATCATCTGGAGATTTACTTCACGAAATTATAGATGCTTTAGTCGATGATCTTCTACATACATCAAGAAAAATTATTGCAAATTTAGATGAAATGGAGGATAATGTATTTGATGAATCAAAACCAGTTGCCAGAAGTATTGCTTTACTTAGAAGAGAAATCAATAGATTAAGAAGAATATCAGTACCACTTAAGAGATTTGTATTAGAAATTGCAAAAAATGTTAAAAGATTTTCAGATAATTCAGATGATGAGCTTGCGCTATATTTTGATGATGTAATTGATCACATTGATAAAGTAATTGAAACATTAGAGGAATCAAGAGAAACAATGGAAATTTACAAAGATACCGATTTTGTGTTGAGTAATGAAAAAACAAATAAAGTTTTAGCTGTCTTAACTATGATTTTCACATTAGCTATTCCATCAACAGTAATTGGAACATTTTATGGAATGAATGTAAATCTACCAGGAGGGATTGGAGAAAATTCAATGGTTTTAGGACCATTTACCACATTTATAGTCGTAATTCTTGCATCTGCAATACCTGCAATCTTAATGTTCATTTATTTCAAAAAATTAGGCTGGATAAGCAGTTAGAAAAACATTTTCTAAATTTTTTCGTGAAGATTTATTTCAATTTTTGTTAAAGAACGACTCAAATTATCAGGAATTAAAATTAATAATCCAGAGTTTCCATCTATATTTTCACAAACTCCACTAAAACTGGTATAACTTTTTCCAAAACAACCATCATTTGTATAAAAATTAAATTTTTCAGATTTTAAATAATTATCAAATTGTTTTTTGGAGTCAACAAAATATACATCAAACCAAGAATTTCGATCATCAATAGAAATAGAATATTCGTAAGATGTAATTTTTTTATCAGAACAAATTGGAATGAATTGAGCATAATAATTTGATTCAACTGAATTAATAGTTTTAACATTTGGTATAATTGAAACATAAGTATCACTGTTGAGTTTAGAGCCTTGAATTAATTCAATTTGAGTTCTAACTGAATCAATTGCATAACGATATGTCATAGGTTTCCAACTTGAATTACAATCACTGAATTGATGTTTTAATTCAACATAACCTCGATTGTCTTGAAATTGTAAATTGTTAAAATTATAATTATCAAAATTAGAAACATTGGAGAAGTCAGTAGAGTAAACATGATCATTAGGATTTGGATTAGACCAGACATTTGTTATTTCAAATAAAACATTTACAGGAAAACTATTCCATTCTTCTTGAAAATGTACATAAATTGAATATTTGTTTATGTCTTGATCATAGGGAGATGCAAATAGTAAATGTCCATAAAATCCATTCAAAAGAAGTACTGCAAATGCAATAGCAGGTAAAATTAGAAATATTTTCTTCATAGGGATTTTTTTAAATTAAGATAATTTTACAGTAATGGTACAAATCAATTATGAAAAGATGTTTAATGTATCATAATAAAATTAAATTATGATATATTGTTTTTAGAAGGAAAATATAGACATATCTTATAAAAGCCCGTAGATGATTTTAGTAAAAACATGGTTAAAGTAAAAGTTAGAACAGGTAGAGGTACCGGAACTATAGAAGTTGACGTAGGCGATCTCAAATTCTCAGGTGAAGAATTTAAAAAAATTCAAGCTGAAAGAAAGAAAGCTGCAGGCAATAGAACAGTTTCAACAGGTAGAGGTACTGGTAGAAGAAAACTTTCAGATACCCCAGAGCCAAAAGCTAGACCTTCAACTAAAGGAAAAACAAGAAGTACTGGCAGAGGAACTGGTTCAAGAAAAGGTACAACATAAACTCCTTTTTGGATTTTATTTTTCTTATATTTTTCTATTATTGATTAGATTTTAGTATCTGGATTTTTTTGTTTTAATTTTTCCCAATCTGCAAGGAAATTATCTAAACCAATTTTTGTCAAAGGGTGCTGAAGCATTTTATCTAAAACACCTGGAGGTAATGTTACTACATCTGCACCAATTTTTGCTGCATCAATTACATGTAATGGATGACGAACACTTGCAACAAGAATTTGTGTTTCAAAAGTATAGTTTGAAAAAATTTCTTTAATTTTACTTTTAAACTTAGTTTGTCTGCAAACAGCAAGACGGTTCACGGTAAAGGTAACGTAAAGCACCGGATCACAAGCGTTAAAAGTGACTAAAGCATATAATTTACGGGGCACTAATAAAGAACCATTCGCTAAAAGCAGTGTCACGGTTAAACTTTAAGTTAATGCACGAGTGGAAATGTACCCCCCAATAAATCTAAACCGCAAAAGCTAGAGGCCCTAGTCAAATGCGCATGGACCATGATCCTGCCCCCCGGTCTATATTCCCGCGGTTCGGCTTTAGATATTGGCCTAAAACAGTCATTCGATCAAAGTGCAGCGAATGGCTGCTCAGAGCCCAAATTTCAAAATTCTGCGACGTCGTTAAATGACCGTAAATAAATCTCAAGCGAATATGTCTGGCTGGTGTGAACGCGCTGCGAATTGTGGCGAAAGGAACAATCGCTGTCTGTCAGTAGCAGCTATTCTGAAATGAACCGGCTCTCCATCTCGACCTCTTGCTGGCGCATGAGCTTCCAGGCCGTCTGCATGTGGTCGGACATGATCGCTCTGGCCTTGTCGGCATCGCCACCACGCAAGGCCGCGATTAGTTGCTGCTGGTGGGCGCGGCCCTGTTTCCAAAGCTCAATGTTGGGCGGAGAATAGAGGCGGCGATAGACCGTCAATTCAGTCAGCAGGTTTACCATGAAGTCGATAACAAAACCGAGCAGCGGGTTTGGCGACTGTTCAGCAAGGATGGCGTGGAAACGCAGCGATGCGACATGCTGATCGCGTTCCTCATCAAGTGTAGCAGCGGGCGCGGAATATTCGGCCGTGTTCCTCTCAAGCGACTCAAGGATGCCTTCGGAAAGCTTTCCGGCAAGGGATGCGGCCAATTCAGGTTCTAGCGTCAGGCGCAGTTGGTAGATGTCACCGATGGTCAGATCCTTGAAGTAGAAATAATTTCCCAAGAGAGCCTTGGCGCGCTGTCGACTGACCTCGTGCACGAAGCTGCCACCACCAGGACCGGTGCGGGTCTTGATCAGTCCTTGCGCCTCGAGAATGCGCATCGCCTCGCGGATCGTGCCTTTGGCCATGCCAAAGCGTTCAATCAGCTCAACCTCGCCGGGCAGACGATCTCCAGCTTGCATCCCCTGCTCCACGACCCAATCCTTGATCGCCTCGGCGACATGTACAGGGCGGCTGGGCTTGGGTTCAGTTTTGGAGCGGATGGTGACAGGCGGCAAGTTGGTCTTCTCCCATTTCTTTCAGCTCCGGCACATCTGTGCGGCAAATTTCGGTCGCTCGGGGGCAACGACCCACAAAGGCACAGCCCGGCGGCGGATTGAGCGGATCGGGCAGTTCCGATCCTTTCTGCTCAAGCGCGGTGGGTGGTTTTCCAACCACCGGCGCACTCTCCGCCAGGAGCCTTGTATAAGGGTGGCGGGGATTTGCAAAGATGCTTTCGGCGCGGCCTATTTCTACCACCGACCCGAAATAAAGAACAATGATCCGGTCGCTGACCGCTTCAACCACTGCGAGATCATGGGTTATAAAAAGATAGGTTAGCCCGAACTGCGCCTTCAGGTTAGCCAGCAGGTTTAGAACCTGAGCCTGCACTGAGACATCCAGCGCTGAGACTGGCTCGTCCAGGATGATGATCCTTGGATTTGCCGCGAGTGCGCGAGCGATGCCGATACGTTGCGCCTGCCCGCCGGAAAACTCGTGCGGATATCGGTCGAGAAAGTCTTCGCGCAGATTGACGCTCGCGAAAATCTCACTGATGCGCCGGTCACGGTCTGGTTTGGTCATACCATGCAGGCATTTCAACGGGGCCTCCATCACCTGACGGATCGTTTTGCGGGGATTGAGCGAGCTTTGCGGATCCTGGAACACGTATTGGATCAGCTTGCCAAACTCTGCCGAGTCGGAATTATAGAGCGCTTGGCCTTCAATTTCGATCGTGCCCTCTGAAGGGTCCAGCAGCCCCACCAGCATCCGCGCCAGCGTGGACTTGCCGCAGCCGGACTCGCCCACAACGCCAAGGGTTTCGCCTTTAACCACCTCAAAACTCATGGGCCGCACCGCGCGCACCCCGGGCGGGGCCGGGCCGAAAAGTGGCTTTTTCAACGGAAAGGTCTTGGCGAGGTTATTGACTTTGAGCGCGGGCATCAGAGGGCCTCCTCCGGGTAGAGACAACGTGCAACGCGGAGCTCAGTGCCCTGCAACATAACATCGCCAGCGCGGCAGCTCTTTAGCGCCTTCTCACAGCGAGGCGCAAAGGCGCAGCCCTCTGGCAAGTCGTCAACGACGGGAGGCAGGCCCGGAATAGCGGTCAGTTCACGCCGTCCGCCGCCCAATTCGGGTACGCAAGCGATCAGCCGTTTTGTGTAGGGATGGGCAGGTGCGTCAAGCACCACCTCCGTCGGACCCTCCTCGATGATCTGGCCCGCATACATCACGGCCACGCGATCACAAATCTGTCCTATTACGCCGAAGTCGTGAGTGATGAAAATGATCGCCAGCCCCCTGTCACGACGAAGGTCATCCAAGAGCGACAGGATCTGAGCCTGTACGGTGACATCAAGTGCTGTGGTTGGTTCATCCGCGATGATGACATCTGGTTCGTTGGCAAGCGCCATGGCAATCCCTACGCGCTGTCGCATCCCACCCGACAATTCGTGCGGGTAGTAGTCCACCCACGCCTCAGAATTAGGGATACGCACGTCTTTCAAGAGCTGAATCGCACACAGCCGGGCTTCGGCTTTCGACACTTTGTGATGCGACTGGATCGCCTCGACCAATTGTTGCCCGATCCGGTAGAGCGGATGCAGCGTACTCAGCGGGTCCTGGAAGATATAGGCCACCCTATCTCCACGCTTCTGGCGTAGAGTCTCATAGGGCGCGCCGATCAAGTCCTCGCCCTGAAAGCGCACCGCACCGCCGGTGATCACACCGGGGGGCGAGGCGACGAGGCCCATGACGCTGAGTGCGGTGACAGATTTACCCGAGCCGCTTTCGCCGATTACGCCCAGGCATTCACCAGGTTTGACTGCCAGCGATACGCCGCCAACGGCGCGGTAGATGTGATTGCCGACATGGAATTGCGTCTGAAGCTCTTGAATGGCCAGCAGATCGTCCGTTGCAGCGGGTATATCCCCCTGACGCTGGACCAGTGTCGTGGCGAGGGGACGGCTGAGCGCGCCGGCGCGCAGGCGTGGGTCCAATGCGTCGCGCACCCCATCACCCAGCAGGTTGATGGACATTACGATCAGGAAAATCATGATCCCCGGCACGATTGACGTGTGTGGGTGCGAGATCATAGCCGAACGCGCCTCACCCAGCATCGAGCCCAGATCGGCCTGCGGCGGCTGCGAGCCCAGCCCGAGGAAGCTGAGGCCCGCCGTTTCAAGTATCATCCAGCCGACTGTAGTGGACATTGCGATTACAATGACCGGCAGAACATTGGGCAGAAGCTCGGTCAGGATGATCCGAGTGTGCCCCATCCCGGCAAGTCGTGCCGCGTCGATGAACTCGCGCCCTGCCAGTCCCACGGTAATGCCACGGATGTTCCGGGCAAAAAACGGCACGTTGACGACGGCAACGGCGATGAGCGCGTTCATCAGCCCGGGACCAAGCGCTGCAACAATGGCAAGCGCCAGCAGGATGTAAGGAAAGGCCATCAACATATCGACGATGCGCATGACGATGTTATCCGTCCGTCCCCCGAAATAGCCTGCGATAATCCCGATAGCTGAGCCGATGGTGGCGGCGATCAGGGCCGCGGCGATCCCGACGGCGAGGCTCAGGCGGGTGCCATGCAACAGTCGGCTAAGAAGGTCGCGGCCCAGATGATCCTTGCCCAGCAGGTGGCCCTCGGTGAAGGGGCGTTTGAACCGGTCGGCGGTGGCGGTCACATCAGGATCGTGCAGGGGCAGAATGGGCGTCAACAGCACCATTATAAGGATCGCTGCCAACACCACCGCACCTATCATGGCTAACCGATTTCGGAACAACAATTTTAGAAAGAGGTTCATGTCTTGATCCTCGGATCAAGCAGGCTTTGAGCCACGTCAACCGCGATGTTAAAGAGCACGTAGCAGGCCGCTACAAAAACCACACCGCCTTGTACAAGCAACAAGTCGCGCTTCAGGATCGCATCGACCAGCATCCGGCCCACACCGGGCCACTGGAAAACGATCTCGATATAGATTGCACCCGACAGCACGAAGCCCGCCTGAATACCAAGCACAGGAATGATGGACACCATGGCAGCACGCAAGGCATGGCCCATGATGACGCGGCGCTCGGGTACGCCTTTAGCTCGGGCGGTACGAATATAATCCTGGCGCAGCACTTCAAGCATGGCCGAGCGGGAGAGCCGGGCGATGACCCCCGTGGCCACCGTCGCTAGCGCGAGCGCAGGCATGATCAGGTGATTGAGCAGGTCGGGCAGATCGCCACCGCCATAGATCGCATACATACCCGACACAGGAAGCCAGCGCAGCTTCACCGCGAAGAGAAGGATCATCATCATGCCAAGAAAAAACGACGGCACAGAGATGCCAATGAGAACCACAAAAGTGATCGCCTTGTCAGCTAGACCATACTGTCGCGCAGCGGAAATAACACCTGCCAGAATGCCTAGCACCGAGCACAGGACAAAGGACGTTCCAGCAAGTATCAGCGTGGCATTGAACCGCTCAAGAATTTCGTCGAGTACAGGTCGGTTAAGCGAGTAGGAACGCCCGAAATCACCAGTCAGCATATTACCAAGCCAAATACCATAGCGCTGCACCATAGGCTTGTCGAGGCCGAGGTCCTGGTTGAGCTTTTCTACGTTTTCAGGGGTGGCGTATGAGCCAAGGATCGCCGTCGCCGGATCGCCGGGTATGAGCGACATGATCAAAAAAACGATGATGGTAATCCCCAGGAGCACTGGGATCGCAGAGACCAGACGTTTGAGAATATAGCCGCCCATGTGTGTGTCCCGCTTACAATGCCTCAAGGGCCGGCGAGGACCGGCCCCAGAGCTTCATTTTAGTTTTTAACAACACCTTTTAAATTCAACAGAAAGGACGGCTCAAGACCAAAGTTTTCTACTCGGTCGCTGGTTACCGCATTCTGCTTCCAATTTGCGACAAAAACCCACGGGGCATCTTCCTGAACGATCTCCTGCATCTCGCGATAGAGCCGGGCACGTTCGTCCTGATCGGTCGCAGTGCGGGCCGCTTCAAGCAGTTCGTCAACCTTCGGGTTTGCATAGTAACCTGAGTTGAAACCACCCTTGTCGGGCCATGCTTCTGAGCGCAGCGCCAGGTAGGGCAGCGTGTCTGGGTCATTGGTCATCCATGCCATTTCGGCCATGTCTGCCTTGCCCTCGAGCCCCGGGTTCACCTCGCCCAGGAAAGTATTCCACTCGTAGGTTTCGATCTTCACGTTCAGACCAACGGCCTGAAGGTCAGCCTGAATGGCAGTGCCCATCGGCACCGGATCAAGCATGCCCGAACCACCCTCGGTCACATAAAAGGTCAGCGTTGCGCCGTCGACACCCGCCTCGGCGATCAGCGCCTTAGCTTTTGCCGGGTCGTAGGGATAGGGATCAAGCGCCTCGTTGTAAGCCCAGGCAAATGCCGGCGGGGTCGGACCTGCAGCCACGGTCGCGGTGCCTTCCAGTACGTCATTCACGATAGCTTCTTTGTTGATCGCGTAGTTGGCGGCCTGGCGCACCCGCTTGTCCGCAAAGGGGCCTTCCTTAGCGTTCAGTATCAGGAACCAGACATGCGGGCCAGCCTGCTCGCCAACGATGAATCCGTCCCCAGAAAACTCACCCAGCGAGGTGGGCGGCACTTCGACCATCATGTCGATGCCACCGGCCAGCATTTCGGCCACACGGGTATTGGCGTCGGTAATCGGGCGGAAGACCACGGCCTGCGTGCCTGCAGCTTTACCCCAATAAGCGTCGTTGCGTTCAACCACCACGGCTTCGTTCGAGCGCCACTCGGCAAATTTGAACGGCCCTGTGCCGGAAGGGTTGCGCCCGAACTCCTTGCCATGGGCTGCCACTGCGGCGGGTGACACCATCAGACCAGTCGGGTAGGCTAAATTCGACAGGAACGGCGCATATGGCGCGTTGAGGGTAAATTTCACTGTCATGTCATCGACTACATCCGTCGATTCTACCGCGCCGAAGAAGAAGGACAGCGGGAACGGGCCCGTATCGTGATATGGGTGCGATTCGTCCAGCATCCGGTCAAAATTGAATTTCACCGCCTCAGCATTGAACGGTGTTCCATCTTGGAAGGTTACACCGTTGCGCAGCGTGAACGTATATTCGGTGCCGTCCGCGCTGATAACCCAGCTGGTGGCCAGAGACGGTTCGACTTCCAGCGTACCGGATTTGTACCGGGTCAAGCCCTCGTAAACATTCACAAGAATGCGGAAATCATTGACTGCGGTCACTGCCGCCGGATCGAGCGATTTCGGTTCGGCGATCTGGCCGACGATCAGAACACCCGAGGGCGTCTGCGCGGCTGCCGGTGCAACAAGGCCACCCGCAACGAGCGCAGCCCCGGCAGCGGCCATCAGGCCTCGGCGGGTCCAGGATAATAGTGTCATTTCATGTTCTCCCTGTTAAGTTTCTGCACCTACATTTATCATGATAAATTGTAATCGTCAATTTATCATGATAAATAACAAAAACCCAGTTAAGGTGAGATATGACATTTTCGATTCTTGCACGTGATCACGATACAGGCGCCATAGGAGGCGCTGCGGCCACCGGTAGCCTCTGCGTCGGCGGATGGGTTCTTCGCGGTGATCTAAACGCAGGTATGTCCGCCAGCCAGGGCGCGGCACCGTCCACCATATGGGGTGAAGAAGTGCTGCAACACCTTCGCGATGGGTCAAGCCCCAAAGACTCGGTGAACCATGTCACGTCCCACGACCGAGGCTGCGCTTACCGGCAACTTGCTGCGATGGACCTTCTTGGAAATGCCGCCGCATTTACCGGCTCGGAAAATCAGGACATCAAAGGCAGCATCACCTTCGCCGACGGTATCGCGTCAGGCAACATGCTGGGCAGTGACGCTGTTCTGGGGACCATGGCAGAGGCCTATGCTGCCTCGCATTATCCGTTCGAGCGCCGTTTGCTGGAGGCCCTCACGGCAGCACAGAGTGCGGGCAGCGATTTCCGTGGCCTTTTATCTGCCGCGATTTTGGTGCTACATCCGGACCGCCCGCCCCTGACTTTGCGGATCGACTACCATCCCAACGATCCGGTCACCGCCCTGGAACAACTCTACCAGAAAGCCACATCGGGCGACTATGACGATTGGGCTAGGCAAGTGCCAGTTCTGTCAGACAGAGAGCGCACCCTTGACTAACTGGGGCGCGCGGGCAGAGGCACTGCTGAAAGATTTCGCGGCATGTTCGGAGGCCGGGCCAGGCGTTACACGACTGCCGTTTACACCTGAACATCGCGCGGCAATCGACCTCCTTCGTTCGCTTATGGAAGCGGCTGGCCTGACCGTCGACATAGACGACGCTGGAACTCTGGTGGGTCGGTACGAAGGTCCGCCGGGCTCGAAAACTCTATTGATGGGGTCACATCTGGATTCGGTGCGTGAAGGCGGCGCATATGATGGGATGATGGGTGTCGTACTACCTTTACTTGCGCTTGAAAAACTACGCTCGGACGCTGTGAGCTTGCCGTTCTCTGTCGAGTTGCTTGCCTTTGCTGATGAAGAGGGCGTTCGTTTCCCGACAGCGTTGGTCGGATCACGGGCGCTAGCGGGAACCTTCGACCCGGCCGTTTTGTCGATGCAGGATACCCAGGGCATAACACTTCGCAATGCGATGAAATCCTTTGGGCTGAATCCCGACCGAATCGATGCATTGGCGCGCGGTCCCGCCGACGTGATTGGATTTGTCGAAACGCATATTGAACAAGGCCCTGTGCTTGAGCGTGAAGGCGAATCTTGTGGGGTGGTAAGTGCGATTTGCGGGATCGAGCGTCACCAAATCGTGGTCACTGGAGAAACCGGCCATGCGGGAACTTTGCCAATGGCCGGGCGGCGTGATGCACTGGTTTCGGCGGCTGGCATTGTCGCCGAGGTGGACCGGTTGGGCCAGTCCACCCCCAATCTACGCGCCACGGTTGGATCGTTCACTGTCGCGCCTAACATGGTCAACGCAGTGCCGCGAAGCGTCAGGATGACTGCTGAATTCCGTTCGCCTTGCGACGAGACCCGACACCACGCGGGCAAAACGCTGCGCCGGTTCACCGAAAAACTTGCAGCGCAAAAAAACCTGACAATCGAGGCCAATTTGACCTATGCTCAAGTCGCTCAACCATGCGATGACAAGCTGTCCGCCCACCTGTGTGAAGCCATCCAGAAAGCGGATGCAAATGGCCTGTACCTGTCTTCCGGTGCGACCCATGACGCATCGGCCATGGCCGACCTTTGCCCGATCGCGATGCTGTTTGTCAGGTGCCAAGACGGGGTCAGCCACAAACCAGAAGAATTCACTTCGGCGCATGATATGGGTTTGGCCATTTCCGCTCTTGCCTTTTTCTTGAGGACATTGGGCTCCACTAGCGACCATATCTAGATAATATGAAAATCAGATCCCGCCCTTTGAAGCTTCGAGAAATCAGCCCTTCTATCCAGTTAAATTTGCGTGGCGCTGAATGTCCACTAAGCAAGCTGATCCGGCACTAGGCGAACAATATAGATGCCTGCTTTGTCCGCGTAGTAGCCGTTAGATGATCATGCAGCGAATGGCAGCTGAGAGCCCAAACAGACCGGTGCTGCGAAGAGTAAGAACGGCAGCTTTGCAACTCGATAGATCCCGGATAGTGTAGGCGCATGAACGAGTTCCGAAACGCCAAACCTTCCGACGCAAATCGATGCTTTGAAATAGAGTGTGATGCCTACGAAGGCGACGAGGCAGCAACGTTCGAAAAGATTTCAAAAAGGATCGATGTCTATCCCGGTGGCTTCCTAGTTCTTTTAATGGACGGCGAGTTAGTTGGCTTTGTAAATTGTGGATGTGCTCATGAAGTCGAAATGTCTGACGAGGAGTTCAAGGAGCTGGTTGGCCATGACCGCGACGCGCCAAACGTCGTGATAATGTCCGTTGTTGTTGATCCAGCGCATCAGGGCAAGGGTCTGTCACGGGCATTGATGGTCGAATTCGTGGGGCGCATGAAAAGGATGGGTAAGTCGACAATCCACCTCATGTGCAAAGAGCATCACGTCCCACTCTACGAGGGATTTGGATACAGCTATTTACAGCCATCGACTTCCGACCATTGAGGAATGACTTGGCATGAGATGTCTATGAAACTTTGAGTTCTTTGGAGTGAGAGAAATGATACCACTTGAAAAACCTTTGAGATTGGCCGTTGAAACTGATGCTCATGCACTTGCGGACTTGGTGAACTATGCAGGCGAAGGCCTGCCGCTCCATGTCTGGACCGGGCTGGCACAAGACGGCGAGGACCCATGGGTCGTCGGTTGCGCGCGACAGGCTGAAAAGGCTCGAGAGGGGCAAGTGGTGGTATTTGACTTTGGCAACGGAGCGGTCGCCGGTCTTACGGGCTATGGCATCGGATCTGAACCAGAAGAAATTGGAGATGACTTCCCAGCCTTGTTCCGCCCCTTGCAAGAGCTGGAAAACAAAGCGTTAGAAAGCTGGTATGTCAATGTTCTGGCTTGCTACCCAGAGAACCGTGGTCAGGGACTTGGTTCTAAGCTACTCGATGTCGCTGACGAGATAGCCCGCAACGCGGGGTACAAAAAAATGAGTGTAATTGTCGCCGATGAAAACGTGGGAGCGAGATGCCTATATGAGCGAAAGGGATACTCTGAGTTGGATAAAGCCCCATGCGTCAAAGACGGCTGGAAGACTGAAACCGAAAACTGGGTTCTTCTCGTCAAGTCGCTGTCGTGACACTGGGAGTAATCGGTCTTTCTTAGAACAGACCGCGCTCGCTTTTCGGCTAAAGTGGTGTCGGCGCTCACTAGCAATCTTTTTAATGTGATGCCCTAGAGCTGCCATTGCTAGGAGAACGACGAAGGTCCGCAAAGTTCCGCATAGCAGACATCCATGCACAGTTCAGCCAACGGCCGTAATCCATTCGTCATTCGGATATACTTACGACAACA
>ERZ802822.1860-NODE-1860-length-12293-cov-7.757367_pt1 | contig 12293 bp, 9 predicted proteins | sample MGYA00345649_ERZ802822 | MGnify/ENA primary metagenome ERZ802822 (study PRJEB30503, sample SAMEA104212359) | marine metagenome | biome: Westerlies Biome; feature: [SRF] surface water layer (ENVO:00010504) within the epipelagic zone...; material: water...
TGGATGGGGGTAGTGTTGGTGGGTGTGGGGTTGTGTGTGTGGTTGGTGGCGGCGGGAGGGGCCAAGCGGGGGCCTGGGCCGCCCGCACCGGGCGCGGAACGTGGCACGCGCGGCGCAGGGCGGTCAAACCTGGTACCGACCTTTGCCCCAACGCCCCAGCGTGCCGTTTGGCAGCAATAATAAAGGCCTCGACTATGCGATCACCGCAAGGTCGAGGGTTCGTAGCACGCGTAGCGGCGAGGTGGTTTATGCGGGCAACGGTATTGCCGGATTCGAACGTTTGGTGATCGTCAAACATACGACAGATCTGCTCAGTGCCTACAGCTTCAACGGTAAGATTCGGGTTGCTGAACAGCAGCGTGTAGCAGGTGGTGCAATCATCGCAGACATATTGCCCCGACCCGGCGTGGGTCAGAAGCTGCACTTTGAAGTGCGGCGCAAGGGCCAGCCGATTAATCCGGCGACGCTATTGCCGAAAGGCTAGGCCGCATCAGCGCTCGAGCAGCGCCAGTTTACCCGGTTTGCCTTCCCACTCTTCGGCATCGGCAGGCGATTCCTTGATCTCCGTTATATTTGGCCAAAGCTCTGCCAGCTCTGCGTTCAGTTCAATGAACGGCACCTGATCCTGGGGCACTTCATCGTCAGCGAATATCGCATCCACCGGGCACTCAGGCTCGCACAGGGCGCAGTCGATGCATTCGTCGGGATGAATCACCAACATGTTGGGCCCTTCGTAAAAGCAATCAACGGGACAAACTTCGACGCAGTCAGTGTGCTTACACTTGATGCAGTTTTCGCCAACGATGAACGTCATATCCAATACCTTAATGTCATCTAGAACAATTGGTTCTAAATCTTGTGCCAGACCGCCAATCAGGCGGTGGGTGAAAGCGCGGTAGTGTAACCGCCCGACGCAGACTGTCTAGTCAGCTACCGGTTTTGGTCAGCATTTTGCTCGGCAAGTTGCTGCAAGCGATCGAGCACGTCCATGGCCTGGCGCGGCGTCAGATCGTCGATGTCGACGCTGCACAATTCATCCAGCAAGGCCTGCGTTTGCTCGTTGGCAAATTCCGCGGCAATGGCACTTGCTGTTTCCGACCAAGTCTCTGACGGCGTCGAATCACCGCCAACGAACAGATCAGACTGTCCAGTGACAGCCGTATCGCCCAGCACAGCCTGCTGCTCAAAACCGCGCAGCCTTGCTCTGGCAATATCCAAAACAGGCTTAGGCACACCGGCGAGCTTGGCCACTTGAATGCCGTAACTCTGACTCGCCGCCCCTGACAGCACCTGATACAAAAATACGATGTCGCCCCGGTGCTCTTTAGCGCTCAGGTGAACGTTGCCGACATTGGGGCAGCGCGTGGGCAGGCTGGTCAGTTCGAAGTAGTGGGTGGCGAAGAGTGTTAGGGCGTGGCTTTTTTCCGCCAGATGCTGTGCACATGCCCAAGCCAGCGCGAGCCCATCGTAGGTACTGGTGCCGCGCCCAATTTCATCTAGCAAGACCAAGGAGTTGGGGCCCGCGTTATGCAGGATATGTGCAGTCTCAGTCATCTCGACCATAAAAGTAGAACGCCCGCCGGTTAGATCATCCGCCGCGCCAATACGCGTGAAGATGCGATCAATCGGACCCAACGTTGCGGCTTGGGCTGGCACATAGCTGCCCACGTAGGCGAGCAGGCTAATCAGCGCGATTTGCCGCATGTAAGTCGACTTGCCGCCCATATTCGGGCCGGTCACGATCAGCATGGTTTGGTGGGGCGACAGCGTGAGATCGTTGGCAATAAACGCGCTGGTAGAGCTGTTCTTAACAACCGGATGCCAGCCTTGGGTAATCTGCACACCACGTTGCTCGGTGAAGTTCGGAGCATTGAACCCGAGGCTGTAGGCGCGCTCGGCAAGACAGGCGAGCACATCACTTTGTGCCACGGCCTCGGCTGCACCCCTCAGCACTGCGGATTGATCAGCCAACTCAATCAGCAAATCACCAAATAATCGTCGCTCCAGCTGTAGTGATTGGCCCTGACTGCGCAGGGCATCCTCCTCAAAGGCCTTTAGTGCTGGAGTGATATAGCGCTCGGCGTTTTTTAGGGTCTGTCTGCGCACATATTCCGCGGGTACATCGTCCTTGGCTGCCTTGGATGTTTCGATGTAGTAGCCGTGGACACGGTTATAGCCGACTTTTAATGAGGTAATACCCGTGCGTTCGCGCTCGTCTCGCTCGAGTTCTGCCAGCCAATTTGCAGAGTGGCTGGTGACTTTGCGCAGTCGATCCAGCTCTTCGCTGTAGCCCAGCGCGAAAACACCACCTTCACGCAGCGTTACCGGCGGCTCCTCGACCAATGCCTCGCTGAGCTTTGCGTGTAAATGGGTAAAGTCGCCTAGGGCGGCAATGAGCTGCTGATTCAGTTCGCCGGCGATCGCGTTCAACGCCTGCTTGATGACCGGCAGTTGTGCCAAGGCGTCGCGCAACTTGCCGATGTCTCGGGGCGATGCGGAACCCAGATTGATCCGCGTCAAAATACGTTCTAGATCACCGACGGGTTTGACGCTCCCCCGAATGTCATCGCCAGCCCGGGCAGCAAGCACGTCACTAATCCACTGCTGGCGCTGGATCACCCGAGCAACATCGCGCAAAGGCTCATGCAGCCAGCGCTGCAGTAATCGGCTGCCCATGGGTGTGACGGTAGTGTCCATCAAGCTGAGCAGCGTGTGATCGGTTGCCCCGGTGCTGCGGACATCGATTTCAAGATTGCGACGGGACTGTGCGTCCATGCCGATGCACTGGTTATCCTGCTTGTGCACAACTTGTTGTAGAAAGTCCAAAGGCTGGCACTGGGTGCCTTGGACATAGGCCAGAGCTGCGGCCCCTGCTACTAGGCAGGGGTCGGAATGGCCGATGCCAGCAACCGCGGCGACATCGTGTTGAAAATGTTGATTCAGAGCCTTCACAGCGCGCTGGGCTTGGTATCTGTCGTCATCCAGACAAGTTACTGCGGCAAAGGCAGCCAAGGGCTCTTGCCACCTTGCAGCCTGGCTGGCGGGCAGCAGGATCTCGGCCGGACGAATGGCGGTGATGGCCTCCAGCAGCAGGTCTTGCGTGGGCAACTGCTGCAGTAACAATTGTGCCGATGACAGATTTAGCAGGGCAAGGCCGATCTGATCCTCGGTAAAATACAGTGCCGCTGTTGCGCTATCCGACTTGGTTTCAAGCAAGGCGTCATCGGTGAGGGTGCCCGGCGTGACAATACGCTGCACTCGGCGTTCGACGGGACCCTTGCTCGTTGCTGGGTCGCCGACCTGCTCACAAATGGCGACGCTGCGGCCCAGTTTTACCAATCTTGCTAGGTAGCCGTCCGCCGCGTGGTAGGGCACGCCGCACATGGGTATGGGTGCATTTCCCGCATGACCTCGGGCCGTTAACGTGATGTCGAGTAGGTCTGAGGCCACTTTTGCATCGTCGAAAAACAGTTCATAAAAGTCACCCATGCGGTAAAAAAGTAGGGCGTCGGCGTGATCGGCCTTGATGGCAAGATATTGCTGCATCATCGGCGTGAGTTTGTCCGCGTCGGGCAAGACAGGGTCGTGGGCAGAAGTCGTAGATCGCATGGGTGTTGAGTTCACATCGGCCCAGAAAGAAGGTTCAGTGAACTACAGGGGGTAAATCGTCGTCAACTGGCGGCGTGCCCTGAAAGTGAAAAATGAGCCTTGCGGCGACTACTGAACGAATATACAGTACTGTCCAAGGCTTACAACGAGTGGACACGAGGAAAGACAATGGCGAAGGAAAGTGTAAAAGCAAGCAACTCCGACAAGGCAAGCCCTGAAAAAGAGCGTGCCCTAAGCGCCGCGCTTGCACAGATCGAGCGTCAGTTTGGTAAGGGCTCCATGATGCGTCTGGGAGACAAAGAGCTGGTCACCATACCGTCGATCTCTACCGGTTCCCTAGGATTGGACGTCGCGCTGGGGATAGGCGGGCTACCTAAGGGGCGTGTTGTTGAGATCTACGGCCCCGAATCATCAGGTAAAACCACCCTAACACTGCAGGTTATCGCCGAGGCGCAAAAAGCCGGTGGCACCTGTGCCTTCATCGATGCTGAGCATGCGCTAGATCCGCTGTATGCCCAGGCTCTCGGTGTAGACACTGACAACTTACTCGTTTCCCAGCCTGATACGGGCGAGCAGGCACTTGAAATCTGCGACATGTTGGTACGCTCTGCTGCAGTAGACGTGGTCATCGTCGACTCGGTCGCGGCGCTGACGCCACGAGCTGAGATTGAAGGCGACATGGGTGACAGCCATGTGGGGCTGCAAGCGCGGTTAATGAGCCAAGCACTGCGCAAAATGACCGGTAACATCAAGCAGTCCAATACACTGGTCGTTTTCATTAACCAGATTCGAATGAAAATTGGCGTCATGTTCGGCTCTCCGGAGACCACTACCGGTGGCAACGCTTTGAAGTTCTATTCTTCCGTTCGCCTCGATATTCGCCGCATCGGCGCGGTGAAGAACGGCGATGAGGTCGTTGGCAACGAGACTCGGGTCAAAGTCGTGAAGAACAAAGTGGCGCCACCTTTCCGACAAACTGAATTCCAAATTCTGTATGGCCAGGGCATCCATCGCACCGGCGAAATACTGGAACTGGGTGTTGAACAGAATTTGGTGGAAAAGTCTGGCGCATGGTACTCCTACAACGGCGAGCGCATTGGCCAAGGACGCAAGAATGCCGCGGATTTTTTGGATGATCACCCCGAGCTAAAAGAAGAGATAGAAGCCCGCATCAGACAATTACTGATGCCAGCGCTCGGCGAGAGTGGCGACAACGTGGAAGCGCTCGCTGGTGATGCAGGCGAGGCTGGTTTGGGCGAAGGAAGCACACCAGAAGTCTAGGCAGGATAGCCGGTGGAGCATAAGCACAGAGCTGGCCTAGATTCGAAAGATGCCGCGAATCAGGCCAAATGCTATGGCGCGGCGGTGCGCTTGTTAGGAACGCGGGAGTACAGTGTTGTCGAGTTGTCCGGCAAGCTGCAACGCCGTTTTTTGCCTGACGTTGTCGATGGGGTCGCCACTGAGCTTCAGGCCTTGGGCTTGCTGTGTGACACGCGCTATGGCGAAGCCTTTTGTCGTAGTCGTGTTGAGCGTGGCTACGGCCCAGTATTTATCCAGCGCGAACTTGACCAGAACGGCTTGGATAAAGAGTTGATCGAAACACTGCTGGAGCCTTATGACGAGCAATGGCTGGCCAAGGCCATTGTGCAGGTTGAAAAGAAGGCGCGGATGCACAAGTCGTCCAACATGCTTTCATCGGAGCCCTGTGCGGTTGCATCGGATAACAGCGAAAACATCCATGCGGCAGAGCAGTGCGACTTGGTGCAGAACATGGCTGGTGCAGTAATAGGTGATGCCGCAACCGACAAGATGCTTTCCCGAGACCAGCAGCGCGAGGCATGGCTACAAGGCCAAAAAGAGCGCGCGCGCATCGCGAGATTTTTAGCCAGACGCGGGTTTCCAGCAGGGTTAGCATCCCGCGCCATCAATCAGGTGATGCAGGCCACTGACCAATAGTCTGTTAGACATCGCTCGGTGTTAGCGGCAGCCGTTTCCCGAGACGACGACAGGCTTCACAGGCGATTTGGGTCTCAGTCCTGCCATTAGAGCCCTGAATGCTCTATCATTTCGCGTCTTTTTTGGGTCAGTCTTTACACCATGAAAACCGCTGATTTACGGCACGCATTCCTAGATTTCTACGAGTCGAAAGGGCATCGAATTGTGTCCTCCAGTTCTCTCGTGCCGCATAACGACCCAACACTTCTGTTCACGAATGCTGGGATGAACCAGTTTAAAGACCCGCTGCTGGGCAAGTCAGATCCGGGCTATACAAGAGCAACTTCCGCGCAACGTTGCGTGCGAGCGGGAGGAAAGCACAACGACCTAGAAAACGTCGGTTACACCGCAAGACACCATACGTTTTTCGAGATGATGGGAAATTTCAGCTTCGGAGATTACTTCAAAGAAGAAACCATCACTTGGGCGTGGGAATTCGCTACCCAAGTGGTTGGCTTAGACGCCGACAAAATCTTAATCACCGTGCACCCCACCGATGACGACTCGCGCAAGATTTGGCGAGACAAGGTTGGTATCGCCAACGAACGGATTATCGACCTCGAAGAGAACTTTTGGACCATGGGCGACACAGGTCCCTGCGGGCCATGTACTGAGCTGTTCTATGATCACGGTCCATCCATCGCAGGAGGTCCCCCGGGATCACCTGACGAAGATGGCGATCGTTTTATCGAATTCCAAAACCTCGTCTTTCCCCAGTTCGATCGTAGTGCCGACGGTAGCCTAGATTCGTTGCCGCAGCCCGGAGTAGATACGGGCATGGGTCTTGAGCGCATGGCCGCCATCCTGCAAGGGGTTCACAGTAACTACGAAATCGACTTATTTGCACGGGTCATGACCGAGGCGGGCAGGCATGCGGGTATTACTGATCCCACCCAGATACTCAACACAGCCTCTTTGCGAGTGATCGCAGATCATATCCGCAGCAGTGCCTTCCTGATCGCCGACGGTGTGCTGCCAGGCAATGAGGACCGCGCCTATGTACTGCGCCGTATTATCCGTCGCGGATTACGCCACGGCTACAAACTGGACATCAAGGAAGCCTTTTTTCATAAGCTGGTGCCGGTGCTTGTTGAAGAGATGGGCGACGCTTATCCGCTGCTTGCTCAGCACGCCGATGACGTTATCCGGGCTTTAGCCGACGAGGAAGCACGTTTCAGCGAAACCCTGAATCAGGGCATGGAACTGCTGAAGAAAGAACTCGGCGATGTTTCTGGGGACATCTTGCCCGGCGATGTTGCGTTTAAGCTTTACGACACTTACGGATTTCCCGTGGACCTCACGGCGGATGTCGCCCGCGAACTGAATATGTCTGTTGACCAAGCCGGTTTTGACGAAGCGATGGAAGCCCAGCGTGCGCGGGGTCGTGCCGCCACCAGCTTCTCTACGAGCCTAGGGCAAAAGATCAGTGTGAAAGAGAAGGTAGCGTTTTGCGGCTACGAACAACTCGTCAATCAAGCGACAGTACTCGCGGTCTTTGACGCTGAGGGCGAACCCGTTGAGCAGTTAAGCGATGACAGTCCAGCAGGGGTAATCGTTCTGGATCAAACGGCTTTTTATGCCGAAAGTGGTGGTCAAGTAGGCGACCGCGGCATGTTGCACAACGCAAGCGCTGGCTTCGACGTGACCGATACCCAGATAAGCGGTGACCAGTACCTCCACATTGGCCGTATGCTCAATGGCACCATTCAGGCTGGCGACACTTTGCATGCCAAGGTCGATAACACGACCCGCGATCAAACCCGCGCTAACCACTCCGCAACCCACCTGCTGCACGCTGCGCTGCGAGAGGTGCTGGGTGAGCATGTGCAGCAAAAAGGTTCCCTCGTTAACGCCGACAAGCTTCGTTTCGATTTTGCGCATACCGGCGCCATTAGTGCTGAGGAGTTAAAACAAACAGAACAGCGCGTTAACGGACAAATTCGATTCAATTCCAATGTAGATACCCAGCTTTTGAGCTATGACGATGCCGTGCAGCAAGGCGCAGTCGCGCTCTTTGGTGAAAAGTATGGTGACCAAGTGCGCGTGTTAACCATGGGTGATGGTTACTCCATGGAACTCTGCGGCGGCACCCATGTAAAGCGCACGGGTGATATTGGTCTTTTTAAAATCGTATCCGAAACGGGAATTGCCGCAGGTATTCGGCGAGTCGAAGCCGTCACCGGTGACGCGGCCCTGAGCCAGGTTTATGCAGATCAAGTGTTGCTCAACGACCTCAGCGAATCGCTCAAGGTTGGGCGCCGAGAAGTCGCCAGTAAACTCGAGCAGCTGATTGCTGAAAATCGCGCACTGACAAAACAAGTGGCGCAAATGAGCCAGCAACTGGTGGCAAATAAGAGCTCCGACTTGAGCACCCAAGTGGTCGACATTGCCGGTATCAGTTTCCTCGCCGCTCAAGTCGATGGCGACAACAAGGCCATGATGCAGACGCTGGATACGGTGCGATCGCAACTCCCCAGTGATGCCATGGTGGTATTGGCGTCGGTGGATAACGGCAAAGTCGGCATGGTCGCCGCCACGAGCAAATCCTTGTCCGAGCGTCTATCCGCAGCTCAGCTCATGCAAACCGTCGCGCCACTCGTCGGCGCCAAGGGTGGAGGCCGACCAGACTTAGCGCGCGCTGGCGGTGGTGATCAGGTTGATGCGGTGGCGCAGGCTCTGACCGCTGCCCAGCAGTGGGTTGAGGGGCAGTTGGCTTCCTAGGCCACCCCTGTATTTTTGCGACGCACCTTAGCGTCTCAATGGATGAATAAATGGCACTGATTGTTCAAAAATACGGCGGCACGAGTGTCGGTACGACTGAGCGTATCGCTCAAGTGGCCGAGCGTATCGCTGGGTATTTGGCCAAGGGCCACCGCGTTGCCGTCGTGGTATCTGCCATGTCTGGCGAAACCAATCGGCTGGTCGCCATGGGTCGAGAACTCGGCGGTATAAACGCCAGTCGTCGAGAGATGGACGTGTTAACAGCCTCCGGTGAGCAGGTCACCATAGCGCTGCTGAGTATTGCCCTGATGCAACGTGGCATCGCCGCCAAATCTTTTTTGGCAGACCAAATCGCGTTTCGCACCGATGCCGTCCATGGCCGAGCAAGAATTGAGCACATCGACACACAAAAATTGCAAACCGAACTCGATAACGGCGTAGTGCCAGTGGTGGCAGGATTCCAAGGGGTTAACGAGCATGGCGAAATCACGACCCTAGGCCGCGGCGGTTCCGATACCTCGGCGGTCGCCCTAGCGGCTGCTTTGCAGGCAGATGAATGTGAAATTTGCACAGACGTAGAGGGTGTCTACACCACCGACCCGCGCATTGTGGAGGGTGCCCGACAGCTGAAGCAGATTACTTTTGAAGAGATGCTAGAGCTGGCGAGTCTTGGATCCAAGGTGCTGCATCCGCGCTCTGTGGAATTTGCGGGGCGCTATCGAGTGCCGCTGCGGGTCATGTCCACCTTTGTTGATGGTCCAGGCACCCTAATTACGTTGGAGAACGACAACATGGAACAAGCATTAGTTTCTGGAATCGCCCATGCGATTGACGAAGCCAAGGTAACGGTCTCTGGCGTGCCTGACATTCCGGGTATCGCGTCCAAAATCTTAGGACCGGTCGGTGGCAGCAATATCGAAGTCGACATGATCGTGCAAAACACAGGCGTGGACGGCATGACGGACTTTACCTTTACCGTGAAGCGGCAAGACTATGATGCGACATTGCTGCTGCTTGAAAAGGTTGCCGAAGACATTGGCGCGCGCGAAGTCACCGGCGATAACGCCATTGCCAAGGTCTCCATTGTGGGTGTTGGCATGCGCTCCCATGCCGGGGTTGCCACCAAGGTCTTTGATCGCTTGGCCAGTGAAAATATTAATATTCAGATGATCTCTACCTCAGAAATCAAAATTTCCGTGGTGATTGCAGAGCGATACGTGGAATTGGCCGTGCGCGCACTGCACGATGCGTTTGAACTCGATGCGCAGCCTGCGGGCTAGGACTCGACGCCGGACGGCAATCGGTTGGACTGCTGTGACAGAAGAGTAAGAGGAGAACGATATGTCCAAGTGGACGATAGCCAAGGAGACGGTTGCCACACTAAGCGAGCAGGCCCCAGAGCATGGCGCGGATGCGGCTGGCATGCTCGAAGCCTTAATTTCGACAGCGATTGGCGCACTGGCGGCAGAGAAAGACGGCGCCTATGTAAAGAATTTTATCGACTACGAAGTTGGCTCAATCAACGTCCAGCACGTGGATGTACAAAGACTCACTTGAATCCGCAGTTAAACAATGGTGCCAGCGCCGCTAGAGCATTTGATGGCCTATGCTGACTGAGATACGGCATAGCGCCGATTACATCATTGTCGGCGCAGGCTCGGCAGGTTGCGTGCTCGCCAATCGCCTCAGCGAAGACTCCAACACGACGGTCACGCTGATCGAGGCAGGCGGGCGGGATAACAGTTGGATGCTCGCCATGCCCTCGGCATTTTACTTGCCCATGGGAAAGCCGAAGTTTGACTGGTGTTATGCCAGTGAGCCTGAAGCAGCCATGAATAACCGACAGCTCGCCTGTCCTCGTGGCCGTGTGCTTGGCGGCTCATCATCGATTAACGGCATGGTCTACGTGCGTGGTAACGCCGCAGATTTTAACCGTTGGTCAGAGATGGGCGCCACCGGCTGGGATTACCAATCGGTGCTGCCGTATTTTAAGAAAGCCCAGTGTGCCGACGATGGACGAAATAGCGATGATTATCGTGGCGGCGACGGTCCTCTCGGCACGACCACGGGCGCCATGACTAACCCACTGTACGGCGAGTTTTTGCGCGCCTGTCAGCAAGCGGGCTATCCCCATACCGCAGACCTCAACGGTGCCCAGCAAGAGGGCTTTGGCCCAATGCCAATGACGGTTGCTCAGGGGCAACGCTCCTCCACCTCGCGGTCATACCTGCGGCCCGTCATGCAGCGCAAAAATCTGCGCGTGTTGACCGAGGCGCAAGTTCAGAGAATTCAGCTGCAGGACAACAGAGCAGTGGCAGTGGACCTGCTGCTGAGCGGCAAAGCCCAGCGTCTGACCGCCAATAAAGAAATACTGCTGTGCGCGGGAGCCATCAATTCGCCCCAGCTGCTCATGTTGTCTGGTATTGGTCCAGCGGCACACCTGCATTCGGTTGGCGTCGAGCCCCTGATCGATAGCCCACAGGTGGGTCAAAACCTCATGGATCATCTTGAGGTATATGTCCAACAAGCCTGCACGAAACCCGTGTCCTTGCATAAGCATCTAGGCCTGCTGGGTCGCGCCAAGATTGGCGCGCAATGGTTTGCTTCAAGAGCAGGCTTGGGTGCCACGAACCATTTTGAGGTAGGCGGATTTATTCGCAGTGATGCAAGCCAGGCCCAGCCAGACATTCAGTTTCACTTCTTGCCCACAGCCATGACCTACGACGGTTCCGCAAAGGCCCGGGGACATGGCTTCCAGGTGCATGTTGGGCCTATGTTGCCTAAGAGCCGGGGAGCGGTGACTCTGCGCAGTCCGCGGCCGAACGAAGCGCCGAGGATCGTTTTCAACTACATGAGCCACGCGGACGACTGGCGGGTGTTCCGTTCTGCGATTCGCCAGGCGAGAGAGATCTTTGCCCAGCCCGCGCTAAAGCACTTGCGCGGACCGGAGCTAAGTCCCGGCGCAGCACAGGTAAGCGATGAGCAACTCGATGCGTTCGTCGCGGCCCATGCAGAAAGTGCCTACCATCCCTGCGGCACCTGTCGCATGGGATCCGATGCTGCAGCGGTGGTTGACCCTGAAGGCCGGGTCAACGGCGTCACTGGGCTGAGAGTCATCGACGCGTCGGTATTCCCCCACATCACCAATGGCAACCTAAATGCGCCAACCATTATGCTTGCCGAGCGCATGGCGGATCTGATTCGCGGACAACTCAGCCAATAGCCACTTACAAAGTCTGCTATATCAGGCCGCTTCCTTGGGCATGTCAGACAGAAAATACGTACTGACGGTGCCAACGCCTTTCACTTCAAGCTCGCCGCGAAAGTCCAGATTGAATGGCTTACTGAGATGCTCGCGAAACGCTTCGCTGACCTGAATTTGATCGGGGATGCCGGTGGATTCCATGCGGCTGGCCATGTTGACCGTATCGCCCCAGAGGTCGTAGATAAACTTACTGCTGCCCACAACACCCGCGACCACCGCACCACTGTGCGCGCCCACGCGCATCTTCAGGTGAGTCCCATTTTGTTTATTGAAAAACTGTAGTTGCTCTAGAATTTTTAACGACAGCGCGGCAACCTGGTCTGCATGTTCAGGATTTGCATAGGGCAGACCGCAAACTGCCATATAGGAATCGCCAATGGTTTTGATCTTCTCCACACCGAGATCAAGAGCCGCCTCATCAAAGGCGCCAAACAGGTCATCTAGCATGCGCAGAATGGTAATGGGGGGCACCGCCCGAGACATCTCAGTAAATCCAACGATATCGGCGAATAGCACGCTTACGCTCGGAAAAGCGTCAGCGATTTTTGCTTCGCCGTTTTTCAATCGGTTGGCGATGGGCTCGGGAAGTACATTGAGCAGCAACTCGTTGTTCTCATTGGTCTGGCGGTCGATGGTGATCTGCTGCTGGTGCAAGTTGTCGACCATTTGATTGAATTGGTTGTTCAGCTCACCAATTTCGTCG
>ERZ802822.1861-NODE-1861-length-12292-cov-8.849038_pt1 | contig 12292 bp, 12 predicted proteins | sample MGYA00345649_ERZ802822 | MGnify/ENA primary metagenome ERZ802822 (study PRJEB30503, sample SAMEA104212359) | marine metagenome | biome: Westerlies Biome; feature: [SRF] surface water layer (ENVO:00010504) within the epipelagic zone...; material: water...
GGCTAGAAAGCCGTGGGTGTGCACCTTGGTGGGCGTGCGAAAGTTGGCCCCATCGAGCACGGCGGGCCAGAACAAGGCATGGAAGTTAACGATGTCCTTGCCAATAAAGTGGTGTACCTCGGCGCTGGAATCCGCTGCCCAAAAATCGTCAAAGTTCAGATCGTTACCCTGATCGCACAGGTTTTGAAAGCTCGCCATGTAGCCAATGGGGGCATCCATCCAGACATAAAAATACTTGTCCGTGGTGCCGGGAATGGTGAAGCCAAAGTAGGGGGCATCTCGGGAGATATCCCAAGCGCGCAGGCCGTCGTCCAGCCACTCGGCGAGCTTGTTGGCAATTTCCGGCTGCACGGCGCCGCTGCGAGTCCATTCTTTGAGAAAGTCGGTATAGCGACCTAGGTCAAAGAAGTAGTGGTCCGATCCACGCAGCTCAGGTGTGGCACCGCTGAAGATTGACTTTGGGTCGATCAGTTCGTTGGCGTTATAGGTGGCGCCGCAGTTTTCGCAGTTGTCGCCATATTGATCCGGCGTTTTACATTTTGGGCAGCTGCCCACCACGAAACGATCCGCCAAGAACAGGCCTTTCTCCGGGTCGTAAAGCTGCTCGACTTCTTCGGTAAAGATCAGCCCAGCCTTCTGCAGGCGGTTATAGATCAGCTCGGAGTAATGCTGATTTTCCGGCGAATGGGTGGAGTAATAATTGTCGTGAGCAATCAAGAAACCCTGTGAGTCCGCCACATGCAGTTGGCGCATGTTTTCCACCAAGGTTTCCGCAGCCACGCCTTCTTGCTCCGCCTTAATCATGGTGGCGGTGCCGTGGGTGTCGTCGGCGCACACATAAATGGCCTGATTGCCGCGCATGCGCTGAAACCGCACCCAAATATCGGTTTGGATTTGCTCTAACACGTGGCCCAGGTGAATGGGACCGTTGGCGTTAGGCAGTGCGCTGGTGACGAGTATGCGACGTGACATGCTGGGCCTGAGTTGGTCGGAAGCGGCTAAATTTGCGGGCGCAGCATACCGCGCCTGAGGCCACAAGTGCAGTCACGATCAGGTATCCGCTCGGCTGCGATGCATTTGTGTCGCGCTTTCACAGGCGCTCCACTGGGCTTTGGCCTAGACTAGCGGCTGATCAAAAGCGGGGTAACTGCGCGGTGAAAGTCGAAGAATTTATCGATCCCTATCTCGGGCAATCCTGGGGCAGCTTGGGTGCCCGGGTGCTGACCTCGGGTAAGCAAATCTCGGTCACGCTGGGTTATCCCGCTGCTGGGCTACAGGCAGACTTAGCGCCCCAGCTGGCGCAGTTTCTTGGTGTAGATGACGTTGATCTGCAGCTCAATTTTTCGGTAGGCGGTGGCTCAGGCTTCGGTCAAGTGAAACACTTGGTGCTGGTGAGCAGTGGCAAGGGCGGTGTGGGCAAATCCACCACGGCGGTGAATCTGGCGTTAGCCCTCGACGCCGAAGGCGCCAAGGTCGGACTGCTGGATGCGGACATTTACGGCCCGAGTCAGGGCATGATGCTTGGGGTGGCTGAAGGTCGGCGGCCAGACATCAAGGACGGTAAGCACTTCGAGCCCATCCGCGCTCATGGTCTGAAGGCCATGTCTATGAGCTTTATGACCACAGACAAAACCCCCATGGTCTGGCGCGGGCCCATGGCCAGCGGCGCGCTACAGCAGATTTTGGGTCAGACCCTGTGGGGCGATCTCGACTATCTCATTATTGATATGCCGCCTGGCACCGGAGACATTCAACTGACCCTGTCACAGAAGGCGCCGGTTTCTGGGGCGGTGATCGTTACCACGCCCCAAGACATCGCCTTGTTGGATGCGATGAAAGGCATTGAGATGTTTGCCAAGGTAGACATTCCGGTGCTGGGCATCGTCGAGAACATGAGCGTGCACGAGTGCCCAAGCTGCGGGCACATTAGCCATTTATTCGGCGCCGACGGTGGTCGCCGGGTGGCAGAGGATTTGTCGGTGCCGTTGCTTGGGCAACTGCCCCTGGCCATGTCTATCCGTGAACAGGCCGATGGCGGACAGCCCACGGTCAAAGTTGAGCCAGATTCGAAAATCGCCGGCCTCTACCGCGACGCAGCGCGTAACATGGCCGCCCAGCTGTGGGGGCGCAAAAGCACGGCAGCTGCGGCGCCGACCATTGCGATGGTCGATGACTAATAGCAATACAGGGTAAGAGGGAAGCAACGCGATGACTATCAAATCCGATCGCTGGATCGTCGAGCAAGCCAGTAAGGGGATGATCGAACCCTTTGAAGCCGGGCAAATTCGCACCAACGACAGTGGCGGCAAGGTAATTTCCTATGGCACATCGAGCTATGGCTACGACGTGCGCTGCGCCAATGCGTTCAAGGTGTTTACCAACATACACTCGGCGACGGTGGATCCTAAGGCCTTTGATGAACGTAGCTTTGTCGATGTGGAAGGCGACTACTGCATCATTCCACCAAACTCTTTCGCCTTAGCCAGTACGGTCGAGTACTTTCGCATTCCAGAAGATGTGCTGACGGTTTGCTTGGGCAAGTCCACCTATGCGCGCTGCGGCATCATCGTCAACGTGACGCCACTGGAGCCAGAATGGGAAGGGCATGTGACGCTGGAGTTTTCAAATACGACGACGTTGCCAGCGAAGATTTACGCCAATGAAGGTGTGGCGCAGATGTTGTTCTTTCAGTCCGACGAGCGGTGCGAAACGACCTACAAAGACCGCGGCGGTAAATACCAAGGTCAGGTTGGGGTGACCCTGCCGAAAACTTAAGGGAGTGCTGTTAGCGAATCAGTATTTGTCCCGCTTCGGTTTGGTGATCCGCCGCTACGATGGCGCCGATTTGCACCGGGGCTTCGCCCTGATCGCGCAGCGCTTCAAGGGTTGCCTCAACGTCGTCCTCGGCCACGATTAACAGCAGGCCAATACCGCAGTTAAAGGTAGTGAGCATTTCTTGCTCAGAAATGTTGCCCGCCTGCTGCAGCCAAGAAAACACGCTCGGTCGCTGCCAGCTGTCCATATCGATCAGCGCAGCGATGTCCTCCTTGGAGAATATCCGTGGAATATTCTCGTAAAATCCCCCGCCGGTAATGTGCACCATGCCGTGCACGTCGACGCGCTCCAGCAACTTGCGCACCTGTTTAACGTAAATGCGTGTCGGCGCTAGGAGTTCATCCAGCAAGGTGTCGTCGATGACCAGCTCTGCGTTTTCCAGCACTTTGCGAATCAGCGAGTAGCCATTGCTGTGTGGGCCAGAGCTTGGCAGGCCGATGATGCGGTCACCGCTACGAACCTTGGTGCCGTCGATGATTTTGGCTTTCTCTACCACGCCTACGCAGAAGCCGGCGAGATCGTATTCGCCGTCGCTGTAAAACCCTGGCATTTCGGCGGTTTCGCCACCCGCCAATGCGCAACCCGCTAACGAGCAGCCATGAGCAATGCCCTTGATTACGCGCTCAGCGATGTCTACGTCGAGTTTGCCAGTGGCGTAATAATCGAGAAAAAGAAAGGCTTCGGCGCCGACCACCAGCACGTCGTTGACGCACATGGCCACCAAATCTTGGCCGACGAAGTCGTGGCGGTTGTAGTCGATGGCGATTTTCAGCTTAGTGCCGACGCCATCGGTACCGGTCACCAAGATGGGTTTTTCGTAGCCCTCGGGTAGCTCGGCCATGGCCGCGAATCCGCCCAAGCCGCTGAGCAGCTCTGGTCTGCGCGTGGCCTTGGCCGCCGGTGCGATGCGTTCAATCAGCTGCGCGCCTGCCTCGATATCGACACCGGCATCCTTATAGGTGAGGCCGCGGTTGTTATCGGGAATGTCGCTGTTCGATCCAGACATAGTGAGCTTCGCTGAGAAAAGCCGCCAGTCTACAGACTCTGATGCCCCAGACCAAAGTTCAAGCCCCAGCCCCAGCAAAAGCGCAAGCACAAGGCGCTAGGCAGTGGCGAGAGGTGGCGCGACCTTACTTTGGGGGTAGGGCGAGCACAAAACTGAGGCTGAGTTCGAGCCAGCGGCGCAAATCGTCGTCCTCGGCCACGCCCTCAGCGTCGATGGAGACAAAGCCGGTCATCGGCCTGCCGGAGAAATTCATCTCGCGGCAATGTGGATCCAGCAATGCCGCCTGGTAATGATTTGCGCCGACGCGCAGCATGATGCCGCCGTCTTGTCGATCTTTGCGGCCAGAAAGACCACAGGTCATATGACCATTCACCATGGTGACCAAGCCGCCGAACATCTTGCGCTCGCTGATGTCAGCAAATTCCGCGAGATCAAACAGTGTCTCGCGTATGCGCTGAGCTAGACCCTCATCTATGTCCACGGTCTCTCTCCTTTGACGGGCCCCATTTTTTTAAAGGCCCGACACGTCACGAAATCTCACGGATCGCCGACTGCTTAGAAGATTCTGCGCCGACAAAAATACTCATCGGGTCGGTAACTCCGCTACACTGGCCAGTCGTATCGATGTGAAGCATAAACACCTCCATGTCCAGTTGGCACTGTCTTGTAAAATCGCCGTTCGCTTGGCTCTGCGCGTTCATACCGGCGTTGCTCATGCTGTCGCTAAGCACATCGGTGGTCGCCCAACAAACTCGTGGTCAGACGGTTGATTGGCTGTATGAGGTCGATCAGTTTGTGCCGGATCAAAGTGATCGTGCGCGGCTGGCGGCGGCCCAACGCTCCTTGCTGCGCGTGCTGTCACGCACCACAGGCTTAGCCTCCATACCGCGCAGCGCAACCGTGGCTAAGGCGTTAACCTCCCCCGAGCGGTACTACACCAAATATGTGTATTTCGACCCTCGGGACTTAGATGCTGAACAACGTGGTCTGATCGACAATGCATCGAGCGGCGCCGATGCGTCGTTGGCCCTGCGCTTTGATTTTCAACCCGCTGCGATCAAACAACTGGCCAGAGACGCCCAGCTCCCCACGTGGTGGTCGCGTCGCCCGCTGACCATGGTGTGGATGGTGCTGGACGAACCCAGCGGTCGCAAAATCGTCGATCACAGTGCGGTAGAGCTTCGCAGCGAGCTCGACGCGCGAGCCCAACAGCGAGGTTTGCCGACCATGCTACCGCTGATGGATTTGCAGGATAGCGTGCAAGTTAATCCCGCCGTGGTGTGGGGTAGGTTCACCGATGTGCTGGATCAGGCCAGTGAACGCTACATGGCAAGCCAGTACTTGTTGGGCCGTTTCAGCGTGCAAGAAATTCTCGGCGAGCGCCTATATACCGGTGAGTGGCTGGTGCGCTCCAGCGACGGTGAATCGTCGCAGTATCTACGTGGAGTCGACCGCGACAATCTGGTGCGCACCGGCATCGACATGGCCACCCGCCACGTGCTCGACCAGCACCTCATCTTTACCAGCGGCTCGCGCAATCACGACTTGGTGGTGCGCGGTATCAAGGGATTACAGGCTTACGCAGGCTTGCTCGACTATTTGCAGTCCTTGGAATTTATCGACTCGGTCATGTTGCTGGGCCTGCAGGCAGATGCGCTGACGCTGCGCGTGAATACCGTAGCAACCGACCGTCAACTGCAGTCGCTGCTGATCGACGACGGGCAATTTGATACTGCCCCTCAACCTCCCCAAATTTTAGAGCTGCCGTTCAACGAATCACTGACCAACCTCGAGTTTGTGTGGTTGGGTCGCTCATGAGCGCGCTACCCAATTATTTAAGCATGTTGCGCATCGCCTTGGTGCTGCCCATTACTTGGCTGCTGTGGCAGCACCAAGTGATGAGCGCGTTCTGGCTCATGCTGATAGCGGGTTTCTCGGACGCGCTGGATGGTTTTTTGGCCCGCCGCTATGGCTGGCAGACAGAACTGGGTACCTTGCTTGATCCCTTGGCGGATAAGTTTCTGATTGCAGCCATGTACTTGGTTTTTACCCTGCAAGGGTTGATACCGCTGTGGCTGGTGGCACTGATTTTGACCCGCGATATTTTGATCTTGCTTGGCGCCGGCGTGTATCGCGGTGTCTTTGGTGATCTGACGGTGAACCCTAGTCTGCTCAGCAAGACCAACACCGCGATGCAAATTCTCGTGGTGCTGATGCTGATGGTCAGCCAAATGCCCATTGGTGATCTGGGGCCAGGGTTATTGACGTTTTTGCAGGCCTACACCTTTCCTGCGTTGGCAGCGTTGTGTATTGCTTCGGGTTGCCATTATTTGTTCGTATGGGGACGCCATTCTTGGCGTCGTCTGCGCGGAGAACAATCTCAGGAGATCCATGACTCTCTGGAGCAGGGCGACTCGTAAAATAGCAGGGGACAACCCGTGAGCGAACAGGCCGTATTGCCCATTGATGCGCCCCATCAACCCACCTTTGAGAACTTTGTTGTTGGTGATAACGCCGAGCTTTGCGACACCCTAAAAAGCCAAGTCAGCGGGTTCTCGGGCTATTGGCTGTGCGGCGAAGACGTCTGCGGCAAGACCCATCTGCTGCGTGCGACCTGCCTGAGCGCGGTCGAGCACGGCCATTTGCATGCCTACCTAGACTGCGCTTCCAAGGCGAGCCAAGCCTTGGCCGATAGCCTATTGGAGGTGATCGATACCCTGGCTAACGGCCAAGACCTGTCTGCGACCATTGCCATTGACCATGCTGATGAAATACGCGGTCAGCGCGCTGCGGAGGAGGCGCTCATGGCGCTGTATAACACCCTCGGCGACGGCCATGGCAATGTTCCCCGGCGTTTGATGGTCGCGCACCGACAACCCGCCGCTGCAGTGTCTTTCTCCCTAGCCGATCTCAACTCGCGTTTGCGGGCCTTGGCCCACCATCAGCTTGCACCATTGCACGATGATGATAAGGGTCAGGCGCTGCGCATTCGCGCCGAGCAGCGCGGCTATCACTTGAGCGATAGTGTGGTGGAATATTGGCTGCGTCGTGGGCCACGGGGGATCGACCGGTTACTGGCGGACTTGGAGCGGCTTGATGCGGCAACCCTGCAGCACAAGCGCCTGTTGACGGTGCCGCTGCTAAAGTCTGTGCTCGGTTACTGACCAGTGCAGGGACGGCACATGACAGTTTCACAGAACATAAAAATAAGCGCTCGAATAACATGAACCAGGCCAAACCCATAGCCATGACCGGTGGCGGTAGTGCAGGGCACGTGATCCCCGCCTTGCCTGTGGCCGATCTGCTGCTGGCGAAGGGCTACCGCGTGCACTTTATTGGCACGCGTAGCGGGCTGGAGCAGGGTTACCTTGGCGATCGCGAGCTGATATTTCACGGCATCTGTGCAGGCAAGCTCCGGCGATATTTTTCCCTGCAAAACCTCACGGATGTATTCCGTATTGGCTGGGCAGTGATCGAATCAGTGGTGTTGCTGCTGCGCATTCGTCCTAGCGTGTTGTTCTCCAAGGGCGGCTTTGTGTCTCTACCGCCGGTTTTTGCGGCTTGGCTGCTGCGCATTCCTGTGGTGGCCCATGAGTCAGATCTGACGCCGGGTTTGGCTAACCGCCTGAGCCTGCCGTTCATTCGAACCTTGTGCACGAGTTTTGCCGACACCCGGTTTGCAGGCTTTTCAGGTCGTCGAGTGTTGACGGGCACGCCGGTGCGCCGAGGGCTGCTTGACGGTGACGCCGCGACCGGGCGCAAGGCGCTCGGTGTTGAGAGTGATGGCGGCCAGAAGATCTTGCTGGTCACGGGTGGCAGTTTGGGCGCTGAAAATTTGAACCGCATTATACGAGACAACCTAGAGGCGCTTACCGAGCGTTTCTTTGTTGTCCACGTTTGCGGCGTTGGCAAGACCGAGGACATGCAGCGCGAGGGCTACTTGCAGCTCGAGTTTGTTGACGAGGGTTGGGGTGATTTATTGGCGGCAGCAGACCTGGTCATATCGCGAGCCGGCGCCAACGCGCTGTTTGAATGGGTCGCGCTGGCAAAGCCCAATGTCCTGGTGCCACTGCCTCTTGCGGGGTCTAGGGGCGATCAAATTGCCAACGCACAGTACGCCCAAGAGCATGGCTGGAGCGAGGTGCTCGAGGAGCAAGACGTCACGCCCCTGACCCTGCTGCATACGCTAGAGCGCCTTGAACGTCAGGGCGCAGCCTACCGTGAAGCGATGGCCCTACTGGATTCCGCCAGTGCGGCGGATCGGTTAGTAGGCGAGATTCAGCGTCTTGTTGATGATCAATCTGCCTAAGCCGGGCGCTGTCTTGACATCCAATTGGGGCACGCCTAACGTGCCGCTCCCCAATAAAAAGCGTCTGATATGGATACTCCCAACGCCTACAACATCAAAACCTACAACGCCATCGCACCGGTTGGTCTGCAGCGCTTTGCGGCTGGCGACTATACCGTTGGCCCAGATATGGAAGGCGCTGATGCGATGCTACTGCGCAGTCATAAGCTTTCGGTAGACGAGCTAACACCTGGATTAAGGGCTATCGCGCGGGCGGGTGCCGGCGTGAACAACGTGCCTGTTGACGCCTGCAGTCAGGCAGGGATCGTGGTCTTCAACACGCCCGGCGCGAACGCCAACTCGGTGAAAGAACTGGTGCTCACCGGGCTGCTGTTGGCGTCTCGCGATGTACTTGGCGGTGTGAACTATGTGCGCTCACTGGCAGATGTCAGTGATGAGGCTGAGCTGAATAAGCTGGTCGAGGCAGAGAAGAAAAAATTCAAAGGGCGCGAGCTGATCGGTAAAACCCTCGGTGTGGTTGGCTTGGGTGCCATCGGCTCCATGGTTGCACGAGCAGCGCTGGACCTGGGCATGGATGTGCTGGGATACGACCCTGCACTGTCCGTCGATGCTGCTTGGCGGTTGCCATCCAGTGTGGAGCGCATGGATAACCTGCCCAGTTTATTTGCCCGGGCGGACTATGTGACCTTACATGTACCCCAATTGCCCGCCACCGAGGGCATGATCAATGCCGAAGCCTTGCAAGCATTTAAACCCGGCAGCGTACTGCTTAATTTCGCGCGTCAGCCGATTGTGGATGCGGCAGCATTGAAGGCCTCTCTTGAAAGTGAGCACCTTGGCCGCTATGTCGCGGATTTTCCGGTACCGGGTTTGATCGATCACCCAAGGGTCATGCTGACCCCACACTTGGGTGCTAGCACCGATGAGGCGGAAGAAAACTGTGCGGTCATGGCGGCCAATCAACTGATGCGCTTTTTGGAAACCGGCAGCATTGTGAACTCGGTGAATTTTCCTGCCGTCAGTCTTGAGGCCGTAGACGGTTATCGTGTGGCGATCAGCAATCACAACGTGCCGGGCATGCTGGGCCAGATGACCGCAGTGCTGGCTGAGCGCAACATCAACGTCATCGATTTGATCAACAAGTCTCGTGATGATCTCGCCTATAACCTGATTGACTTGTCAGAGGCCCCAGACGAAGGCCTGCTGCAGGCCATTCGTGATATCGAGAGCGTCATCGACGTGAGAGTGATCAAGGGCGCTTCCTAGCGCCTTAATCACGCGTCAGTGCTGGCTACTTTGCTGGCGTCGGTCCAACCACTTTGACGCCGCGTCTGGCTTGCCGCGAGACAAAGCGCCTTGGATCAACAGCGTCTAACGCGCGCTGAGAAACCGGCGCGATCCACCCCACAATATCGCTGGCGATGATGCTGGCTGCCAAGGGCGCCGAACTGGTGCCAGAAGAGCCGTGGGCCGTGCTTACCCAACGCTGTTCGCCAAGGCGACCGATGACCGGATCGCGGTCACTGGAAACACAGCGGGCCGCGCGTTTGTGTTGGATCGAAACCACAGGCCCATCACCAATGAAGCGTCGATTGGCCTGCACATTACTGTGACTTGCTTGCGCAGGCTCCCATGGGCGCTGCTCATAGCTACTGCCCACTACCCAGGCATCTGTATTACTGCCCGTTGGAATGACATAGCCGTTGCCAACGATGGGGATGCGCACGGCACGTGAGGTGGGCTCAATCCAATCCAGCTGGCCCCAAACATCGCCGATCTCCAGCGGTATGTCTTGGCTGAAATATCGACTGTTACTGGCACAGGCGATGATCCATGGCTCGTCTTCGCGCGGTTCAACCGTGCTGTGGTGGACTTCAATACCCGGATGATCCAGCAGATTGCTGCACATTTGTGGCAGGTCAACCACACCTGCTCCGGTAAAAAACAAACCGCCCAGGGCCTGACTTGCGGTGAGTGCATCCAGCGCGTGGGGGGTGCAGTAAGCCAACCACTGTGACTGGGCGTGCGTTGGCGTGCCGAAATCTTGCGCACAATAGACTTCACGAATGCGCTGTAGTTTGGCGAGTTCTTTCTCAGTGAGCGCAAGCTGCAGTGCGCCGGTATGTCGAAAAGCCTGCTGGCGCTGATACAGCGACACGGCATGGTGATAGGCCCGGGCGCGAAATTCGGCGCCCGGGGTTGCATCCCCCAGTAATCGCCCGTGCAGGGCACTGACATGCATTTTCGAACCACCGCTGGCGATGCCGACGGGGTCGTAAACGTTCACCAACAGTCCTAGGTCTGCCAGTTGTCGGGCCGCCCAAGCACCGGCGATGCCTGCGCCTAGCACGTTGACGCGGCTGGGTGCAGTGACTGGCTGACGACTAGCGGGTGCGACAAAGCGACCCAACAGGCTGGTTCGTTTAAACGGTCGCTGGTCGATTTTCTCCATGGCAAAGCCAAGGTCCTGCAGATCGCGCCTAACCTGACCGCTGGCGGTAAACGTCGCCACCGTAGTGTCGGTGGTCGATAAACTCGCCACGCTGGCCAGCACATCTGCATGCCACATGGCAGGGTTCTTGGTGGGTGCAAAGCCGTCTAGGAACCAAGCATCCACTGGCTGGCGTTGCTGTCGCTGAAGATCTGCCATGGCGGCGCGCACATCGCCATGAAATAGACTGAGATGGACTCGACCCTGATGCAAGACGCGGCGATGCCAGCCGCTAAGCAGGGGCGGTGGTGACGCGGCCAGCGCCTGTGCGGTTGGGGAATTTGGCTGCAGCCTGGCGAGGTGCTGCCAGCTCGCCTCGCTGAGCGGATGAGCTTCGACACTGATGAAATGCAGAATTTTGTCGGTCTCGCGCAGCAGGTTGTCGGCACAGACAAAAAAGTTAAGACCGCTGCCAAAGCCGAGTTCAGCGACGGTAAAGCAGCGAGTGGCAGCGTCGCGTGCGCGCTCGACGAGATTCGAGGGCTGCATAAACACGCGCTGCACTTCGGCGTTGCCGTCGGCGCTGAAATAGATGTCGTCGTATTGGGTTGAATAGGGCTGGCTGCCTTGCCAGCGAATGTCGGCTGGCGCGATGTACTCGCTGTGGTTGCTCACCGTGAACGCAACATCGGCTCAGGTATCCGACAGGGCGATGGGTCGATGGCTGTCGGTAATCCAGCCGCTCCAAGAGTCTGCGTACAGCACAGGCTCTGCTAGCCCCGCTAGGCGCATGGCGAGGATGTTATGAGTCGCCGTGACGCCAGAACCGCAGTAGCAGACGGTGTGTGTGTTCAAGAGGTCGGCAAAGCGTTGGCGCAGATCTTCGGCGGTTTTGAACAATCCCGAGGGCGCGAGGTTGTCGGTGCAGGGCAGACAGATCGCGCTGGGAATGTGTCCTGCTACTGGGTCGATGGGCTCCTGTTCGCCGCGAAAACGCTCAGCGCTGCGAGCATCCACGAGTTGATGTGAGGGCTTACTGAGGTTGTGTTCAACATCCTGTACTTGCCAAAGACGGGTCAGCGACTGTTTAGGCTGATAGTCGCCGGGATTCGGTGTTTGAGGTGCGCCGGATTCTAGCGGCCGCTGCCACTGTTGCAGCCCACCGTCCAGTACCGCGGTGGCTTCATGACCTAGCCAGCGGAACATCCACCAGCCCCGCGCTGCCATTTGCCCGCCCATGTCGTCATATAGAACGACTTGCTCGTGGTCTTGCAGACCCCACTGTTTGACTCGCGTCAGCCATGCAGCAAACGCTGGCAGCGGGTGCCTGCCTTGGTCACCAGGCGGTGCGGCAAGGTCTGTATCGAGGTCTGCGCGCAGTGCGCCTGCAATATGGCCCTCGGCAAACAGTACTGCGCCTTGGTCGGGGTCGCCCAGACGAGCACGACAATCAAAAATGCGCAGCGGTGCGTTGGTGTCGAGCAATGTCTCGAGCGCAGCTGCGTTGATCGTCGTGGTATATGTTTGGGTCATATTCCCTCTGGCATTGGTTGTTGCGCCAGCTACATGCGCTCGGCAACCCGAATACCCAACAGCGTCAGTCCATTGGCCAGCACATCGCCGGTTTGCTTGGTCAGCGCTAGGCGACGGGGTTTCACCGCGTCATCGCCGGTGAGCATGGGGCACTGTTCGTAAAACTGGGTAAAGCGGC